>CEUN01181860.1_pt1 | contig 29293 bp, 29 predicted proteins | sample 361501 | NCBI WGS metagenome assembly CEUN01 (sample SAMEA2622801, study PRJEB7988) | marine metagenome | biome: marine biome (ENVO:00000447); feature: marine epipelagic mixed layer (ENVO:xxxxxxxxx); material: "saline water (ENVO:00002010), including plankton (ENVO:xxxxxxxx)" | depth 120 m | reverse complement strand
AAGGTTTCCGCTCTCCACGATGACAGTGCGACCTTCGGCTGAGAACGGTGCGTTAAAGATCTCCTCGACCAGACGCCAGCACTTCGCCTGGGCGCCCTCGATATCGGAGTTGGGCATGATCAAACCAAACTCATCGCCGCCCAGACGACCGACCAGATCGGAGTTACGGACACGCTTGAGCAGGGTGTTGGCAACGTGCAGCAACGCAGCATCACGGAGCGCGTGGCCGTAGCGGTCGTTGATCTGTTTCATCTTGTTGAGATCAAAATAGACCACGGCACTCGGCACCTCGTGCCGCGTCGATTACGCAATGGCGCGGGCCAGCTCGAGCATGAAGGCACGGCGATTGGCGACCGTTGCCAGCGAATCCTGATCGGCCAGGCGTTCCAGATACTCGATCTGGGAGCGGGTCTCGCCCAACTCCATAAGAGGCCGCTCAAGTTCATCGAGCAGATCGATCATGGCCATACGGACTTCGGGAGAATCTCGGTGGCGGGCATACCCATGGCCTGGGAAATCGGGTCGATGACCGGATCACCCAGCAGGATCGTTTCGGAAACAGACGAATCGGACACAGTCACCGAGCCATCGGTCATGGCTGCGATGTCCTGCTGATCGTCAATGTTCACGCCCTGCGCTCTCCGCGTGGCCATATATTTGTCACCTGCGGTTGCTGCGAAACCGTCGGTCGGCTTTTGTACAGTGCTGTTACAAGCAATCCTCATGCCATCGACCAACGGAAACCGCCGGTTCCGATGACGCTTGTGTATGGATCGCTGAGTCAGCATATTGGCCACCTTTTTTCGCGGGGAAACACAGATGGCCAACATTGATGTCGGCGTCATCATGGGCAGCCAGTCCGATTGGGAAACCATGCGCCACGCGGTCGAGGTGCTGGAACAGCTTGGCATCAGCCATGAGGTCAAGATCGTATCGGCACACCGCACGCCCGACCGCATGATGGCCTATGCCGAGTCCGCACGCGGACGCGGTCTCAAGGCCATCATTGCCGGCGCCGGCGGAGCAGCGCACCTGCCCGGCATGACGGCCGCAAAAACCCCTGTTCCGGTGTTGGGTGTTCCTGTCGAGAGCAAGACACTCAGCGGCTGGGACAGCCTGCTCTCCATCACCCAGATGCCGGCCGGTGTTCCTGTCGGCACACTCACCATCGGCAAGGCCGGCGCAACCAATGCAGCATTGCTGGCCACCGCCATCGTGGCCCTGCAGGACGAAACGGCCGCCGCTGCGCTCGATGCCTACCGCGCGGCGCACACGGCCGGTGTCGAAGACGAACCGAACCGGGGCGCCTGAGGCCGTGAGCGAAGACAGGCGTACAATTGCTCCAGGCGGAACGATCGGGATCGTCGGTGGCGGCCAGTTGGGACGCATGGCTGCGCTGTCGGCGGCCGAGCTGGGCTACCGCTGCCATATCTTCTGCCCTGACGAGGACAGTCCTGCAGCACAGGTGAGTACGGAGGCCACGGTTGCCTCCTACGACGACACCGACGCGCTCGACCGCTTCGCGCAGTCGGTCGATGTCATCACGTATGAGTTTGAGAACCTCCCGACCGACTCCTTCGCACGCATGGGTTCGATCGCTCCGGTGCGTCCCCATTGGCGCTGCCTGGAGACAACCCAGCACAGGATGACGGAAAAGGACTTCATCAACGATCTCGGTATCGGCACTGCACCTTACCGTCGTGTCGAGAACGCCGATGAGCTTGATCGTGCGCTCACCGAGCTGGGCCGCCCCTCAGTGCTCAAGACCACGCGTATGGGCTACGATGGCAAGGGTCAGGTGATGATCCATGATCAGACTGCTGCCCAGGCCTGGGACGCCATGGGCGGCGGCGAGGGCATTCTGGAGGGTTTCGTCGATTTCGAGCGCGAGGTGTCCGCCATCGTTGCGCGCGGCACTGATGGATCAACGGCCTGCTTCGATGTCGTCGACAACGTGCACCGCAACCACATCCTGGCCGAAACCCATGCCCCTTCGGTCATCCCTGAGGCTCTGGCGGACGAAGCCAAGGCCATCGCCTGCAGGCTGGCCGAGGCCTTCGATATGGCGGGGCTTCTGGCCGTGGAGATGTTTGTGACCCGCTCGGGCACGTTGCTCGTCAACGAACTGGCGGCGCGTCCTCACAACTCCGGCCACTGGACGATCGATGCCTGCCGCTCAAGCCAGTTCGACCAGTTCATCCGCGCCGTTGCGGGCCTACCTCTGGGGGATCCGTCACGGCACAGCGATGCCATGATGCTGAACCTTCTGGGTGACGACATTGACGCCTGGCCCCACTATCTCGCCGACCCCGCAGCAAAGCTGCATCTCTATGGCAAGGCCGAAGCACGGGCGGGCCGCAAGATGGGCCACGTCACAACGATGTCGGCAAAGTCGTAGAGCTCGGCTCAGGCCGATCGGAACACGTCGAACGGGCTGGCGCGACGACCGCGTAGTGCCTTGTTCACCAGGCCTTCGGGGGCAGGCAGCCATTTGCTCACCCTGCCCTTCAGCTTCTCGATCTGCATCACGTTCTCGATCCGACGATCCAGAAAGGCCCAGGTGTCGGCGAAATCGTCGGAGCCGTCGTTCAGCCAGAAAAGCAGCGTCGACAGGTAGACGCCCGAAAGCAGCAGGCGTTTGGAGTAAAAGTTGTAGTCGGTCGCGGTATCACCTGCGGCATGCCACATCGCGTCGACCGTGCGGTAGAGCGCCTTCAAGCCGCCGGGGCCATTGTGCGGCATGGCCTGCAGCGCCAGCGCACGGCGGATCGCTTCACGATGGTCCGCGTGCTGTTCCAGCCGCACACGGACGGCCGTCGCAATCCTGTCACGAACACGCATGTTGCCAAGATTGCGGCGCTGGAGTTCAGCTTCCATTGCACGGTCGGACTCAGCTACAAAAAACGCAACCAGTTCATCGGGGCCGTCAGGAAACAGCCGCTCGACATCGGCCGCGGGCAGCCCGGCATCTTCGGCACCCGCGCGCATCACCATGAGGGTCCAGCCGTCGAACGCGACATGGGGCAGGCTGGCCTGCAGCAACGCTCGACGGGCAGCGTCACGTTTGGGGGTCTTGTTGTTCATGTGTCTTCACTCGCCTGAAACCAGCGCGACTCCGATTCGAAGATCAAACCCGTCAGATCGTCCATCCGCTGCGGGTAGAGAACACCATCCAGATGGTCAAACTCGTGCTGCACGACAACTGCATGAAAGCCCTCGACCGTGCGATCGATCGAATTTCCCTCCGGTGTGATCCCAGTGTAACGCACCTTTGGAGCCCGCGGCACAATCCCTTGCAAGCCCGGGACGGACAGGCACGCCTCCCATCCGGACACCCGTTCCTCGGTCAACAGCTCAAGCACCGGATTGACGATCGCCGTGACGCCTTCGAATTCGAGGTCTTCCGGCGTGATGAACACCACGATGCGCAGAGGGACATGCACCTGAGGAGCCGCAAGGCCCCTGCCCTGGGCGTCGTGCATGGTCTCGATCATGTCCTGGACCAGTTTGCGGATCTGCGGTGCGGTCGGATCGGACACCTCTTCGGCCCTGCGCTGCAGGACCGGATGGCCCATCTTCGCGATCTTCAGGATCGCCATCAGCCGTACACCATGTCGCAACCATGGTTGCGCATGCCGAAGCCATTACCGCGTGAGAACACATGACCGGCCGACGGCGCCGGGAAGTGCTGGGTCATGACCATGATGTCGGTGTCAGCGACTGACTCCAGGAACCGCCGTCGCGTCTTGGCACCCATCACCGGATCCCAGTCATAGACCGGACTCCACTCGGGATGGGGGAGCTGGCAGGGATGATGGATCAGATCACCCGACATGACGGCCCGCGCACCGCTATCGGTTATGTGTGTCGCGACATGGCCGGGCGTGTGGCCAGGTGTGGGCTCAAGCCAGATGTTGTCATCGAGCCCGAAATCCATCGCGACCACCTTACCCAGTCCAGCCTCAAGGACGGGCTGGACGCTCTCGCCATAGACTGAGTCGCCCTTGCGTCCCTCTTCCTCGGCAAAATCGAGTTCTTCCTGGCAAAAGAGGTATCGGGCGTTCGGGAACGTCGGCACCCAACAGCCATCGGTCAGCTGCGTGTTCCATCCCGCGTGATCGAGATGCAGATGGCTGCACATGACAAAATCGATATCTCCGGGCCCGACACCCGCCGCGGCGAGATCTTCCAGCAGGCGATAGTCCGTGCGCTGGTTCCAGCCGGGATTGTCGGGGTGGCTCTTGTGGTTGCCGACACAGGTGTCGAGCAGGATCGTGTGATGGGCCGTGCGGACCAGATAGGTCTGGACTGGCATGATCATGCCGCCAGTGGCCGGGTCGACGGCATGAGGCTGGAGCCAGCTCATATAGGGTGCGACGGCCTCGGGCACGGCATCGGGAAAATCGCCATGGGGCGGACCGCCGATGTCGCAGGATTCCTCGATCCGATCGATCCGGATGTCACCGATCTGGAATATCATGCTGTCGGGCCCTTCGGTTGTGCGTCAGCGGCCACCCTATCCCGCCGGCGGGGGCCGGAAAAGCCATGGAAAGCTGCCGAAAACCATGCTTCAAAGCCTTCCCTTGCGATCGGGGCTGTGTTATCAGCCGCCTCCCTTCGGGAACGAATCGAAACGACAGGCCGCAGGGCGGCTGTCAGGACCAGAGGAGAAGGACAATCGTCCAGGTCACAGTACGCGACAACAATGTCGACCAGGCTCTCCGCGCGCTGAAGAAGAAGCTGCAGCGCGAGGGTGTTTATCGTGAGATGAAGCTGCGCCGCCACTTCGAGAAGCCCTCGGAAAAGAAGAAACGCGAGCGTGCCGAGGCCGTGCGCCGGGCCCGCAAGCTGGCGCGCAAGCGCGCCCAGCGCGAAGGCAACGACTAAGTCGCAAACCTGTTCTTGGTTTGAAGCAAGCCGTCGTTCGTGAGGAACGGCGGCTTTTGCTATTTGTTCAGGCCACCAGGCGCACCAGGTCGCCGACATCATCAAGGCCACCAAGCCCGCGACAGGCAACGAAGACCTGATCCTGAACCTCACGCGACAGCTTGTCGTCGAAGCACATCCGGGCTTTGGCCTGGAGCTGCTCAGCCGACATGGGCCGCGCCGGGGCCCCGACGGGATACCGAACCACGATCCTCAGGGCGCGGCCATCCTTCAGCACGACCTCCACGATTTCATCGGCAAGCCCGAGATCGGAAAAGGTCGGATTGTCCGCCCCACAAAGTTCCCGTTTGGCGATCTTCGGCATGACGGCGGCCAAATCGGACCGGACCAGCGCCTCGGGCGTGAAATGAGCCGGGGTGAGTGTGCCGTCCACCAGCAGTGCCGCCACGCAGTACTGCAGACAGAAGCGCGCCTGAGCGACGTTGGCCGGTGTGTCGTACTGCAGCACGGCCATATACTCAGCTGGGAAACGCGCCACGACCGACACAATGTCATCGACCGAGAAGCGATGCTCGGCGCGCAGGCTCTCGACTCCGTCCATGATCCGCTGCGTGCAAGCGCAGCTCGGGTAGCGCTTGACCACAACCCCATGCTCCAGCATGGCCAGCGGGTTGCCAAGCCGTTCGGCAAAGCCGGCAAAGCCGCGGGCCTCCGGACCTGCCATGCGGGTCAGCATGCTGAAGAGGCCATCAAGGCCGTCAGCCGACGCGTCAGCGCCTGCTTGGGCAAAACAGGCGGCCATGATTCCCGCCTGTGCCGCAAGTCCTGCATGGAGGTGTTTTGTGACGGTCCCAAACTGGTTGATAAAACCCGACGCCATGCTAACCGAAAGCCCCAGGGCGTGACCGAAGGCGGCCTGGTCCAGGTTCAGCAGACGCGCGCAGGCCGTCGCAGCACCCAGCGCTCCGATGGTCGACGTGGCGTGCCAGCCTTGGCGATACAGTGGAATGCCGCAGCACTCCCCGATTCGGATGATGGCTTCCAGCCCGACGAGATATGCATCGAGGACCGCACGCCCTGAGGCGCCTCTTTCCTCACCCAGGGCCAGCAATGCCGGCACCAGAACCACGCTCGGATGTGTCTGGCCCGGCAGTTCGTGATCGTCCCAGTCTTCGGAATGGCCGGATGCCGCGTTGACGATCGCCGCGTATGGCGCCGGAAGCACCTTGTCGTGGCCCACGACCGTGGCGCGGCCCTGACCCCAACGTTCCAGCGCGGCGAGTGCCTTGCGGGGTGATTCCGCATTCTGGCCGGAGACCATGCAAGCCAGCGTGTCAAAAACAGCATCTCGGGCACGCGCATGGCCCTGAGAGAGGTCGACGGACCTGACGGCGGCACCCCACCGGGCCAAAGCCTCAAGCGCTGTCTCGTAGCTGCCCATCACAAACATCCCCCGGTTCGGGCAACGTTAGTCAGAACCAGCGGGACAGGCCCAGGAAAAAAGGACGGCGTGTCTACTCCAGCGCCTTCACAATATCCTCGACCATCTTCTTGGCGTCGGCGAAGAGCATCATCGTGTTGTCCATATAGAACAGCGGATTGTCTATGCCCGCGTAGCCCGGCGAGAGTGAACGCTTGACCACCAGAACCGTGCTCGCCTTGTCGGCATCCAGGATCGGCATGCCCGCGATGGGGCTGGAAGGATCGGTCTTGGCGAGAGGGTTACACACGTCGTTGGCGCCGATCACGAAGGCCACATCAGCGGTGGCGAACTGGGAGTTGATCTCCTCGAGTTCAAAGACCTCGTCATAGGGCACGTTGGCCTCGGCCAGCAGCACGTTCATGTGGCCCGGCATGCGGCCTGCGACGGGATGGATCGCGTAAGCGACCTCGACACCCTCGTCCTTCAGCTTGTCGGACATCTCGCGCAGCGCATGCTGGGCCTGAGCCACGGCCATGCCGTAACCCGGAACGATGATCACCTTGCGCGCATTCTGCATGATGAACGCGGCGTCGTCGGCACTGCCCTGTTTGACCGTGCGGTCGCCAAGGTCAGCCATCGTGCTGGCCTCGGCACCGAAACCACCCAGGATGACGTTCACGAATGAACGGTTCATACCCTTGCACATAATGTAGCTGAGGATGGCGCCCGAGCTGCCGACCAGCGCACCGGTGATGATCAGAAGCTCGTTCTCTAGCGTGAAGCCGATGCCCGCTGCCGCCCAGCCGGAGTAGCTGTTGAGCATGGAGACCACGACGGGCATGTCGGCCCCGCCGATTGGGATGATCAGTGTGATGCCGATCAGGAACGCCAGAGCCGCCACGACCAGAAAAGCGATTTCGCTCTGGCCGGTCACAAACCATGCGCCGACACCGACAATCACGATGCCTAGGGCCAGGTTCAGCATGTGCTGGCCTGGAAAGATCACCGGTGAGCCGGAGACCAATCCCTGAAGCTTGGCGAAGGCGATCACGGAACCGGAGAACGTGATGGCGCCGATCGCCATGCCCAGGATCATTTCAATCGAGCTGGCGGTCTTCATGGCACCGTCCGGTCCGACAATGCCATAGGCTTCCGGGTTGTAGTAAGCAGCAGCCGCAACCAGCACCGCGGCCATGCCGACGAGGCTATGGAAAGCCGCAACCAGCTGGGGCATCGCGGTCATCTGAATCTTGAGCGCGATGGCGACACCGATGGCACCGCCCAGTGCCAGACCAGCCAGAATCCACGTGTAGGAGAGAACGGAAGGATCGGCGACCGTCGTGACGATGGCGATCACCATGCCGGCGATGCCGATCATGTTGCCCCGGCGCGACGAGGTCGGCGAGCTCAGACCCTTCAGAGCTAAGATGAAACAGACCGCTGCAACGAGATAGGCGATTGCCGAGAGATTGGCCGTCATCACTTATCTCTCCCGGCACGTTCCTTCTTCTTGAACATCTGCAGCATGCGGTGTGTCACCGTGAAGCCGCCGAAGATGTTCACCGCAGCCAGCGTGACCGCGATGAAGCCAAGGATTTTCGAAGTGTCCATGCCGGCAGGGCCAACGGCGATCAACGCACCGACAATGATGACGCTGGAGATCGCATTGGTGACAGCCATTAGCGGCGTGTGAAGCGCCGGCGTGACGGACCACACGACATAGTAACCGACGAAGATCGCCAGCACGAAGATCGTGATCCGGAAGACGAAGGGATCGACTGCGGCTTCCATAACGTCAGCCCTCCCCTTTGTTGGTTAGCATGGGATGAACCAGTTCGCCCTGCTTCATGGCACAGGCCCCGGCGATCACCTCATCCTCGAAGTCGAGGTTGAGCGTGCCGGTTTCCTTGTCAATGAATGGCTGGATGAGATTGAGAAGATTGCGGGCGTAGAGCGACGACGCATCGGTCGCCATACGTGCGGCCATGTTGGCGAAGCCGACGATGGTGACACCATCGGCATCAACCACCTGGTCGTATTGCGAGAGCTCGCAGTTGCCGCCGCCTTCGACCGCCAGATCGACGATCACCGACCCGGGCTTCATTGCGGCAACCATCTCGGCCGTGATCAGCTTCGGCGACGGACGGCCAGGAATCTGGGCCGTGGCGATGCAGATGTCGGATTTGGCAATTGCGCCATGAATGGCCTGCGCCTGACGCCGCTTGTAGTCGTCACTCATCTCCTTGGCGTAGCCGCCGGAGGTTTCAGCATCCTCGGCACCCTCGACCTCGACAAAACTGGCACCGAGACTTTCGACCTGCTCCTTCACGGCGGGGCGGACATCAAACGCCGAGACGACAGCGCCTAGACGGCGGGCCGTGGCGATGGCCTGGAGGCCTGCAACACCCGCGCCGAGAATGAGAACCTTGGCCGGTGCCAGGGTTCCCGCAGCGGTCATCATCAACGGCACGGCGCGCTGGTAATAGATGCAGGCATCGAGAACCGACTTGTAGCCGGCCAGGTTGGCCTGGGACGACAGCGCATCCATCGACTGGGCCCGGCTGATTCGCGGAACAAGCTCCATAGCCAGAACGGTGAGCTTGCGAGCCGCATAGGCGCTGAACTGCCCGGGGTCGGCCAGAGGGTTGATGAGCCCCACAAGGAGCGCGCCTTCCGGGATGAGCGCAAGCTCATCTGTGGCGCCCTCACCTTCCACGACGGGGCGGCGCACCTTGAACAAGACATCGGCACTCGCGAGCGTTTCTACGGGATCCGCGGCGATGGTCGCACCGACATCCGCGAAGGCAGTGTCGGGGGTTCTGGCAGCCTGGCCTGCGCCAGTCTCGATCACCACGTCCACACCCATCGCGGCCAGTTTCTTGACCATATCGGGCGAAGCCGCGACCCGGGTTTCACCGGGATGGCGTTCCTTCAAAATCGCTAATTTCATAGGGGTTCCAAGGGGCTCGAACGAATTATGTTGCGCTGCACAATGACCGAACAAGATGGGTTTGTGAAGGCCCGGCGGAGAACACTTCCTGGTCTCAGGATATTCACGGGGCGTTGATCAGAATTCCGCTTGAATCCGAGGAGCGTAATCCATATATTAACCATATGGTTAATTATCAAGATTACAACCTCACGGCGACCTTCCATGCCCTGGCCGATCCCACGCGCCGCGCCATTCTGGCCCGCCTGGCCGAGGGCGAAGCTCAGGTGGGCACGCTCGCCGAACCCTTCGCGATGTCACTGCCCGCGATCTCGAAACACCTGAAGGTGCTCGAAGGCGCCGCTCTGATCCGGCGCACCATCGATGGCCGTGTTCACCGTTGCCGTCTGGCACCAGAACCGCTGGATGCCGCGAATGGATGGATCGAACAACACTGCCGACTCTGGCAGCAGCAATTCGACCGCCTGGCCCGCTATCTCGAAGAAACAAGCGGACCGGCCACAGATGAAAACAAACAATAACCGAGGAGCTCAGCATCATGTCCCGGGACCACGAACTCAGAATCACCCGACGCTTCGCCGCGCCGCGGGACCGTGTCTTCAATGCCTTTGTCGACCCCGCAGCTCTCAGCGCCTGTTGGGTCCGGAATCGATGACCTGTCCGGAACCGAGGGTCCGATGTGCGAGTCGGTGGCGCCTATGACCTCGCGATCTACAACAGCGATCGCGAAGCGCACACGGTCGCTGCTGAGTACCGCGAGATCACGTAGCCGGAACGGCTCGTTTTCCCGTGGCGCTGCATTATGAGGTCGCCAGTTCCATAGCCACGGGCAGCCTGCTCTATCTCGACGATGTCTTTGTCAAGGGCTGGTTCAACCGGCGCGGCAAGACGGTGGACTAGCGGTTGGTCTGAAGATTGGCCCTGCGGCTGCGCCACCAGTCGATCAGCGGGATCGGCACGGTCAGAAGATGGAAGATCACGAACGCCGCGACCAGGCCATGCGGGTCCCAGGCATCCATTGCGAGGCCTGACAGCGCCGGTCCCATGATCGAGCCGATCCCGAACATGAAACCGAAGACCGTGGTGGCCGACGGTAGGTCGGCGCCACGGAACCGGTCGCCCACCAGCATCATCGCAAGACCCCACTGTCCCGTCCGGATCCCGCCGAAGATCATGAGGTAGATGGCAATCACCGTTCCGCTCCAGGTGACAGCCAGGGGCAGCGCCAGCATGGCGAGGCCACTGGCTGCGATCACGCCGGCCAGAAACAGCGTGCGGTTCAGCCGATTGGCTAGAAACCCGATGGCCAGTGGTGCGACAACCCCGCCCCAGCCCATCCAGCCAATCATCCGCGTGGCAGCACCTTCCTCCATACCCATGCGCAGACCGTAGACGGCCAGCAACGCGATCAGCGTGGCACCCGCCATGCCGAACACCAGATTGGAGATCATCGGTACCGGTGCAAGACGGATGTAAGCAGGAAGCCTGGCCGACGGTCCGGCATTCGAGCTGATCCTGTCCTTCCAGCCCAACAGAAGGGGAAGCATGATCATCGGGCTGATGCAGAGGGCCAGGACAAACGGCAGCTGGCTCTGAGCACCGACCTCCGCCAGAACGAACGGCCCGGTGGCGTAACCGACCGCAACGACGCTCATGAAGATGCTCACGGTGCGGCTGCGCCCGCGATCATCGGTGGCATGGTTGATCCAGGTCTCACCGGTCGTCCACATCGCCGACTGGGCCGCTCCGATGGCAAAGCGGAGGGGGAACCAGAGCCAGACATCGATGAAGGTCATCATCAGGGCAAGTGCCGCAGCCAGGACCAGGGCACCCGAGATCATCACGCGGGCTGGTCCGAAGCGGCGGATGAAATACGGCAGGAGCGGCAGGGCCAAGAACACACCTGCCATCTGACTGGCCCCGTTGAAGCCGATCAGCGAACCACTGACGCCGCGTTCCTCCAGAACGATCGAGAACAGGGGCCCCGTGAAGCCGTACATCATGGCCATCGCCGCCATCGCAACGATCACGCCGGACAGGGTTCGGCGGCGCTGGAGTGGGGCTAGATCGGCAGACGGATCGGACGTCATCGGGTCACGGACCTGGCAGCATCGGGGCGGTCACCTCTATCACCTGCCAAGCAGGGAACAAGCCCGCGATTCAGAGGGCTTGAAGCCACCTCATGACCCGATGCCCGTATCCCGCGTGCCACCGAAACGTCGCCGGTAATCCAGCAGGGCAATGCCGGCGTGACGCAGAAAGGCACGGCGCATACGTTCGTCATCCCCGAAGCCGCACTGGTGAGCAATCTCCGCGATCCCAGTTCTTTGAGACACGAGCAGTTGCTGGGAGGCTTCGATGCGCATGGCCTCAACGGCCTTGGCCGGTGTCATACCGAAGCGATCCGTGAAGACACGGGCGAAGTTGCGTGGGCTCATGCCGACCAGAAGATGACTGAGAATCTCAGCCTTTATCCTGCCCTGGGAATTGAGGAGATCGGGCGCGGGTCACAAAACGGCTTCGACCGGGTGTTCTATCGTAAGGTCATCTGACCTGCTCAAGAGACCGTGCACGGATGCCCTCATCATATGGGGCCATGGCAGATTAGTGGTTGGGCTGCTGTCCCTACCCCACCGCAATCAGCTCAAGCGGGGTCTTTGACAGGATCCGTGTTTGGTCTTTTTCATAGACCAGCGTGTCAATGAGGTGGGTATTGAAGAGGCTTTCGAAGTTGGTCACCATGTTTTCCTCGAATACGCGGTCGAGGTATTTGTCGTCGCCCAGATGGAAGTAGAAATCACCGACCCAGTCTGGAGGCAGGGACCAGCCCAGTTCGTAGCCCACGCCCCAGCCTGCAGTTTCAGTCCAGATGCCAACCTCTTCGTAATAGGCGCGCAGCAGGCGGATGACTTCGGCGACGCTCATGCCGGCCTTCACTTCCGAGGTGATGACATCGAAACTGCCGGCTGATTTCTTGTACTGCTCGACCAGGCTGACGGGCGGGTTGTCGCCCACGAAGTAACCGCGCAGGGCGTTGGCGTGATAGCGGTTGAAGACACCGCAAAGGTCGGCACAGAGGATTTCACCGGCCTGGATGACTTTGCGCGAGGCCATGGTGTGGCCGTTCGACATGGGGATTTCGCCATCCATGGGCGAGGTGTTGAAAATGGGGATCAGCGCGGAGAACTCCCCGCCGGCTTCCATCATGGCGGCCATGACCTTGCCGAACAGGTCCAGCTCCGTGATGCCCGGACGCAGGTGCTCCATGATCGCCTTGTGGCCGATGTCGCAGCAGGCCATGGCCTGTTCGGTATAGGCGATTTCTTGGGGTGATTTCTGACGGCGGGCTTTGCGGACCATCTCGCTCATGTCGACGGGGCGGCAACCGTGCATAAGGAAAGCACCTTCGAACATCGTGGAGATGGCCCGGTTGGGCACATAGCTCCAGAATTCCATACCCACGATGCCACCGAGCCAGCCTTCGGCTTTCAACTCATCCATGATGAAACGGATATTGGGTTCGGCCTCGCGGTCGGGTGTGTAGCGATTTTCCTTAGAGACCGACGTGCGGGCCAGCACAGGCTCCTCGGTCGGGTTGTCGAAATGGATGTACCTGCCGGATTCGACGTGGACCGCCGTGCCGTAACATTGCGGGTATCGCATGGGCCCCTGCCCCTTGTACCAGGAGGCAAAAAAACCGTGGGTCCATGCCACGCCTTCCGGTGACGTGATCCAGAGGAGATCAAGCCCCTGCTTGCGTGCCATATCCAGAAGGCGTTGGAGCCGGGCGTCGTACTCTTCCTTCGTAAAGGGAAGTTCGATGGTTTCCATCTTGGAAGCATCGAAGTGGCCGGGCTGCAGGCCGACATTGGTCATGGAACGCTCCTTAAAGGGTCAGGCTGATACGGCGCCTTCGGCGGTGATCGTGGGACACATGGCGCAGGCGGGATAGTCGCCAAGGCCAATGCCGTTTTCGGCGAGCTCGGGCAACCAATCGGGGTTGCAGCCGCTGGGGCGGTCGGTGACGCGGGCGTCTTCGCCCAGGAACTGCGCAGAGATGCTGCGGCGCTGCACGCCCGGGGGCAAAGCGCCGGAACCGCCATGCACGGTCATACCGTGGAAGATCAGGATATCGCCGGGTTCCATGGGCCAGCGCATCATCTCGAACTTGCCGGCATCAGCACCGGTGAAATCGGGGACCGGCATGGTTTCCATGTCACCGACGTCGATCACGCCGCTAAGCTGATTTTCGCCGAACTGGGATTGTGCCAGCGGACGCTCCCAAAGGTGGGAGCCTTTCACCATCTCGAGTTCCGTACCGGTTGCAACGGGATCGAGCGCGGTCCAGATGCTGAGCGCCTGCCGGCCTTCCGCACACCAATAAGTCTGATCCTGATGCCAGGGCGTGCGCGACTGTGTGCCGGAGCTTCGCACGAAGGTGGTGACATAAAATGCGAGAGCGGTGGGCGAGGCCATGACCTGAGCCGCGACTGAGCCCAATGGCGAGCCCAGAATGTAACGCTCGAAATGGGGATTGTCCTGCACGGTGAGCTGGTCGTGAAACAGGCGCTCGCCGGTTTCCTTGTTGTTGACCCAGTCGACCGTGCGTTTGGTCGGCTGTTCCATGTTGGTGGTGACGCCGTGGCGGAGTTCCTCCAGCCATTGGTCGCTCAAGACATTCCTGATCATCACCGCGCCATCGCGCCAGAAGGTATCGACGTCACCCTGGGAAACCACGAACCGTTCTGCCTGCGCCATGCCAACCCTCATGTTTGCGATCTAAGTAGATCACCGCATGAACACCGCGACAATATCTATAAGGTGATGTTTGTTCCCTCAATCGCCGGGCGGGCGTTCTGCGCCCTTGGTTCCCTGGCACCTATCCCGGACGCGCAGTCGCGCGTCTGTCGGCCCCCACGGGCCTCCTCGCCCACGCAATACCCACGGCTTCAGCGGATGACTGACATTCATATTGCTCGTCGCTAGACTACCGCCAACGGATTCAAACTATGGGGAATTACCATGAAAGCCGCTGTGCTGCGTGAAGTGAATAAACCACTCCTGATCGAGGACGTCACGGTTTCCAAGGCGAAATCCCATGAGGTGGTGATCCGCACGGCAGCCTGTGGTGTGTGCCACAGCGACCTTCATTACATCGAGGGCAAGTATGCCGGTCCGATGCCGATGATCCTGGGCCATGAGTCGGCTGGCGTGGTGGAACAGGTCGGCAGCGAGGTGACCTATGTGAAACCCGGTGATCACGTCATCACCTGCCTGAGCGTTTTCTGCGGTCATTGCGAATACTGCACGACGGGGCGCCCGTTCAGCTGCGAGAACCCGGAGGTGGACCGTGGCGAGGAAGAGGAACCACGCCTGTCGGACAACGGCTCGCACATCAACCAGTGGTTCAGCCTGGGTTCGTTTGCCGAGCAGATGCTCGTCCATGAACATGCTCTGGTTAAGATCCGCAAGGATATGCCACTCGACCGCGCCGCTCTGATCGGCTGTGGCGTGACGACCGGTTTTGGTGCCGTCATCAACACCGCCGATATCGAGGTCGGCAGCACGGTGGCCGTGATCGGCTGCGGCGGTGTTGGGCTGTCCTGCATCAACGGTGCCGCCATCGCCGGCGCGGGCCGTATCATCGCGGTCGATATCAAGGGGTCGAAGCTGAATCTGGCCAAACACTTCGGCGCGACGGATGTGGTGAATGCCGCCGAGTGCGATCCCGTCGAGGCGGTCAAGGATCTGACCGGCGGCGGCGTCGAGTACTCATTCGAGGCTCTTGGCCTGAAGCAGACCAGCGAGCAGGCCTTCCGCATGCTTCGCACTTCCGGCATGGCGACGATCATCGGCATGGTGCCCGAAGGCCAGACGCTGGAGATTCCGGCCGACGATCTCCTCAACGACAAGGTGCTGCGCGGATCGAACATGGGCTCGAACGCCTTCCGCCGCGACATGCCGCGTTATGTCGACTTCTATCTCAATGGCCAGCTCAAGCTGGACGACATGATCAGCCGACGCATCAAGCTCGATCAGATCAACGAGGCCTTCGAGGAAATGAAAGCCGGTGAGATCGCGCGCAGTGTCATCGTCTTCGACCATTAAACGGCGAGCGGATTGTCATCATCGGGAACGGCGGTTTGATAGTCTTGGGCCGCAGCACTCGACGTGGACACCAGACCGGTGAGCACAATTCCAAACACGATGTGTTTCAAGACATCTGTGCCTGTAGCCGCGACGGCGGCATTTGGGGAAAGCCTACATCAAGCGGGGGGCGACAACTCCACCCTCTTCAGCGCCGCTTTCTGTCGTTTGGCCAACGCCTTCTCCTCGTAGCCTTCGATTAGGCCGTGGAAAATCTGATACCAGTTCACTTCGGCCTGAAGATGCAGGAAGACACTGCCCAGGCCGATCGCGGCGCGGTCCATGAAGACGAACTCGCGAGGTACGGTGACACCACCCAGTTCACGCAGACGGCCATGGACCTTTGAGGCGACTCGTGCGCCATACATGGTGCCTTCGTCCTGGATGGCGCGTTTCTTGTCTTCCAGCAGGGGGGCGTAGACGAACTCCGCCCAGAGGTGGAGCGTGTCGATCACCTCATTCGAAAGGCCCGTGAAACCCCAGGTCTCGTAGGCGTGGACCGCAAGATCACGATCATCGTTCAGGAGAGCGTGGTAGAGGTCGATCACGCCCGTCACAAAGCTGGGAGGGAAGACGCGGATGCAGCCGAAATCGAGCAGATTCACGCCCATGTCGGGGCGAACCTTGTAGTTGCCCAGGTGCGGATCGCCGTGGATAACACCAAAGTTGTAGAACGGCTCGTACCAGGCATGGAACATCGACATCGCGAGCTCGTTGCGCTCTTCGATGGGCCGGTCGACTACCTCCATAAGCGGTGTGCCGTCGAGCCACCCCATGGTGAGCAGACGCGCCGTTGACAGCTCGGGCACCACCTGCGGGACATCGACGCGCGGCTGGTCCTTCAGAATGAACGCATAGAGCTGCTGGTGACGCGCCTCGCGTTCATAGTCGAGCTCCTCGCGCAAACGCTCGGCGATCTCCTGATGGATCTGGCTGGGGTCGATCGCCTTGTCGTATCGGCGATAGATGCCGAAGATCAGTTTGAGCTGGGAAAGATCAGCCTCTACGGCCGACTGCATGTTCGGATACTGCAGCTTGCAGGCCAACGGCGCGCCGTCGGTTGTTGTGGCGCGATGGACCTGCCCCAACGAAGCGGCAGCCGCCGCATCGCGATCGAAGGACCCGAACTTCGTTTGCCAGTCCTTGCCCAGTTCGTTGGCCATACGCCGCCGTACGAAAGGCCAGCCCATCGCCGGCGCATTGGACTGAAGCTGCGCCAGTTCGGCGGCATAGTCTGACGGCAGCGCATCAGGGATCGTCGCCAAGAGCTGAGCGACCTTCATGAGTGGCCCCTTTAGTCCACCGAGCGCCTGGCGCAGGTCGGCCGCCATATCGCCCTGATCGGTCGGCACGCCAAGAAACCGTCCGGCCGCCATGCGTGCGCCTACTTTGCCGACCGACGCTCCGACACGCGCATAACGCGCCACCCGGCCGGTCAGGCGGTTGGCTTCATCGCCGGTTTTGTCAGCCATGGTTGGAGCTCCCATTCACGGGCGTGTCATCCGCTGGCTTCTTCCAGTTCATCGATAAAGCCTTCGATCACCTTCAGGCCCATTGACCAGAACGCGGGATCGGAAGCGTCGAGCCCAAAGGGAGCAAGCAGTTCCTTGTGGCGCTGGCTGCCGCCGGCCTCCAGCATGGCGAGGAAACGATCCTGGAAGCCCTCTTCGGACTCTTGGTAGTGGGCGTAAAGCGCATTCACCAGGCAATCGCCGAAGGCATAGGCGTAGACGTAGAACGGTACGTGGATGAAGTGCGGCACGTAGCACCAGAACGTGCGGTACCGGGCGTCGAAGGTGAACGCCGGGCCCAGGCTCTCTTCCTGCACGGCCATCCAGATATCGCCGATCTGGTCGGGGGTGAGTTCACCATCGGCACGTGTATCGTGGACGCGGCGCTCGAACTCGCAGAAGGCGACCTGACGCACGACCGTGTTGAGCATGTCCTCGACCTTGCCGGCCAGGATGGTGCGGCGGCGAGCGGGATCGGTCTCGGCATCGAGCATACTGCGGAACGCGAGCTGCTCTCCGAAAACCGAAGCGGTCTCGGCCAGCGTGAGCGGTGTGTCGGCCAGGAGCGGCCCCTGGCCTGCAGCCAGCACCTGATGTACACCATGACCCAATTCATGAGCCAGGGTCATCACATCGCGCGTTTTGCCCTGATAGTTGAGCAAGACATAGGGGTGGGCCGACGGCACGGTCGGGTGCGAGAAGGCTCCACCCTGTTTGCCTTCACGCACGGGCGCGTCGATCCAGTTCCTGTCGAAGAAAGTCTCGGCGATTTCGGCCATGCGCGGAGCGAAGTCGCCATAGGCGCCCAGCACGGTGGACTTGGCCGCGTCCCAGGGTATCTCGCGATCGTCGTCATCAAGCAGCGGCGCATTGCGGTCCCACCAGTTTAGTCTGTCAGCACCCATCCAGCGCGCCTTCATGGCGTAGTAGCGGTGGGAAAGGCGAGGATAGGCGTCGCGCACGGCAGAGATCAGGGCGTCAACCACCTCATCCTCGACCTGATTGTCGAGGTTGCGCGACGAGATCGGGCGCGAAAAATGACGCCAGCCGTCTTCGATCGCCTTCGATTTCGCCAGCGTGTTGGTGACCAGCGCAAACAGGGACTCGTTCTGCTTGAAGACACGCGCGAGTTCCTCGGCCGCCAGCGCGCGCTTGTCTGCATCAGGCGACGACAAAAGATCCAGGGCCTGGGCCTCGGTCATGGTTTCGCCGTCGATCTCGAAACGCAGGCCGGCGATGGTCTGGTCGAACAGCCGGGCCCATGACTGGGACCGTACTACAGAAAGCTCATGCAGCATTGCCTCGGTCTCATCGGACAACTGATGCGGACGGAACTGCCGCACATCATCCAGCCACGGACGGTAGCGGGCGACGGTTGTGTCCTTCAGGTGTGCTGCCATCGCTCCATCATCGATGCGGTTGATCTCCAGGGTGAAGAAGATCAGGGCACTGGTGATCTCTGTCAGGCGCTCCTGCACACTCTGGTAGAATTGCGCTGTCTCCGGATTGGTCTGATCGCCTGAGAAAAGAAGCTGCGCGTAGCTTGCGACACGGCCAAGACGATCCTGCAGTGCCTCGAAGCGCTTGATCGCAACACCCAGATCAGCGCCTGAGATGGCGTCCAGCCGCCCCTTCAAATCCGCTTCAAAAGCCCTGGCATCGGCGCCGGCGGTTTCGAGATCGGTATCCAGCGCCGGGTCGTCCGGCCCCCGGTAGAGATCGGTCAAATCCCATTCGGGCAGGTCGCCAAGGACTGAGGCGTTGGTCATTCGAAACTCCCGGGAAAAACGGTAACAAGGTCGCCATGCATATGGTGTGCGCATGCACGATTGGCAAAGGTGGTTTGTCTCTGTCCACGTCGGGCATTATCTAGGAACAGGACTTACGCGGCGGTGACCCCATGAGCTATGACGACTGGCCCAATCTGGCGACCATGTTCTTTGAGGTAGCAGCGCGCCATGGCGGCCGCCCCTTTCTATGGTCGAAACACAACGGTGCCTACCGGCCACAGACCTGGGCCGACGTCGCCGAGGAGGTCCGCCTGCTCTCGGCCGGACTGGTCGATCTCGGCGTCAAGGCAGGCGACAGGGTTGTGCTTGTTTCGGAGAATCGCCCCAACTGGGTGATTGCCGATCTCGCCATCCTCGCCGCCGGCGGCATCACCGTGCCCGCCTACACCACAAACACCGAAGATCTCCACGAACACGTGCTGCGCGACAGCGGCGCTGATGTTGCCATCGTCTCAACAACGGTCCTCGCCAAACGCTTGCTGCCAGCCTGTGATGCGGTGGGCACTGGCACGCTGATCGCCATGGAAGAGATGGCCGGCACAGACAAAGTGACTGTGGTGTCATGGAACGACGCCAAGATCCGGGGTGAAGCCGGACGGAACGCCGTGGAAACACGTGCGCAGGATGTCACACGCAAGGACACCGCCTGCTTCATCTACACCTCAGGCACCGGAGGCCTGCCCAAGGGCGTGGTGCTTTCACACCATGCACTGCTGTCGAACATCAAGAGCATCGAGGCCGGGTTCCGGCCGTTGATTACCGGTGTCGAGACCTTCCTGTCGTTCCTGCCGCTTTCCCATTCCTACGAGCACACCTGCGGCCTGTGTTTCCCGATTTCGATCGGCGCAGAGATCTACTACGCGGAAGGCGCCGACACGCTGATCGCGAACATGCCGGAAGCACGGCCGACGATCATGACCTGTGTCCCGAGGCTCTACGAGGTGATGCGCCAGCGCATTCTGGCAGGTGTGAATCGTGAAAAAGGAAAGAAAAAGGAATTCTTCGAGAAGGCCGTCAGGCTCGGGACAAAACAGGTCAACGGCGAGCGACTGGGCCTGATCGAGCGTGCGCAAGACCGCGTGCTCGACAAGCTGGTGCGTGACAAGGTCCGTGCGCGCTTCGGCGGCCGATTGAAAGCGCTGGTGTCCGGCGGTGCACCACTCAACCCCGATGTCGGAACCTTCTTTGCCTCCCTGGGCCTCACCCTTCTGCAAGGTTACGGACAAACCGAATCAGCGCCGGTCGTGTCGTGCAACCTGCCCGACAAGATCAAGATGGCGACGGTCGGCCGGCCGCTGCCCGGAGTCGAGGTGAAGATCGCCGAAGATGGCGAAATCCTCGTGCGCGGCGGCCTCCTGATGGATGGCTACTGGGGCAATGAGGAATCGTCAGCCGAGGCTCTTAAGGACGGTTGGCTCCACACCGGCGATATCGGTGTGTTCGACGAAGATGGCTTCCTCATGATCACGGACCGCAAGAAAGACCTGATCGTCAATTCGGGTGGTGACAACATTGCGCCACAGAGGGTTGAGGGTATTCTGAACCTCGAGGCCGAAGTCGGTCAGGCCATGGTATACGGCGACAAGCGTCCCTACCTCGTGGCGCTGGTGGTCCCAGATGACAACTACCTCGTGGAATTCGCAAAACGCCATAACCTGTCACCACGGCTTGCCGAGGTGGCTGACGAGCCCGCCCTTCTGACCGAGATCAAGGCCGCTGTGGACCGCGCCAACCAACAACTTTCGGCAATCGAGAAGGTCAAACGCGTGATGATCGCGACAGAGGCGTTCACGGTCGACAATGGTCAGATGACCCCGACGATGAAGGTACGGCGTCACATGGTGAAAGAATTGTATGGTGAGGCCCTGGAAGGCCTTTATCGCTGATTCCAATCGTCCCGTTCTGGATCAACATTTCACGGGTTGCCCCAATTTGTGCCGATGAGGTACGAATCGACAGGTGTGTTCCATAGAGGAACAGGGAATGGGATCATGTCGCAGCAAATCCTGATCGTCGATGACGATCCGATTCAGCGCCGTTTGTACGGCGAAATTATAGGATCCATGGGATTCCGGGCAGAATCGGCCGATGAAGGTCGTATTGCACTCGACATGCTGCTGGATGGCAGCCAGCCACTGCGGCCCGATTGTGTGCTGCTCGATCTCAACATGCCCAATGTCGACGGCATGACTGTCCTAGAGAAACTGACTCCCACCCTGCCCGAACTGCCGGTTGTCGTGCTCACCGGCCATGGTGGCGTGGACGTAGCTGTGAAGGCAATGCAGGCCGGTGCGGCCGATTTCCTGGTCAAGCCAGTGGCTCCGGAACGGCTGAAGGTCACTCTCGACAATTCCATAAAACTCGGTTCCCTCCGCGGAGAGGTGTCACGCCTTCAGCGGCAGTCCGAGGGCGGCATCCGTGGCAACGATATCATCGGTTCAAGCGAAGCCCTGCGCGCAACCACCGATCTCGCGCTACGCGCAGCACAATCGCAGATCCCGGTTCTTATTGAAGGTGAGAGCGGAGTCGGCAAAGAGTTGATCGCGCGCTATGTGCAAAGCAACGGCCCGCGCTCCGACAAACCCTTTGTAACGGTTAACTGCGGTGCGATTCCGGAAAACCTGATTGAAAGCATGCTGTTCGGGCACGACAAGGGCGCTTTCACCGGCGCCTCGGCCAAACACATCGGCAAGTTCGAAGAGGCCGACGGTGGCACGCTGTTCCTGGACGAAATCGGTGAACTCCGCCCCGACATTCAGGTCAAACTTCTGCGGACCCTTCAGGAAGGCACCGTCGACCCCGTCGGCGGGCGCAACACCGTTCATGTCGATGTCCGCCTGATTGCGGCGACCAATCGTGACCTCTTCCAGATGGTCGACGAAGGCGGCTTTCGAGAGGACCTCTACTACCGCACCAACGTCTTCCCGCTTCACGTGCCACCGTTGCGCGAACGTGGCCAGGACATTCCCGAACTGGGCCTCCACTTCATGCGTCGTTTCTCGGCCATGGAGAACAAACATGTCACGTCGATCCACGACAAGGCGATGGCGATGCTGGCATCCTATCCCTGGCCAGGCAACGTGCGGCAGCTTGAGAATGCCGTGTTCCGGGCCATTGTGCTGTGTGACGGCGAGCAACTGACAACGACCGATTTCCCGCACATCGCCCGGGCCCAAGGGGTTCCGCTGGAGGGCCTGATCGGCGCCGGCACCAATGCAGCGCCGGGCGCTGAAGGTCAAGACTCTGCCAACGGACAGCTTCCGGTGGTGGGCCATGACGGCGAGGTTCGGCCCTTGGCCGAGGTCGAAGCCGATGTCATTCGTTACGCGCTCGACCTCTACAAGGGACAGATGTCTCGAGTGGCAAGGCGGCTGGGGATCGGCCGTTCCACGCTTTACCGCAAGGTGCGTAAGATCGGCCTGTATGCAGACGACGAACCTGCCGAGCAAGAGGCGGCCGGAGCCTAAGCTAGGCCGTGAGCAAGGCGTCCTACTCTCTCGATGACCGTTATGCCCGGCAGGAAGGCCGGGTTCTTCTGTCAGGCACCCATGCGCTGGTGCGCCTGCCCATGTTACAACATGCTCGTGACAGGGCTGCGGGGCTCAACACGGCATGTTTCATCACAGGTTATCGCGGCTCTCCTCTGGGCGGACTCGACACCGCGCTGTGGCAGGCCCGTCAGCACACCGAAGTCCACGCCATCCACTTCACACCGGGTGTGAACGAGGACCTGGGCGCCACGTCGGTGTGGGGCAGCCAACAGACCGGCCTGTTCGATGACGCCACCGTCGATGGTGTCTTCGCCATGTTTTATGCCAAGGGTCCGGGCATTGACCGGTCCGGCGATGCCCTGAAGCACGGCAACACCGCCGGAACGTCGAAGCATGGTGGTGTCCTTGTGCTCGCAGGCGACGACCATACCTGCAAATCGTCGACGTCGGCTCACCAGAGCGAGTTTGCCCTGATCGACGCGATGATTCCCGTGCTTCACCCCGCCGGTGCCCAGGAGTTTCTGGACTTCGGACTCCACGGCTGGGCCATGTCGCGGTTCACAGGGCTCTGGGCCGGAATGAAGCTGGTTTCCGACACCGTCGACACGACGACGTCGGTTCTGATCGACCCCTTGCGGCCAGCCATCTCACTGCCCGATGACGCGTTACTGCCACCAGAGGGCGTGCATCTGCGCTGGCCCGACAGCGCCCTCGCCAAGGAGGAGCGTCTGCATCGTTACAAGATTGATCTGGCGCTGACCTACGCCGCCGCCAACAAGCTCGACCGAACGGTGATCGAGGCTCCAAACGCACGCCTCGGCATTGTGACCACCGGAAAATCCTATCTGGATGTCCGCCAAGCTCTGGCACAGCTTGGCCTGGACGATGCCGGGACGGCTGAGGCCGGAATCCGTGTCTACAAGGTCGGCATGCCATGGCCGCTTGAACCCCATGGTATCAAGGTGTTCGCAAAGGGGCTCTCTGAGCTTTTTGTGGTCGAAGAGAAACGCGGCTTGATAGAGCCGCAGATCAAGGACGCCCTTTACGAGCTTTCCGACGCGGAACGCCCGCGTGTGATCGGCAAGAAGGATGATGCGGGCAACACCCTGCTGCCCTCATGGAACGAACTCTCGCCCGCCATGATCGCTCAGGCGCTTGTGGAACGTCTCGAAGCCAATGGCGGCGCCGGTCCCCTGAAGGAGCGTGGGTCAGCCCTGGCTCGACGGCTCGATGCTGCGCAGCGCGACACGGCGTTGGTCTCGCGCATCCCGTACTTCTGTTCCGGCTGCCCGCACAGCACGTCGACCCGGGTGCCTGAAGGCAGTGAAGCCTTCGCCGGAATCGGCTGTCACTACCTTGTCCAAGGCATGGAGCGCAACACTCTTACCTTCACCCAGATGGGTGCAGAAGGTGCTAACTGGATCGGATTGGCCCCCTTCCGCAGTTCCAACCATGTCTTCGTCAACATCGGAGACGGCACCTATGTGCATTCCGGTCTTCTGGCGATCCGTGCCGCCGTCTCGGCCGGCGTGAACGTCACCTACAAGATCCTCTACAACGACGCCGTTGCGATGACCGGCGGCCAGCCCTTCGAAGGTTCGCCGAGCGTCGCGGCCATCACACACCAGCTCTACGGTGAAGGGGTCACGCGCATTGTTGTCGTGAGCGATGAGCCCGAGAAGTACTCCGCCGGTATAGATTTCGCACGAGGTGTCACGGTGCATCACCGCGACGAACTCAATGCCGTGCAACAGGACCTGAGACAGGTCCCCGGCGTCAGCGCGCTGATCTACGACCAGCTCTGCGCCACCGAAAAGCGCCGCCGGCGCAAGCGCGGCACGCTCGACGATCCGCCGCGCAGGGTGGTGATCAACGAAGCGGTCTGTGAGGGTTGTGGCGACTGCGGTCTGGCCTCCAACTGTCTTTCAGTCACACCGGTTGAAACCGAGTTCGGCCTGAAGCGGCAGATCGACCAGTCCTCCTGCAACACAGACATGAGCTGCCTCAACGGTTTCTGCCCCAGCTTCGTGACAGTCGAGGGTGCCGCCCTGCGAAAGCCGGAACGCCAGGACCATATTCCGACGGCCCGGCCCCTGCCCGAGCCGGACCGGCCGGGTCTTGAAACACCCTGGTCCATTGTGATTGCAGGGGTGGGCGGCACCGGGGTGATCACACTGGCGCAGATCCTGGGCTGGGCTGCTCATATCGACGGCAGGGGTGTCGCCGTCCTCGACCAGATCGGGCTTGCACAGAAGTACGGCGGTGTGACGAGCCATGTGCGCATCGCGCGTGATCCGGCCGGGCTCCATGCATCGAAGATCGGTGTCGGCGAAGCCGATCTGCTGCTCGGATGTGATCTCGTGCAGAGTGGGAGCGCGGAAGTGCTTGCCTGCAGTGATGCTGCCAGCACAACCGCCATGATCAACAGCCACGGCGCACCGACCGGTGATTTCACGCGCCATCCCGATGCAACAGTACCGGTTGACGCCATATTGCGGCGTGTTGCCGAAGCAACACAGGAAACCAAGCATCATGATCTCACCCACTGGGCAACGGCTCTGTTCGGCGACAGCATTGCAGCCAACATGATGCTCCTGGGCGCTGCCTATCAGGCTGGCTGGTTGCCTCTGTCACCGCAGGCCATCGATCAGGCAATCATGCTCAACGCCGTTGCCGTCGACCTGAACCGTCGTGCCTTCGCTGCCGGTCGTCTGGCCGTGGTCGACCCCGACGCAATCCTGGCAGCGATCAGAGAATCCCGTCCGGAAGCCGAGCACCGCCGCTTGTCATCGACACTCGACGAGTCAGTCCAGAGACGCGCCGAGCATCTCCGGCTCTATCAGGATGCGTCACTCGCATACCGATACACGACTATGATCGATTACGTTCGAGCCACCGAAGCAGCATGCGACCCAACAGGCACCGGCCTGACTGAAGCCGTGGCCCGGAGCTATCACAAGGTCCTTGCGATCAAGGACGAGTACGAAGTCGCTCGACTCTTTCAAGACACTGATTTCAGACGGATGCTGTCCGAGACCTTTGAGCCCGGAGGCAGGGTCTACCTTCATCTCGCACCACCCCTTCTGAGTCGTACGAACCCTGCGACAGGCCGTCCGCAAAAGATCCGCTTTGGTGCCTGGGTTCTGCCGATCATGGCCATGATCGCCCGTTTCAAGAGTCTTCGCGGAACGCGTCTGGATCCCTTCGGCTATAGCGTGGAGCGGCGCGCAGAACGTGCTTTGATCGACCTCTACGAAGACGATCTCAGCTTCATTCTGTCCGACCTGACCGAAGCCAACCTGGAACTTGCAACCGCACTGGCTGCTCTGCCGCAGAACATCAAAGGGTTCGGACCGGTCAAGATGACCACGATGGAACACTACAACCAACGACGCAGAGATCTTCGCACCGCACTTGCGGCAGGACCCACCGATGCCGTCGCAGCGCAATGATCTGAGCCAAGGGGAGAAGATATGAGCAACATCGAAGGCGGCGCCGCCGTCATCATCGGAGCAGGAGATGGTTTGGGTGCGGGGCTCGCGCGACAGTTCAGCATGGCCGGCATGGAGGTCGCCGTGGCGTCGCGCAGTGTCGCCAATGCGCAGCGGGTTGCCCATAGTGTCCCCAACCCTGCCCGAGAGCATGTTCACGGCTATGCCTGCGATGCGACCGATGAACAATCCGTCGCCGAGTTCTTTAACACAGTCAGTGCCGAGCTCGGTCAACCGGATGTTGTGATCTACAATGCCAGCGGCTTTCTGATGAAGTCTGTCCTGGAGATCGAGGTCGACGAGTTAACCCGACAGTGGAACGTGACCTGTCTTGGCGGGTTCATCGTGGGACGCGAAGCTGCACGCCGTATGACCGATCAGGGCAGCGGTTCGATCATCTTCACGGGTGCCACCGCCTGCTACAAGGGCTCGGGCAACTTTGCCGGGTTTGCAGTCGGCAAGTTCGGGTTACGGGCGCTGGCACAATCAATGGCGAGGGAGTTGGGTCCTCAGGGCGTCCATGTCGCCATCGTCAACATTGATGGTGAGATCAACGGCCCCGCACATGCCCATCAGATTCCGGAGCAGGGAATCGATTCCCTGCTCGATCCCGATGCCATCGCCGAGACCTATCTTGCGATCCACCGCCAGCATCACACGGCATGGACCCACGAAGTCGACCTGCGCCCGGCCATCGAACGCTGGTAGCGGCCCTCAGTACGCTTCACCGCGGGCCGCCGCTTCGGCGGCGCGGCGTTTCTCGCCTTCTTCGAAGATGGCGATCTTCTCGGCCGGTGCCTTCTCCTGATGCTTGGCCTTGTACTCGCGATAGGGCATGCCGTAGATGACCCGACGCGCCCCATCGTAGTCGAGATCGACACCGCGCTCTTCGGCCTCGGCCCGATACCACTTGGCCAGGCAGTTGCGGCAGAAATCCGCCAGGTTCATAAGGTCGATGTTCTGGATTTCGGGCTTGCGCTCGAAATGATCGCGCAGACGTCGGAAAACCGCCGCTTCGATCTCTGTCTTCGTTGCATCATCCATGATGACTCTCCGCAATTCTTTGGCTTCTGACCTTCATGTGGTCAGCCTGCCGTGGTGTCTCAAGACGTTTCGGCTGCGGTTTGTTCAACAACCTGCATGACCACAGCACGCAGCGCTTCGTCCCGGTTGTCATCCCCGCCGGCATCCGCAAAGTAATGCGCCTGGTTCATCAAATCGATGCGCATGTCCTCGTCATCTATGCCGACATGGACATGCATCCCGCAGATCAACAATCGGCGGGCCACCGCCTGCATGTCACGCGCGAGCCCCTCATAACGTTCCTTGGGGGCGTAGTTCTGGTCACGCCAACCCCCGGACGGATGGGTCGACGCGGCGAGCGGGGCAATCCGTGGTTTGCGGCGATCCGAACCACACCGCTGCGAAGTCGCTTCAGTTCGGCACGAACCTCACTGATGTTGCCGCAGACCCTAGTGCCGATTTCGACCTGCGCCTACAGGAACTCCGGCGACACCTGCTCACCCAGTTCGGCCGTGCAATCTTCGATGAACACATCCGGCACGCCCTGTGCCAGGTTGCCGGTTTCGAGATCAACGAGGAGATACTCCTCTTCGACACCCATCGTCAGCGGCGGTTCCTGGACGCTCATTGATCAGACCTCGTGGCGGTAGAGGTTGTCGTCGGCCAACACCGCCGAAAAGGCGTCGATCATGATGTCGGTCCAGCGATCAACACCGGCATCGCTATCGATTAGGTCCTGGCGAATCTCGATCTGAACATTCGCCCTGCCCTGGCGCGCAGCATGAAGAGGCATCGTGTAACCCTGCGGCGACGACGCCGTGTAGGGCTCGTTGTCGCCGACACACAAATCACCCCTGCGTTGAAGGTGGTCCATGAGAGGCAGAGCCAGGCGGCCATCACGATCCCACAACACACCGATGTGCCATGGTCGTTCGCCGATGCCCATCACCGGCGTGAAGCTGTGCATCATGATCACGGCCGGCACCACACCGCGCATTTCGACACCCTCGAGAACCGCTGCGCATGCCTCGTGATAAGGCCAATAACAGGCATCGGCGCGTTCGTCTGCCTGTGCGGCCGACAGGTGCTGATTGGCTGGAATGGTAGTACCGTCACTCACCGCGACGATTGATTGCTCGTCGTCGAGCTTGCGATTGCAGTCGATCACAAGACGCGAATAGCCAGCCAGAACACCCGGCGCATCAAAATGTGTGCAAAGGCGCCGTGTAATCTCCGCAGCGCCGATATCCCAGCCAATGTGACGATCGAGCTCATCCTGTGGCAGGCCGAGTCCATCGAGCGCTTCCGGAACCTTGTTGCTGGCGTGATCACACAGAAACGCCGCCGAAGCGCTGCCACGAGGGTTGATGATCTCATAGGGTGCGGGATCATCGGGCCCCAGCAAGGGGTCACCGGGGGCCTGCATATCGCTGAAGGGGTCTCTTCGCACGGAATCCATGGGGCCGGACTATATCGGGCAGCCATGATCACCAGAAGAACCATTTGACCGTGAATCCGTACGACAATGCCGGAATCGTTGCATTTGCGGGAGCCGTCGTGCCAGAACGCCGCCATGATTGATGATCCCCGCCAGTTTCTCTGCACACTCTTCGACAAGGCTGTCGAGACGGCAGGTGCAGAGCGATGTCTCAAGAACCACCTCCCGACACCGCCCCGAGGCCGTACGGTCATCGTTGGCGCCGGAAAAGCCGCTGCTGCCATGGCATCTGCTGTCGAGGCCAGATGGTCTGGCGAACTCACGGGCGTTGTGGTGACTCCCTATGGCCACGGCGCACCCACCCGGTATATCGAAGTCGTCGAAGCCTCACATCCGGTGCCCGATGACGCCGGTACTCGTGGCGCTCGCCAGGTGCTGGAGGCCGTCCAGGGCCTCAGCGAGGACGATCTGGTCCTGTGCCTGATTTCCGGCGGCGGGTCGGCACTGCTGGCCTATCCGGCCGACGGCATTGCCCTGGACGACAAACGTACGATCACCAGGGCTCTCCTCCGCTCGGGTGCATCCATTCACGAGATCAACTGTGTCAGGAAACATCTTTCGGCAATCAAGGGCGGCCGGCTGGCAACCCTCGCTGCCCCCACCACGGTCCTGACGCTCGCCATTTCCGATGTGCCGGGCGACGACATCTCGGTCATCGCATCCGGACCGACGGTCGCCGACCCCAGTACGCGTGACGAGGCTGTCGCGCTGCTGAAGCAGTATCGCATCGAAGCCCCGACGGCCGTGTGGTCCTGGCTTGAGCGACCGGAGAGCGAGACCCCCAAACCCGGTGATCCCGCCCTCGGACGTTCGGGGGCCGCTATCATCGCGACGCCACAGGACAGCCTGAACGCCGCTGCGGACTATGCTCGCTCGAAGGGCGTGACACCTATCGTCCTGGGCGACACGATCGAAGGCGAGGCACGCGACGTTGCTCTGGTCCATGCCGCGATCGCCCGTGAAGTCGTCACCAACGGACGCCTGGCTGCTCCTCCGGCCGTGATCATCTCCGGCGGAGAGACAACGGTTACTCTGCGCGGCGAAGGGGGCAGTGGCGGGCGCAATCAGGAGTTTCTCCTGGC
>CEUN01180822.1_pt1 | contig 29305 bp, 18 predicted proteins | sample 361501 | NCBI WGS metagenome assembly CEUN01 (sample SAMEA2622801, study PRJEB7988) | marine metagenome | biome: marine biome (ENVO:00000447); feature: marine epipelagic mixed layer (ENVO:xxxxxxxxx); material: "saline water (ENVO:00002010), including plankton (ENVO:xxxxxxxx)" | depth 120 m | reverse complement strand
CCCCCCCCCGGCGAATATTGGGGAAAGTGAGAATTGTTCTCTCCGACCAGTGTGACTGCATTCGATAAAATTTTCGTCGGGAACGGTGATGTCTGGCTAGCCGACGGTTACGGCAAGAACCTCTTACACCGATACGATTCAGAAGTCAATCATATCCTCTCAATTGATGTAAGTAAGGGTGTTGGAAGATTTGAATGCGCGCACTCGCTTGGGATCGACACCAGATTTGGCAACACTGAATTGCCAGTCGCCGATTGGGCGAGTGATCGAGTTCAGATATTCGATATGGAAGTTGATTACATTTGCAGCATCGGTGCTTACTATTTTGATCGCCGGACCGTGTCCTTTTACTACGGATAAAACTTGCTGGTATGCCGACTCAAAGCGCGGGTGACTATCGTCGGTCCAAATGACGAACTAATCTGATACCTCGGAGACAACACGACGGTTTGAGAGTAACAGGCTTGGCCAAATGAACCTGACGCGAGCGGCCCCGCAACGGTGAGGACTGTTCAAGGGTCAACATGGCCTCACCGCTGACGATGACGGCAATATTTACGTTACTGAATGGCTTATTGGCAGACGGTACATAAAGCTGACGCTCGTTCACTGATCTAAACTTGTCGAATGCCGACAGACCGTTCAGAACCTACGTTGCCAAATCTGATTTGCAACCAGGCTCCCATAGAAGAAATCCAATCGAGAATTGATCAGGTTTCAGATATCGATGAAGCCGACTTTAAGGGTTGGTCGGGACTTCACTGGGCTTTGGTTCGAGAGCTTCCCGAGGTCATAAAGCTGCTCTTGGATTCGGGAGCCGACCCAAACTTACCGACCGGAGCGGGGCATATACCACTTAATATCGCAATTCGAAGCGGTCAGTTCGAATCTACACAGATGCTTTTGACCGCTGGAGCGGATTTTGACCGAGAAGATTCTGAGGGCAACACTCCTAAGGCATTGGCAGCGATTTGGCAATGCCGAAAAATCAGCAAGCTGTTCTCAGGGTAGTTGATCCCGGAGGTACTCCCGCGATCAACCCTAGGCAAATCCCGGTACCAATCGACCTAGCCGGCCCAGTCTCCGTAGATCGGGTATTGACTTGCAATGATCTCGATATACGCAGGCTTATCCTGTCGATTCTGCTCAAATGCGCGTTCAAGTGCAGTCGAAACTTCGCCTGGCTCTGTTACGCGCTCCGTGTGCCAGCCAATATTTTCAATAGCGGCAGTCATGTTGATTGCGTCAGATCCGAGAACATCGAATGTGTAAGGATCGTGACCCTCACCCCAGAAACCAGGACCATAGCCCGAGAACCCGCCATTGTTGATGTGAACAATCGTGATGCCAATTTTCAAACGGTTCAGCACTTCGAGGTTACCCAACATGTAACTCAGCGCAGCGTCGCCAATCACAGCTACGCACTGGCGACCTGGATGGGCGAGTTTTGCCGCTGTCACAGCCGGGAAGCTGTAGCCGAGGGATGAAACGTTGCCCCATCCGAGAAATCCGCGTGGGATGAGCGTCTCGTAAGCCGTGCTCAGCTGGTCGCGTGTGTTTCCGGATTCGTGAGTTACAAACGAGTTATTCCTATCAAGCACTTTCATAAGATCGCCGTAAACGCGGTAAGGGTTTATCGGCTTTGCTTCTGATTCCATCACTTCGTGATACTGAGCCATAGCCTCGGCTTTGATCTTTTTAACAGCGTGTGTTACATCAGGGCGAGACGAACCGTTCAGTGATGCAGTCAATGAATTCAGAGTGGCCCGAGCATCACCAATAACTGCGTGGTGTGTCGGATACATCCTGTTCACGTCGTACTCATCGATATTGCACTGGATGATCTTCTTGTTGGTCGCATCGGGAATTCCGTGTCCAAATCTTCCAGGTGAAATGCTGGCACCTACCGCAAACACAAGATCTGCGTCGTTCATGAATTTCAGCACGTGATCGCCTCGAACACCGATCGACAGCGGGTGGTTTTCAGGAAAAACTCCCTTAGCTTTCAGGGTGGTCACGACGGGCAGGTTTGCCTTTTCGGCGAATGCCTTCAGCTCTTCTGTTGCATTGGAGTACAACACCCCTTCGCCCACGAAGAGAATCGGAGATTTCGCGTCATTTAGTTCGTCTACCGCAATTTGGATATCTTCTGGGTCAGGAAGCGATTTCCAGCCTTTGGGTGATCGATAAAGATCGATAGTTTCATCGTAGGTTGCTGAGGCATTTGGGATTCCAAGTACTACCGGTCCGGGGCGACCCGTTCGAAGCATGGTGAATGCCCTACGCATGAATTCAGGAGTTCGTTCTGGTTTGTCGAGATAGCCGTACCACTTCGCGACTCCGCGCAAACTGGCGTCCTGGTCAAACCGGGTGTTTTGGGTCGATCCTGCAGGCACGGCATCGACTATGCACAGAACCGGAGAGTTGTCCTCGTATGCCTGTGCGATTCCGGAGTAGGCAACCTGTTCACCTGCCGCGTTCACACCACCTGAGAAAGTAGAGACTCCGATTTTGTCACCGTTGTTAATTCTTGAATAGGCATCTGCGACGCTCACGGCATAACGGTCGTCTCGCATCATCAACAGTTTTAAACCTTCGCGGCCAAAGGCGTTGTTCACCTTGCTGACAGGGAAAGTCGACACCCACTGCACGTTCTCTTGTAACAATATTCGTGCAATGCCAGTTGCAACGTCGATGGTCATACGGTTTGCTCCGTGCTGGTTCCTAAATCCGTAAACGACAGCGAAATTATCCCGTCTGCCGCATCTGGCGGGATTGTATGCCCTAATTTGACAAACTGCACAGCAAAGTCGTGAAGATTACCGAAGAATAGTTTGATGAAGCCAGAAATACATCCGGTGATTTTTCAACCATGCCACCAGTCCTTTAATACTCTGCACCGCACACATATTTCCGCGCCGTTTCCTGAACTTCCCTCAACATATCTAATGAGTAATCAGAGTGATTATTGCAGCTTCAATCAACGCTGTGCTAACTCAAACTTGCTTCCTACTTCCTAATCCCAATCTTTTGATTGGAATTGAGGGATTGTTTCCTTGATTGAGACGATGTTTTCCACAACTATGTTTATAGTGCCATCCCGACGTGAGACCATGCCTGTTGCCATCAGTAAAGACTCTTTGATCTCCAACTTGAAACGCTCGTATATTGCCGACCACAAGACAAGTGGTGAGTGCCCTAATTCATCCTCAAGAGTTATGAAGACCGATTTGCCGTTGGGCTTCTGACGTCGAATTACAAGCCCTGCAACTGAGATTCTATCGCCATTGGCATAGTTCCTAACCTCCTCACTGTGAATCACGTTCTTAGGTAGGAGGGGGCGAATCTTTTGCATAAGGTGTCCTTGCGGATACACACCGGTTGAAATGTACTCGCCAATCATCCGATCCCAATCCGATTCTTCATATAGAGCAACCATGTCCTGTTCGACCGGCATGTCAAATGTCAGTTGGCGCGATCCGTCTTTCTTTTCGCCACGCGGTCGATACCGTAATCCTGATTCCCACCTCAAATGTCTGCGATTGGCAACTGTTGAAGGATCACGATACGGATCGGCAATTTCATCGAATCGATCAAGTGCACCCGCATTTGAAAGAAGGTCCAAAATCTCCTGCTGTACACCGGTTCTAGACATGAAACTGGCGAGTGAAACGAACTCTCCTCCTGCTTCACGTTCGGCTATTACAGGAACCGCTGTTGCGGTGTTGAGCTTTGCCACATGAGTTAGTCCCATACGCAATGCACCGTTTTCGATGACTGCCTTTTCCCCGCTCAAGTTTACATCGGGGTTTAGCACTGTCACTCCGTGTCGAACAGCATCCTCTTTTAGCGTTTCGAGGTTGTAAAACCCCATTGGTTGGTTGTTGAAGAGACCGACAAAGAATTCGAGCGACCAGTAGTGCTTGAGCCACGACATTTGGTAGGCGGTTACGCCAAAGGCAAAGGCGTGCGCTTCAGGAAACTGGTACATGCCATGGAACTTTCCGAACACTTTTTCGGCAGCATCAACAAGCACACCTTTTGATAGTGCTCCAGCTATAAATTTTTCCTTCCAGTGGGCAATGTGGCGATCATTGTTTCGACGGGTGAATGCCCGGCGCATCTGGTCGCCCTCAATGGCACTCATGCCGGCAACATGTATTGCCAGTTCTACGAGTTGATCCTGGTAAAGAGGTACTCCGTACGTTCGACCCAGCGCTGGCTCTTCAAGTGGGTGGTCGAACTGCCAGTCAGGGTCTTTGCCCATGTGCCTTCGGATGAGCAGGGTCACGCCCTCGTTCACTCCAACACCGGGACGAACAGCGCTAACTTCCCATGCCATTTCGGTTAAATTGCGCGGGCGCAACCGCGTGACAGTTTGGATTTGCGCTGCCGATTCGATCTGGAAAACACCAATGGTGTCGGCGTTGTGAATGTCGGCGTATACCGCTTGATCTTCGAAATTGATGCGCGAAATGTCAACTCGTTTTTCGGTTTGCTTTCGGATGAGCTCCAGTGCTTCGGTAAGTTGAGAAAGCGCCCCTAGTGCAAGGAAGTCGATCTTCACAAAACCGGCGTCTTTAGCAGCATTTTTGTCCCACTGGCAAATGTATCGACCGTCAATGGCACTTCGTTGCAGAGGCACGGTTTCCGAGAGAGGGCGGGCGGAAAGTATCATCCCGCCAGGGTGTTGTGCGAGGTATTTCGGGAAGTGATTTAGTTGCTGTACGAGCTCAATGAGCATTTGCCAGACGGGCGCATCGATCCGATCCCGAAACTCCGGTAGTTCTGCCATGCTCTTTGCCAGTACAGGGATTGAATTGTGAACATCGAGCCTCTTGTTTAGTCTTCCCAGATCTTCTTCCGCAATACCTAAAGCCTTGCCAAGATCGCGCACTGCACCACGGGTTCGATAAGTCGAGATCATTCCAGTGAGCACGGCGCGCTCGTATCCCCAGCGTTCGTGAATACGCAGGATCAATTTCTCGCGAATTTCGCGTGGGAAGTCGAGATCAATATCGGGTGGCGCCCGTTTTTCGCCTTCCATGGTGTCCGGTAGAAAACGATCGAGTCGAAGTTTGAACTTCAACGGGTCAATGTGCGATAGACCGGTGAGGTATCCGATTAGCAGAGCTACTGATGATCCGCGACCTCGCCCAGGCGGATGCTCTTCGATCGGTAATCCGGGCTCCACCAATCCAAGGTCTTCTTGCACCTCGCGCGCTATGCGGATGATGTCGTAGTACTGGAGCATGAAACCAATCAGACCGTGTTTCTCGAGAAGATCGAACTCCTGGTCGAGTCGAGCCGTGGCTTCCGGCGTGAGACTGCCATAACGACGTACTGCTGCCTCTTCACAAATCTGTCTCAAGTAGCTCGATTCGGTGTGTCCGGGCGGGAGGAAATCGTAAGAAGGAAAGTCATAAATGGCATCAGATGTGAGATCGAAATCACATCGGTCAGCGATCTTTACAGTGTTGGTGATTGCTTCTGGGTGTTCACTGAAAAGCAGGCTCATCTCATCGGGTGATTTAAGGAAAAACTGGTCGTTAGGTCGACGTTCCCGGTGACTTGACTCGAGCGATTTATTGTGTTGGATTGCGACGAGCGCGTCGTTTAGACGGTGTCGCTCTCGCATGTGGTAGTGGACGTTGTTGGTTGCGGCAGTACCAATGTTCAAGTCTTTGGCAATTGCTGCCATATGGCGGTTTCGCTGCACATCACCCATGACGAGGTTTTGTTGTAGTTCGAGGAAGAAATTGTCTCTGCCGAAAATCTCGATGTACTTGCTCGCTGCGTTATGGGCTGTGTCGATATCCTCCGTCGTTACAAGTTTCGAGATTTCTCCGCGTCGGCAGCCGGAAAGACAAATGACTCCTTCGGCGTGATTGGCAAGAAGCTTCGGATCGAGATGCGGGTCGTTTCTTTCTTCGGCGTCGACGTGTGATCGGGTGGTAAGTAGCGAGATGTTTTTGTAGCCAGTTGCTGTTTCGGCAAGCAGCGTTATATGCGGACGTTCACCTGATTCGTATTGAGTGTCGACTGGGTCATTGAGACCTCGTGCTAGTGTTAGCTCAATGCCAATGATTGGCTTTATTCCTATCTCTTTTGCTGCCTGGGCAAACTCCATTGCGCCGCTGACGTTGTCGTGATCTGTAATTGCTAGGGCGTCTAGCCCAAGCTGCTTCGCAGTTAAAAGTAAATCCCAGGATTCAGAAGCTCCTTCTTGGAACGAATAGTTGCTGTGCGAATGTAGCTCGGCGTACTGGTGTGTTGTGTGCGCCGTACTGGTAATGGCGATTACTGGATGTGACTCAGGCTCTCTCAGTTGATCTATCTGTTCGTTCTGTATGGCATATTTGATTCCACGCCCACCGCTTATCCAACCTGCGTATGCTGGGTCGTCTCTGCGATCTACTTCCTCTTGAATTTCAGGCTTTACTGCGACTCTTTTGCGACGCGATTTTCTTTCCCATATTGGAACGATCGGGTTCTTTTCATCGGTTTGCTTTCCCGTTGAACCTATGACTTTTTTGGCAGGCAAGACCTTTTCTATTTCTGAGAAGTGATCCATGTGTCGTTGGTGATTTGTCTGGTACGTGCACGTGAGCAAGAAAAGGGATAATCATCACTCTTAATACTCACCTTGTTCTGGGCTGGTAAATGCCTAACCGGCCTGCCTATACCAGTCATTTGTTGTGAGGTCGAGGTAAACGGTTAACTGCTGACCGCTACCAAGACGAATCACGTAGTAAAGCCGGGCGATCTCCTTGTCAGGCCCTCTCCACCACTCGTCATTCACCTTCCAAAGATTTTCGATCTCAACAACTGTCATCCACTTACCGTCGGTGAGTAAGGGGACGTTAGGGTGTGGGGCTCTGCGACGTAATGCTCGACGGGCAGATGGTGAGTCGATTGCTGGTGGGACTTGGACTGCAATCGGATTGCCCTGAGAATCGGTACGTACATGAACTATTCGAGGCACATTCAGCGGTTTGATTGAGGATTTTTTGTCTGAACTAGCCAACTTTTTCTACCTCTGATGAATCGGAACCGGCACTCATTTGAACTAGTGCATACCGGCGTTCAGGGATCCTCGACCATGGTTCCAGCTCTTTGACTTGGTAAATGGGCGGTGCTATTCGAAGTCGGGAGCGGAGCTGGCTGATCGTTTCCTGTAGATCTGTGTCTCGCTTTACTTCTTTCCACATCGACTCTTGCCGCCCGGCTTCTCCAGTGATTCCCGAAAGCGTCAAGCGTATGTCTTCGAGTGGCCCCGGAATATCGACAATATCTAGCTTTGACTTTATTGCGAATAAAGCCTGGTTCTTGTTGCCAGCAGGATCTTTGAACGCAACTCGCATGGTCCAAGGAGCGTGCTGAAAAACCTGCGACTGAATACTCGCCTGACGAGCAAAGCGCCGGGCAAGCTGTGAACGTCCATAAGCTCGTCCAAGCAAGCTTTCGATGGCCGGAACAATGGTTGCCATGCTTGCCGTGGGATCGGGAAAATCTAGATGCTCCGAAACCCCGAGCACACTGCGTTTCGGCAATAAAGGACGGTTGTCGATACCTTTTGCCAGCTCCCATGCAGTGCCGCCAATTTTCCCAAACTGCGCTTCCATTGGTCCCCTGGGAATATTGGCAATGTGCCCAATCGTCGTTAAGCCGAAAGCGTGGAGCCGTTTTATAAGTTGATAAGGGATAGGAAGCGAATCGACAGGGAACTTATCTAGGAATCGCCCCGGCTCACCGGTAACTTTTCGACCACTGTTCGATCTACTTAAAAGAGAAGCGGCATAAGCTACCCACTTGTTGTCGCCAACGCCGATTCGAAGGTCAAAGCCATCAACAGCCCCGGCAAGAAGGCGAACAATCTGAGCATCGTTTCCGTAGAGACCTTCAAGACCCCAAATACCTACGTAAGCGAGACCTGGTGATGCGGCTTCAATATCTGGAACCAGCCGCTCAAGATTTTCGATGATTTCATCGAACACAAGGGCATAAAGCGGGGTGTCGGCTTCAATCACCAAAACTCTTCGATGGCGCGCTGCGGCTTCCGCGAGCGGCATGCCCGGCATTACGTCAGTTAGATCAGGCGAGGCAGCAAGAACGACACGAGCAGACAGGGAATTGTCGGTTTTTGAATTTGCGCTTGATCCCGGCGGCATGCTCATCATGTCTTCTGCTAGATCGAGTGTTTTGCCAACGACAATTGCGGAATGCTCAGCAAGTTCAGGTTTTCTCATGATCTCGACCTGCCAGGGGAAGTTTGGAATTCGCAGGCAGGCGATCGACTTGACCGGCTTAGTTATTTTTCGTCCTGTCGTTGATGATTTTGGATCTTCTGTTCGAGAGGCGCGCTGAGGTCGCCTGGTAGTTGATGCGAGCTTGCTAACTTGTGGTGGTGTACGTCTCATTTATGGCGCGTTGAGTAATGGTGTGTCGTGTTAAAAAATCAATCAGCGCCAGCTGCAAAATCGACGCTGTAAGTGAGAAGAGCTGGGTCGCCTGTTACACCATTTGGCATGGTCTCCAACCTGTGTGTCTGAGAGCCATTTACCAGATGGTAGACTAATAATAGAACAAGTGTTCTGAAAAGCAATAATTGCTGTCACGCAATTCAAAAACATGGTGCGCTACGGCGAAAAAGTGTTTGATTTGCAGCGAAATCAACTTAAAGCAAAGATCCGAGCTAGTGCTCGGGTCGTGCTTGGGAAGTCAGCTGTTTGTGATCAGCGGGTCTCGCGCTAGTGAATCAGAATCGCAGCAACAGCGGAGGCCGCAACAGCACCTACTATGAATTTTTTCATTTCCATCTAGTCGCCCTCCAAATTACTAAATAATCCCAAAGAACCAGCAGGTCTAGCAAAAGGACTCTTGCTGAATGCTCCCCTAGTTAATTATTAGGCATACCACATTACAAAAATGTTAATTTGATAGCCCCTTGATTTTGGGCACACTATATGTTCACCCTGAAACTGAATAGGCGTGATCATAGAGCGACAAAGATGCGCAGCGAGATAACACAGATTCAAATTTCTGAAAGACATATGGAAATACAGAAGCGGTGATCGATTCATCTTCAGCTATCACCATTAAGAGGGATTTCACTTGCATTACAGCGAGCCCATTGACCTGTAGTCTGAATCGAAAGTTTTCGACAGCATTCACTGTTGAACTACTCAATCTCGTCAGGTGACAGATCCGGCGAACAACGGACGAAGAAACAATCGACCAAAATGAGAAGTTCTCAACTATTCGGAAAAACACTGCGTCAGGCACCTGGTGACGCGGAAACTATCAGCCACCAGCTACTGACAAGGGCAGGTTTCATACAGCAAATTGCCGCCGGGATTTTCAGCCTACAACCACTGGGAAGCCGCTCGATAACGAAGATACGCAACATAATTCGTGAAGAGATGGACCGTGCTGGCGGTCAGGAAATCAACATGCCTGTGGTGCAGCCTAGGAGCTTATGGGAAGAATCGGGCAGGGCAGAAACCTTCGTACCACCCCTTGCTAGCTTCGAGGACAGGCGTGAGCGTGACATGGTAATCGCTCCGACCCACGAAGAAACCGCCACCGCAATGGCTCGCGCCAGTGTTACCAGCTACCGCGATCTTCCATTCACGATTTACCAGATCCAGACGAAATTCCGTGATGAAACTCGACCCCGTGGAGGGTTGCTTCGTGTTCGAGAGTTCGAAATGAAGGATGCGTACTCGTTCGACGCCGATGAAGCCGGTTTGGATCGTAGCTTTCAGGCGATGGTCGAGGCATACAAGCGAATTTTCAGGCGTTGTGGTGTTGAGGTCGTCATGGTCGAAGCTGATTCAGGTGGAATTGGCGGAAAAGATTCAAATGAATTCGTGCTGCTCACCGATAGCGGTGAAGACACGATTCTTATGTCGAACGAAAGCGACTACGCGGCGAACGTCGAGAAAGCGACTTTCATCAAGAAAGAATTCCCGGCAGGTGAGTTTGGCGATATTGAAGAGTTCGCAACCCCAGGATTAAAGACCATCGAGGAGCTTGCAAAAGCTGAAGGCGTTTCGAAATCTAAGACCGCCAAGGCCGTGTTCTACATGGTCGATGGCGAAATTGTGATCGTCACGATTCGTGGCGACTACGACGTTAACGAAACAAAGCTTCGAAACCTACTTGGTGGAGCGGAACCTCGACTCGCTACTCCGGAAGAAGTCAAAGTCGCTGGACTGATTTCAGGATCAGCGTCTGCGGTTGGACTCGACCACATCAAGAGCATCGTCGACGACTCGATCAAGATGGGTTCCAACTATCTTGCAGGTGCAAACAAAGAAGGTTTCCACCTGCGGAATGTGAACCTTGAACGAGATTTTAAGGCGGATATTCTCGGAGACATAGCCGAGGCGAAGAAGGGTTATATTTCACCTGACGGTAAGGGCAAGTTGGTGGCTCGACGCGGTATTGAGGTTGGGCATGTATTCAAACTCGGGAACGTCTACTCATCGAAAATGAGTGCTGAGTACACCGATGAAGACGGCGAGCAGAACGAAATCCTGATGGGTTGTTATGGCATCGGAGTTGGTCGCCTTCTTGCCGCGGCTGTCGAAGCCAACCACGATGATTTCGGTATGTTGCTGCCTCAGTCAATCGCACCGTACGACGTGTATCTCGCCGGGTTGAATCTTGATGATCCTGACATCGCCAGCAAGGCGGAACAGCTTTACGAAGCTCTCGAGAATGCTGGCTACGAAGTGCTGTTCGACGACCGTGATTCACCTCCCGGTGTGAAGTTCAAGGACGCTGATCTGATGGGCATTCCGGTAAGAGTAGTGATTAGCGCACGCAGTCTTGGTAACGGCGGGATTGAGGTGAAAGCTCGTGACAACAAAGAATCCCCAATAGTTGCCGAGACGGACGTAGTCGAGAGTGTAAAGAAAATACTCGGTTGATCTAGAGGACCGCTGCTGTTTTCTGTCCGCTACAGCCGGATAAGGTATGATGCCGCTGATGCCAGAATGTAATGGTGACTCTGTGCGGTATGTCATCCAACTCAAATTAGCGGAGTTCTAATTTTCCGGCCGAAGCGACCGTACGGGAGCGATCCGCTGCAAAGAGTCGCCGCTTTCTTGCGCTCGAGTCTCTGAAGATAGCGAACTACCGGTTCCTATTCACCCCAGACTATGGTGTTCAATACCCGACTGGTGGCGCAGTGCTGGGTGGTTCTTGAAGTCACCAATTCAGATGGTTGAGTTGGACTCGTAGCCGGACTTCCTGCAGTACCCGTAATAACGCTTGCGTTATTTGGAGGCACCATCTCCGGCAGGGCCAATCGCCGTGAATACCCGTCAGTTCAAAGTGTCGTCGTGTTAGTGAATCGCATCCAAATGAGTACTAATTGGAATATGTTTATTTGACCTAGTATCATTATTCAGTTGTCGCAACACAATGACACTTCACTCGAGATTATTATCGGGATAGAATCACTCCTTTGTATGTGGCACCAAAAGGACAGTGGGACGATATCCGTACGTACGGCAGTTAAAAGTGTGTTCGACCGCTATTTGAACACTCGATGGGATTCTCACTGGCGAGGTTAATTCATGGGTAAGAAGTTATTTGTAGGCAGTCTTGCTTGGGCCACCGATTCAACTGGTCTTCAAGCTGCATTTAGTCGCTTTGGCGAAATCGAAGAAGCCATCGTGATCAGCGACCGTGAAACCGGGCGTTCACGTGGATTCGGTTTTGTTACGTTCGTTGACGAAAGCTCAACACAGCAAGCCGTTGCAGAAATGAATGGTGCAGAGCTTGATGGTCGGCCAATCGTTGTAAACGAGGCGCGAGAACAGGCACCACGCGGCGGCGGTGGATTCCGTGGTGGTGGCGGTGGTCGACGCGAACGTTGGTAAATCGTTCGGATCAATAAAGCCAAATTAAGGCTCAAATCGAAAACGGGTGCGACCGAAATGTTGCACCCGTTTTTTTGTTGATTGCACAGAGGTTACTGCTCGACAACTCGGGGTAGTTGCGATTGCTTTAAATTGTGGTTACTCGTAAACGTCCAAGCAGGTAATAAATCTCGATACGTGGTACAGTTAACGGAGTAGGCTCAAATATTTCAAGAGCTTGACATCGGAAGTGGGCGTTGCCCACTTTTTTTGTGTCTCTCAACAGTGTGAATCGGAGGAATGGGTTGAAGAGTGATCTGCTAATTGCAGTTACCCAACTCGCTGCAGAACGTAATCTGCCGCAGCCAATAGTAGTTAAGGCTGTTGAGGCTGCGCTGGCTGCTGCTTACAAGCGCGATCCAGCCGCAGAGGGTCAGGACGTAATTGTTGAGATGGACCCTAGCGACGGTGATGTCGTGGTCCGGACGGTTCGGCATGTAGTTGAAGAGGTCGAAGACCCGTTAATGCAACTTACAGCCGAGCAGGCGCAGGAGCTCCAGGAAGGCGCGATAGTCGGCGACATCATCGAGACCGGTCAACTGGAATACAACCCAGGTCGAATTGCTGCACAGACTGCCAAACAAGTCGTTATGCAGCGATTACGCGAGGCAGAACGCGATATCGTTTTTGACGAGTTCATCGACAAAGAAGGCGAGGTACTTACCGCGACAATTCAGCGAGTCGAATCTCGCTGGGTTACCGTCGATCTCGGAAAAGCTGAAGCAATCATGCCACCGACCGAGCAGTCGCCATTTGAGCGATACCGGCCTGGTCAGCAGTTGAAGTTCTTTGTCGTTCAGGTTGGACGAACAATTCGCGGACCCGAAATTATCGTGTCGCGAACTCATCCGGACCTGCTACGACGATTGTTCGAAGTGGAAGTTCCAGAAATTTTCTCTGGCGTAATCGAAATCAAGGCGATTGCTCGTGAACCCGGTGCTCGATCAAAGGTTGCCGTTTCGTCCAACCAGGAGGGTGTCGACGCTGTCGGGGCCTGTGTAGGTTTGCGCGGAATTCGGATACAGAACGTCGTAAACGAACTTCTCGGTGAAAAGATCGACGTCATTGAATGGGACGAAGATCCGACCAAGTTTATATCTAACTCGCTCAGTCCTGCCGTTGCAGAACGAGTCGACCTCAATGAGGAAGAAGAGTCTGCAACGGTGTTGGTTCCAGATCGTCAGTTATCACTTGCGATTGGTCGAGAAGGCCAAAATGCCCGTCTCGCTGCGAAGTTGACCAACTGGAAAATCGATATTCAGGGCATAAGCCAGGTTGTCGAAGAAGAGCCAGAAACGCCGGAAGCCGAAACTGAATCTGCAGTTGAAGCCGAAGTTACGACCCCTGCTGCGGACGTAGCGGAAGAAGTTCCGGTCGCTGATGCGGCTGAAGAGGCAGTCGAAACTCCGGTTGACGAAGAAGAAACTCCAGCACCGGAGGTAGAGCCGGAACCTGAGGTTGATGAAGAAGCCGCACAGGCGGCGGCTGATGCAGAGCTCCAGGCTCTTGAAGAGGAGCTAGCGCTTCTCGAACGGGAAGAAGAAGAGCGAAAATCTGCTGAAGAGGCAGACACCCTCGATCTTTCTTCCGATGATCTTTGGCAGGTCGACAGTGGTGGAAATTCCGACGACGACGACGGTGGAATTCGATTCGCCGAAGACATTGCTGGGTTCCGAGAGACCGACGCTGGTCGACGCGGTGGACGCCGTGGTGGTAGTAGTGCCCGGAGCCGTCGACGTCGTTAGTTATTAGCAACGCTGGTGCGGGTCATGATGAGTCCCTCGGTTAGACACATCCCAGCCCGTACTTGGGTCGTCTGCCGCCTGAAGCGCCCTAAGGTTGATGTTCTTAGGGTGGTCAATACTCCCGACAGGCAGATCGAACTGGATATGAATGGGGCCATACCTGATCGAGGAGCATATGTATGTAAAGACCTCATACCACTCCGTCGTAAACACGAATAGCTGTGGGGTAGATAGAGGTAAACTAGGTAGCGCGCTAAGCACAAACATCGACGATACGACTGAGTCGAGATTGAACGAAGCAATAGTTTCGATCTCAGACCGACTGTCGCAATAGCAAGGGAACTAACTGGTAAATGGCACAACGTCGCGGACAACGCAACTCCAAGGGACGAGATCGTTCAAATGGTCCTGATGGACCCGGAACAGCGCGTACTGCTGTAAAAACCAGTGCTCCACGTGCGCCAGTATCTCTTCCTGCCGAAATTTTGGTAGGTGAACTTGCCGAAACTCTTGAGATGTCGAACGTCGACACAATCAAGGCGCTTATGCGTCTTGGCGTCATGGCAACAGTGAACGAAACGGTTGAGTTCGATGTTGCAGCCAAAGTTGCCGCTTCATTTGAAATTGGCGTTCTAAAGCCAAAAGATCGTGAAGAAAGCGCTGCGGCTATCAAGGTCGGCATCGACGAAGATATGACCGAGGAAAACTCGGTGCTTCGTCCCCCTGTAATTACAGTTCTCGGTCATGTAGACCACGGAAAAACTACGCTGCTCGACGCTATACGCGGCGCCAGCGTGGTTGACACCGAAGCCGGTGGTATTACACAGAGCATCGGTGCGTATCAGGTCGAAAAAGACGATCATCTGCTCACATTTATCGACACTCCCGGTCATGCAGCTTTTACCCAGATGCGTGCAAGCGGTGCGCAGGTTACCGACATTGCAGTGTTGGTCGTAGCCGCCGACGACGGTGTAATGCCCCAGACTCTTGAAGCGATCGAACACGCAAAAGCTGCTGGTGTTCCAATGGTCGTTGCAATCAACAAAATCGATGCGCCGGGTGCAGACATTGACCGCACCAACGCACAACTCGCCGAGCACGAAATTATCGTCGAGTCTTACGGTGGTGACACTGTTGCCGTGCCCGTATCGGCTCTCAAGGGCGACGGAATTGACGATCTGCTGGAATCGTTGCTACTGATCGCTGAAATCTCTGAACTTAAGGCGAATCCAGATCGTTCCGGTATCGGCGTGGTAATCGAATCTCGCATGGATCGATCACGCGGTGCCGTAGCGTCTGTTCTCGTCCGAGCAGGCACCGTCAAGGCTGGTGACACCATCGTTGCGGGTACATCCCGAGGTCGAATCAAGACAATGATCGACGGATTCGGCAAGGTCGTTACCCAGGCGGGACCTTCCACACCGATCGAGGTACTCGGACTAAACGGCACGCCAGCTGCGGGTGACCAGTTCGATGTTGTAGCCAATGACCGCGAAGCCCGTGATCTCGTCACCACTCGCGATCGTCTCGCCACCAAACGACGCGACACACGGGCTGCCACGACCATGGCAGAGGTTATGCGACGCGTACATCAGTCGGGTTCAAAGGAACTTAACGTTGTAGTCAAAACCGGTAACCACGGATCTATCGACGCTGTTCAGCGCGCTGTTGAGCAGGTTTCTAACGACGAAGTCCAGGTCAAAGTCTTGAGTGCCACTTCAGGCGCTATCAACGAATCAGATATTTTGCTCGCTTCAGCATCGGACGCCATCGTTGTAGGATTCGAAACTACGGTTGAGGCGGGAGCTCGGCGTCAGGCTAATGCTGAAGGCATCGCTATTCGCACGTACGACATCATTTACAACCTCATTGATGAAGTTGAAGACGCGGCACGTGGAATGCTTGAACCTGAGCGAAAGACGGTCGTTACTGGTCATGCTAACGTTCTCGAAGTCTTCCAGCATGGTAAGCGAGAGAAAATCGCTGGATTGCGTGTAACAGACGGAGTCCTCAAGCGGACTGGTCGAATGCGTGTATTGCGCGCCGATGAAGAGATCTTCGACGGGGCAATTACTTCGATGCGTCACCTCAAGGAAAACGTTCGCGAGTTGACCAACAACTTCGAAGGTGGCGTGATGATCGATGGCTTCCATGAGTACGAGCAGGGCGACATACTCGAGGCTTACGAAATCCAGGTTACGCGGCGCTAATTCGAGCGATCATCTGGAACATTGCATAAACAGTCGATACATCGACTGAGTTCGGATCAAGGAGATTCGTAGCCGATGAGCGACAGGCGTGGCGGGCGTGTAAACCACACCATTCAACGTGAGTTAGGAGTTCTGATCGAAGAACTCAGCGACCCACGTCTCTCACCAATGACCAGTGTGACCGGGGTTGAGGTTAACCGAGACTTATCGATGGCAAAGGTTCATGTCAGTGTGCTCGGAACCGAAGATGAACAACAAGATACTATGGCAGCCCTGCGTTCGGCAGCAACTCGACTTCGAATGGAAATTTCGAGCCGTATCGTGATCCGCAAGATGCCGCGTCTTTCATTTTTTATTGATAACACCATGCAATCTGGGGCTGACATGGATCACCTGATCGATCAGGTGTTGAGCGAAGACAGTCGACGTCACGCCGACCGCGATGGCGGTTGACTCTGCAAAAAGGCAGCGAAGTGAATTCAGTACGTCCGGGATTCGCGGCAGGCGGTTATCTCAACATAAACAAACCGCAAGGTTGGTCATCGACTGACGTGGTGCGGAAACTAAAAGGCATCACCCGAGCTAAGAAGATTGGTCATGGTGGCACCCTAGATCCACTAGCGACCGGTGTACTGCCAATATGTGTCGGTTCCGCAACACGTTTTGCAGACACCGTTTTACTTGGGACCAAGTCGTATCGGATAACGCTTGAACTCGGCTCGGCAACGAATACTTACGATTCTACCGGGGACGTCACCTCGAAGGCGGATTGGTCAGCCGTCACAGAGCAGGACATCCGAGATTCACTTGATAAGTTCCGAGGCAAATTTGAACAAATACCGCCTATGTTCTCGGCGCTCCACCACAAAGGAAAGAGACTCTACGAGCTAGCCCGAAAAGGTGTGGAGGTCGAAAGACCGCCGCGAAATGTTGAGACGTTCAAGCTCGAACTGATCGAATTTGCCTCACCTCTTGCTGTTGTTGACGTCGAATGCAGTCATGGCTTCTACGCACGTACGCTCGCGCACGATATCGGCGAGGAACTCGGAGTTCACGCCCACCTTACTGGTCTTGTACGGACACATGCGGGCGCATTCCACATCGAAGACACGGTGAATATTGAGGATGTAGCTGCTGTGGTCGAGAGTGGGGATTGGCGGGATTTGGCTATGCCGATCGATACGACCCTTCAGCATCTATATGAAGTCTCCCTCACTGACGATCAACATGCGTACGTTCGTAACGGAAGGCAACTCCCAGTTAATTCATTCGGAAATCACTATGACTACCAGAGCGGAGACCGAGTGCGAGCTTATTCAGGAGATTGCGAGCTAGTTGCGGTTCTTATCTACGAACCGGAAAAGTTCGGGTGGCGACCGGAGAAGGTATTGGCAGGAATGTAGATTTACTTGAGAATTAGCGACGCATTGGTTGGGACATAAATAAACTTTTGCTCGTTATAGTCCAAACCCGAAAATATGAACAATTCGAATTGTTCGTAAAGCGAAATGGATGTGGAAGTCGACTTACACATCCGGTCGTGAAAAACTTCATACTAAAAGCGCGAAAGATTCAAGAGAACTCACATTGCACGATAGTCCCCTACACGTTGTCGCAGAACTGATACTCCTGCTCTCCGTCATATTGGTTGCCGCGAAAATCGGTGGCGAAATCTCGGAACGTTACCTGAAAATTCCACCGGTTCTTGGTGAACTCGGTGCGGGAATTCTAATTTCACCATTCCTGCTGGGAGGTATCCACTGGTTCGGTGGTGGCGCTCTATTTGAAGTCGCCCACGATGGCAGCGGACTTCCCGTTGAGCCGCAATTATTTTTCTTCGCACAGATCGCTTCCGTGATCCTACTGTTTGAAGCGGGACTCGAAACGAACCGTGAACAGTTCATGCGGTACGTTCGCCCAGCCACGGCAGTTGCTGCGGGCGGAGTGATCCTGCCCTTCGTCATGGGATTTGGAGCAACCGTTTTACTCGGATTCGCCGACACCGATTCGATTGAAGGCATGATCCCAGCTCTGTTCGTTGGTGCGATTATGACCGCTACTTCAGTAGGAATCACGGCGCGTGTTCTTGCCGATATACGTCGACTCGATTCTCCTGAAGGAGTAACCGTACTTGCCGGTGCAGTTGTTGATGACGTGCTTGGGATTATCATTCTTGCCGTAGTCGTAGGTATCGCCGATCAAGGAACGGTTACTGCTGGCTCGATCGGTGTGATCTTCCTCAAGGCGTTCGGCTTCTGGCTTGGCCTCATGATCATTGGCTCGATCGTATCTCGATACATCTCGAACGTGGTTCTGTGGTTCAAGAGCACGGGTGGGGCGTTGGTTCTGTCACTGGCGCTAGCGTTCTTTGCCTCAGCCGTGGCTGAGATTTACTTCGGACTAGCAATGATTATCGGTGCCTACACGATGGGGCTTGCTCTCTCAAACACGGAGTTGAAGCACCAGGTTGAAGGTGCAATGCACCAGGTGAACAACTTTATGGTGCCAGTGTTCTTCGTGGTGATCGGCATGCAGGTCGATTTCACTGCTTTCGGATCGGGTGAAACGTCGCTCGGATCGGCGGTAATTTTTGCTGTAGTCCTCACAGTATTTGCTGTTATTAGCAAGGTTGTCGGTTCAGCAGTTCCAGCGTTGTTAGTCGGCTTCAACCGAGTGGGTGCCTACCGGGTTTCGCTGGGTATGCTGCCCCGTGGTGAGGTTGCGCTGATCGTCGCAGGCATCGGTCTTACTTCGGGCGTTATCGGTCAGGACATCTTTGGTGTTGCGATCGTAATGACCGTAGTAACTACCGTTCTCGCACCGGTGTTCTTGATACCGGCGTTTAAAGGCGGAAGCGGTCTGAAGAGCGAAACCGAAGCCGAATCATCCGAGTAGATATTTCGGCATTCGACGCCGACTCTATTGGCGTACTTCGCTAGAATGCTCGAATTCATTAGCGACTTGTCGCAGCGAGGAGTTTCCTATGGGAGCGCATGCATTCCAGCAAGAAATCACCAGTGAGCGGGAGCTTCGCGAGATTCTCGGAACTCCGAGCCAACGAGCTGCAGACAAGGTCATCGATCATATCGATAAGCACTGTGCTGCTCTGATTGGTCAATCACCGTTCATGGTCATTGCTTCTGCGGACGCCGAGGGAAACATAGACGTTTCGCCAAAAGGCGATCCGGCGGGGTTCGTGAAGGTTCTCGATGAAAATACTCTCGTTATTCCCGACCGTAAGGGGAACAAGCGAGGTGACACTTTCTCGAATATTCTTCAGAGCCCCAAAGTTGCCCTGATATTCCTGACCCCCGGCTATCAGGAAACCCTGAGAGTTAGTGGGTCAGCGCGGATTGTGCGCGATCCTGCACTGCTTAAGTCGTTGGCACACGAAGGAAGCGTGCCGTTGTTCGCGACAGTTGTTGATGTTGAAAAGGCGTTGTTCCACTGTGCCAAGTGCATCATCCGCTCAGGATTGTGGGAGCACACGGGTGCTGAAGGAGTACCGAACTTCGGAGAAATTCTTGTCGACCATGCTGATCTCGACCAAACCCCGGAACAAGTTCAGCAAGCGATAGACGAATCGAAGATGACCAGCCTGTATTAGTCATACGCGACCTGACAGAATCCGTGATTACAGTAACCCCACGGATTTTTCGCCAAATACTGTTGGTGCTCTTCCTCGGCGTAGTAAAACTCACCTGCCCCGGCAATTTCGGTGGTGATTTCGCCGAACCCCGTGCTGCTCAACAACTCTTGATACTTCGCCAGACTTGCGCGTGCCTCCTCGACCTGTGACTCGGTCGTTCCGTAAATGGCGGTTCGATACTGCGTGCCAATATCGTTACCCTGACCCATGTACTGAGTTGGGTCGTGATTTTCCCAGAACACTTTGAATAGCGTGTCCAACTCCACTTCCTCCGGATCAAACACCACAAGAACTGCTTCGGTGTGACCCGTTCGCGAAGTGCACGTTTCAGCGTAGGTTGGATTCGGCGTCGTGCCTCCGCTGTATCCGGCAGCGGTTGTGTACACGCCTGGCACCTGCCAGAACAGTCGTTCAGCACCCCAGAAACATCCCATCCCGAAAATGATCGTTTCCATTTGTGCCGGGAACGGAGCCTTCATAGAGGTGCCGTTTACGAAGTGATTTGCCGTTATCTGTAACGTGACTTTGCGCCCGGGTAATGCATCTTCGGGCGCGATAACTCCAGCGGGTTTAGTTCTGAAAAAGTTCATTGTTTGGGCTCCTCATTCCTGATACGGACCGTGAACCATATGAGATTTCAAGAAATGGAATGACGTTTACTAACCCCGGTGGTGCTTGTCGTACTCCGCCATGAAGTAGGGGTGATTCGGATCGTATTGTGTAAGCGGTTTCGGATTATCGACTCGCCCAATGGGGCGCACATTTTCGCCTACCGCACCGACCGCTGCATCTCCGATATCCCTGCGTGAAGCTTCGATTCGCTGGTTGAGTTGTTCGACGATTTCGGGATGACTGGAGTGGAGATTTTTGGTCTCCCCAGCGTCAGCATCAAGGTCGTAAAGCTCGTTTATGTTCTCGCCATTTTTGCGGACGTGGAGCTTCCACTTACCTGCGCGAACCGCTTCCAAGTCTCGCTGTTTGTAGTAGAAGAACTCTTCCCATGGACTGGTCGAACCCGCTTCACCAGTCAAGAGCGGTGTGATGTCATGGCCGTCAATAATCCTGTCTGATGGAGCGTCGACACCCGCAATGCTAGCTAGAGTCGGCATCAGATCCATTCCCGTCGCCATCTCCTCGCAAACTGCGTTTTGAGGCACTTCCCCGGGCCAACGGACGATAAACGGCACTCGCTGTCCACCTTCCCAGGTTTCGCCTTTGTGACCACGAAGCGGGCCATTGCTTCCACCCTCATCACGTGCACGAGAACCGTTGTCGCTGGTGAAAATCACTATCGTGTTGTCGTCGATGCCCAGTTGTTCAAGCTCATGGAGAATGACGTCGACTGACCAGTCGATCGCAGCGACTCCAGCACCGTAAATACCGTTCTCCGATTCACGTTCGAAATGATCAGGTGTGTAGATCGGCACATGCACGTGCATGTGGGCGAAGTATAGAAAGAATGGCTTATCGTCGTTCTCCCGTATAAATTCCTTTGCCTCAGTCACATATCTCTCAGTGATCGCTGCCTGATCTGGCTGTTCAGCAATCACATCGAGATCTCGAACAAGAGGTAGTGGTGGATGGTCACGCCACTTTATTTCAGGGTTTGGATTAGGGTTGCGCACCTGTCGTCCGTGATCGTTGCTGAACGGAATTCCCAGATAGCTGTCGAAACCATGTGATGTAGGGAGAAATTCTGGCTGATCTCCGCAGTGCCACTTACCCACCAACTTGGTCGCATATCCGGCGTCTTGTAGCAGCTTCGCAATAGTGATTTCGTCAGGATTGAGTCCGATTCCGTCGCCCGGGAACAGCACGACTGCTCCATCGACGAAATCCCCGAAACTAATCCGTGGCGGGTAACAACCGGTCATCATCGCCCCTCGAGACGGCGAGCAAACCGGTGAAGCCATATAAAACTCGGTAAATCGGGTGCCTTCTCGCGCCATTCGGTCTAGCGCAGGAGTTTTGTTAACGGTTGATCCGTAGGATCCAAGATCACCGTAACCAAGATCGTCACAGTTGATGAGAATTATGTTCGGGGTAGTCATGCTGTGTTTTTACCTTATTTCCAGTTTGTTTTGTGATCAAAACCCGGCTCAAAAGTAAAGATTGCGCAATTAATTTCCTCTTATTGCCGGAAACAAAGTCCAAGGATTAGTGCATCTAGGCCGTTGCAAGTTAGTATGTGTTCGAGCGACAAGAGGAATGCGTGAGCAGCGCACCAACAATCACCAAAATCGAGATTCGACAATACCCTTTCACATTCCGAAATATCGGAAAGGCCTGTACTAGTTGAGCGAGACCGTATCTAAAGCCCAGTATGAGATCTATTGCCAGCTTGACCGATACTCCGCCTGGCCCGCCAACTACGGTATGTGGGCATGGGGAGACGAACTGGTGCTTCTTTTCACTTCTGGCTATCCCGATCCTGAGGGTGGTTTTCACGCCCGAGACAGATCACGACCTCTCTCAACCATGCAAGCTAGAAGTTTCGATGGTGGTGAATCCTGGAGTGTTACGGAAGCGCCAATTCCCTATGGGCAAGGACTCGGGGCACACGAGCATATGAACAAAAGTGTGATCGATGCTCTGGAACCAGTGAAATTCACGACTCCAACGGAACTTGACTTCGAGCATCCTGACTTCGCGGTCATGTGCGGAAAAACCGGTCTTACGCGAGGAGCCAAATCATGGTTTTACACATCTGTAGATAGGTGCCAGAATTGGGAGGGACCTTTCGAAATACCGACGTTCGATCAACTCGGAATAGCGGCTCGAACTGATTGGTTGGTCGAAGGTCCTTCTTCAGCACTGGTTCTTTTAACAGCAACAAAACCTGATGGCGGAGAAGGTCGAGTGTTCGCGAGCCGAACGACGGACGGCGGTCGGAATTTCAAGTTCATTTCCTGGATAGACGAATCTCCAGTCGGTTACGACATTATGCCCTCATCACTCCGTCTTACCGACGGAACAATTCTGACCGCGATTAGAAGCAGGGGAGTGGCGAGAAACGATTGTTGGATCGACTTATACACCTCAGGCGACCAGGGCGCGTCGTGGCAGTACATGGGACGTCCAGTACCTGCAACCGGTGATGGTGGAAATCCAGGATCGCTGGTTCAAATGACCGACGGCCGTTTAGTTATCACATACGGATCTCGTAAATTGCCGTACGGGATATACGCAGTAATTTCCGATGACCAAGGCAACTCGTGGTCTGAACCGATTGTTCTCCGAGAGAGCCAGGGGAATCACGATATTGGATACACGAGATCGGTGATCAGATCCGACGGCAAGCTCGTCACCGCGTACTACATCAACGATGACCCAGACGGCGAGCGCTTCATCGAAGCAACAGTCACTCCGTTATAGAGATCATAAGCATCTATATTTCAAGACTTTAGGAAACTTGACCAGTTCAGGATCCGCAGGCTCTGGTAACACCAAAAAATGTTTACATTCCCCGTAGCTCAGTTGGATAGAGCACCGGCCTCCGAAGCCGGATGCGTGACCTCGAGTCTCGCCGGGGGGGCAATTAGACGCTGACGTGATGAATACGACATTTTCTCATCCTTAAGTCGCGGGCCGAGGTATCCTGCGCATGTCCTGTAATGTTCGGATCTTATTTCATCGTTTTTAGCGAACTACTCGATGTCTATTCTTCAATTTAGAGACGATTCCTCCCGCCGTTCTGGGGACTATTGGCCGTCTCAAAAAGGCACCTCTGAGCGATGAGTCGCGTTGAATTCGCCGGAAGAAATGAACGCGTCGACCTTGTATTACGTCGTCTAATCGGCGAGATTCGCCAGGAGGATGGATTCGGGCGAATCACGGTTGTAACGCCTACTAACCAGGCATCGTTTTACTTACGTCGAACGCTTGCAAAAGACGGTCTGTTCAACGTCGATTTTAAGCGACTTGAAGATGTCGCCGAACTCCTCGCCGGTTCACAGTTCGACGAACCAAACCTGCACGATTTACAAGCGTCTGAGCTGGTTTATCAGTCGGCAATGGACGTCTCTTTGGGCACAAGGTTGGGTGGTAATTCAGTAACACCTCAACTCCAATCGGCATTGCATTCGACGTTCCGTGAACTCGAATTGCTGGATCGTTCCGAGCTTGACCGGTTAGCCGCATCGAGCGAAGTGAATGGTGAATTAGTGCGTCGTTTCAATAAATACACGCAACTCGCAGAAACTTACCGTCGCGGGAGTATGGTCGCCGAGAATGCGGCGCGGTTGATTGCCGAAGATCCCGACAGTAGTGCAGTTACCAGATTAGGTTCGATTCTGCTTGTTGAAGCGTCTGCTGTAGCTCCGGTGCAACGCCCGCTATTTGATGCCCTGGCGAAGCTGGGCCAGGCAACTACGGTTTCGATAGTTGAAAACCAAAATTCAAAAACGACCGCTTCGCATATCGAACCGGTGGGTGTCCCTGACGTTGCCGAAGAAATTCAGGACGTCGTTCGTTCGATTGTTAATTTTGCAAAAGCTGGCGAAAAATTTTCTCGTATGGCGGTCGTGTTTGAAGACGACAGCTACGCGAACCGAATTGCAGAGTCACTTGAATTCGCGGGGATTCCCGTTTCTGGCCCTGACCGAACCGCACTCTCCGAGACTCCCGAAGGCAGGTTCGTGAACGGGCTGCTGGATGTGTTCAAAGGTGAGTTCAGCAGACTGGATCTAACTGCCTGGTTATCGAGTGCCCCTATCAAGGACCCTCGGACTGGAGTCGCAATTCCCGCCGCCAGATGGGACGCCATTTCTCGGAAAGCTGGAGTCACTGAAGGCGTGTATGACAGTTGGGTCGCGCGGCTTGAGAGATTCGCAAAAAACGTGGTTAGGTATGCCGAGCGCTCGGATCAACTGAGTGAAGGTCGAGCCAACCAGATTGAAGCGGCGAAAACCGACGCCCATCACGCTACTCAGTTAAAAGAGTTCGTTATCGATTTGAGCCGACGCGTTCACTCTGATAGAGAAGATTCATGGATCGAGTTTGTTTCGTGGTTAAGAGAACTCGTCAACGACTACCTGATTGTTTCGGAAGATGATCCGAGCTCGGCGAACATGGTTCGACTTGAGAAATTACTGGATCGACTCGAATCGCTCGAAGGGAACGGATTAAAACCACATTACGAACACTGCGCCGGAGTGTTGAGAGAGCAACTCGATCGCCGTTCTGCCGGACTACGATCTCTCGGAGCGGGCGTCTATGTCGGCCCAGTTTGGACTGCCGCTGGATGTCCCTTCGAAACAGTTTTTGTCGTTGGCATGTCGGAAGGAAGGTATCCGAGCTGGGGACAGACTGATCCGCTGCTTCCGGATCCGCTCAAGCGAGAACTCGATCCCGAAGGCAACTCTCTGACAACTATCCAGCGGCGAATCGAGACGAATCGTCAGGCGTTTATCTCTGTTGTCGAAAGCGCAAACAGAGCCGTTTTTTACTGGCCCGGCGGCATACCGGGAGAGTCGAGAGAGTTTGGTCCGGCGCGCTGGTTCCTGGACGCAGTTCGCGAGGTTTCAGGAGAAGATCTTCTACAGGCTGGTCGACTCATTGAAGGCGATGTCAATGGGCTCACCGTCAAAAAGAGGTTCAGTGGCTCTGAAACTACTGCGGCACATGCAGGAGACCTCCACGAGTACGACGTTGTTAGTGTCCGTGATTGGGTGAGCAATGAGGGTGAAGAAACTTCGTTCCCACTTGTGAGTTTAACTCCAGAAATCAAGGACTCACTCACGCTAGAACAGCAGCGAGAAAGTTCCGAATGGACAGAGTTCGATGGAAAGGTGGCGTTGCACGACAACGATTCGGGATCTGAAGACTTCGCCGTTGGATCAGCAACAGCCTTTGAGACGTACGCAGCGTGCCCTTATCGATATTTTCTTTCGAGGCGATTGAATATTGAACCAACTGATTCTCCCGAACCTGAAGTTGCGCTTGACGCTCTGACGTTTGGAACTTTGATTCACGATGTCCTTGAAAAGTTCTCGCTTTGGCGTATGGATCAAGGCTACGACGCGCCTTCCCACTCAGATCAGGAGTCGTGGTTGCGATCGTCAGTTGAACGCAACATCGAACAACTAAAAGATGAGACGCCGGGACGATCAGCTGGTGCCTGGCGAATCGAGCTTTCGAGAGCCTGGTTGATTCTGCGTCAATGGCTTCGACGCGAGCGAGGTGTAGCCGATCATCCGAACATGCGTCAGGTCGAGGCGGAATACTCCTTTGGCAGTATCGGTTCGTCTCGCCGAGGAAGTGGTCCCGCTGTTGAAGTCGTTACCGAGTCAGGAAGGTCTGTTCGGTTCCGTGGACAGGTAGACAGAGTCGACATTTCCGAGGACGGAAGCAGGGTTATCGTCTATGACTACAAATCGGGTGGTAACTCCGCATACTCGAAACTGGAATCCGACCCTGTAAAGCGTGGAACCAAGCTTCAACTTCCACTTTATTCGAAGGCAGTAGGACACAAGTATCCCGATGCCGAAATTTTCGCTTCTTACTGGTTCGTTAGAGAAAACTTGTCGGAGCTCAAACCATATCCGTTGGAGTACCAAAACGAGAAAGCCGAATCTGCGCTTGGCGAGGTTGTAGGCACTATTTTCAGCGGGATTAAAAACGGAGTGTTCCCGGCACGACCCGGTAATCCGGCGGGTTGGGGTGAGAGCAGCGAATCGTTCGAAAACTGCATGTTCTGTGAATACGCGAGAGTTTGCCCGAAAAGTAAGTCCCGCCTATGGCACAACAAAAAAGGTTCTGACGAATCATTAGCAGATTACGTAGATCTAGCGGAGGGTGATCGATGAGTAACATTCACCAAGATCAATCCTCACCACGCGACCATATCGTTGGGTCCGTGCGGGGTTCGCTCGAACGAACTATCTATGCCGGCGCCGGTGCCGGTACGGGAAAAACACAGGCACTCGTCGAACGAATTGCCAACCTGATCATCAATGCTGATGTGCGACCGGAAAATATCGCGGCTATTACGTTCACGAACGCTGCAGCATCTGAACTTCGCCAGAGAGTCAGAGAAGAACTTGAGCGACGAGAAGTCGGCGTGGCCGCCAAGTACGAAAGGCAGAAGATTTCGGCTGCGCTCGATTCACTCGATTCCGCATACATAGGGACCATTCATAGCTTTGCTCAAAGCCTGCTCCGAGAGCGTCCTCTCTCGATCGGACTACCGCCTGTATTCGAAGTTTTAGACACTGTTCAAGGCGACGTTCGGTTCGAGAAAGAATGGTCGGATTGGCTCACTCACGCGCTGGACGATGAATCTTTCTCCGGTGCGGTTATTAATGCCCAGCGGCTCGGACTAAGAAACCCGCTGACGAACCTGAAAGATCTCGCACTAGAGCTTCATAACAATTTCGATATTGTCGACAAGGTTGGTGAGCTTCCAGTTCCGAACGACACAGATGATCCGGCCACCGTTCTGCGCTCGGTGCTGAGTGACTTAGAGGCCGCCTATTCGCTAAGGGTTTACTGTTCGAACAACGATGATCGACTTCTGCGTCACATCGAATCGTTACTCCCTCAAACCATCACATGGATAACCGACGCTCTAGAGAACGGAGAGGCAGAGGAACAGATCCTCGCCCTCACTCAAATCGCCAAGCTGACTGCTAGCGGAGGACGCAAAGGCGACTGGTCTGATCTAGAAAGTGGTGATAGCAGTCTCGACGAGGTGCGTGATTTACTTTCTCTCGCTCAAGAAACTATCGAGGCCGGCAGACAATCGCTTGGAGAAGCAACCGTAGTTCCTCTCGTAAACGCGGTAATTTCTATGGTGCTGAAATACGCAGCGAAGCGTCGTACTGAGGGGACGGTCGAGTTCCACGATTTGCTCGTACTTTCATGCGAGATGATCGACTCAGATCCCGAGGTTCGCAAATATTTCCAGAGTCGATACACCCATATTCTGATCGATGAATTTCAGGACACCGATCCTCTTCAGTTGAAGCTGGCTATGAGGCTCGCTGATCGGGAGGACGTAACTGAGTCAGGCGGCACCCCTACACCGGGCGCAATATTCGTCGTCGGCGATGCCAAGCAGTCGATTTACCGATTCCGTCGGGCTGATTTGACTCAGCTTCAGAGCCTTGTTTCATCTCTGGGCGCTGAAAGACTTTCACTATCGCAGAACTATCGATCAAATCCGGAAATTCTCGAATGGGTGAATGCTGTTTTCGAACCGTGGATGAACGGTCCTGATGGATCTCTAAATGATCCGAATCAAGCCGAATACACCTCGCTAGAGCCAGGGAGGGATGACTATCAGCAGGCATCCAAACCACGAGTGATGGTGATGGGGCGACCCGCCGAAGGAACTGTGGAACTGGCTCGAACCGACGAATCGAGGGACGTTGCGAAGCTCGCACTCAGTGTGGGCTCAGGAGATTGGAAACTACCTGACGGGAGCGGAGGTCTTCGACGATCTCGGTTCAACGACTTATGTGTTCTTATGCCCAGACGAACAGCACTGGCGTTTCTAGAAGACGCATTCGTCGCCAACGGAGTTCCATACGTTCTTGAAGGTCAAACCCCGATATTCGAATCGCAGACAGTCCATGAATTGAGCAACAATCTCGCAGCTATCGACGATCCGACCGATCAAGTAGCGATAGTTGCCGCGTTGAAATCAACGGCATGGGGATGTTCTGATCAGGATTTATATGATTGGGCATCAAATGGAAGCAAATTCGAATACGCTCGACAGGATTTGTCCACTGAGTCTTCGTCGCAGGTTTCAGGGATGACGAAGGTAGCGAAAGGACTTGCGGGTCTGGCTCGTTACCACGGCATGCGACATCGCTCATCAACCGCGTATTTGATTGAGCGTTTCGTCAGGGAACGACATTTGCGAGAGGTTGGCGCGCTGTCTCATCCAGACGGTGAACGTGAACGATTGATCGATGTTTTTATCGAGATGGCGCGGACGCTGCAAAGATCAGGCAACGGATCGCTTCGAGAGTTTGTGCGCTGGATATCGAGGCAGTCTGAAGCCAACGTCAGAGTGGCTGAGGGAGCGCTTTCACACAGCGATCTGAATGCGGTGAGGGTGATGACTGTTCACGCCGCAAAAGGGCTCGAATTCCCGATTGTTGCCCTGACTGGCATGCAAATGAATGCACGTCCACCTAAAGGCGAATCGATCATCACCGAGGAGTTTGGGCGTTCTGTACTGGCGGTGCAGTTGGGTTCCGCCAAGCTTGGACTGTCTACCCAGGATTACTCAGATCGAGCAAAAGCCAGTAAAGAAGCAGAGAATGCTGAGCATGTTCGCCTCGCCTACGTGGCAGCGACACGTGCACGGGAACACCTAATCGTCAGCGTTCATCGTTCGGCGGGTGACAACTCGTCTCTTGCCGCAAAAATCGCTGAATTCGACGCGCTAAACGATGTTTCTGTCCTGTTTGACGACTCGATTGTTTCGGTCGGTAAGCGCGAGCCGGAAGAACCAGGAACCGGAAGTTTTTCAAGCACCTACTCGCTCGTCGAACGCGAGCAGTGGCTGAATTCCACGAACTTTGCAGTTCAATCAGCAAAATATCGCGGGTATATCACCCCTTCGGAACTTGCAGACCACTCTATTTTCGAGTCGCCAAAACCCGAAGATAATGCTGAGGCGACAGAATTAAACCCTGCGAGGAGAGGTCGCGGTGGCACAGATGTCGGTTCGGCTGTGCACGAGATTATGCAAGAGATCGATTTCGCTGATCACTCGGATCTTGACGCCATTGTTCGAAGTACCTCGGAGGCCTA
>CEUN01027002.1_pt1 | contig 29642 bp, 33 predicted proteins | sample 361501 | NCBI WGS metagenome assembly CEUN01 (sample SAMEA2622801, study PRJEB7988) | marine metagenome | biome: marine biome (ENVO:00000447); feature: marine epipelagic mixed layer (ENVO:xxxxxxxxx); material: "saline water (ENVO:00002010), including plankton (ENVO:xxxxxxxx)" | depth 120 m | reverse complement strand
CAATCTGCGAGCGGTTCGGCGCAAAAACTGCCGGCTCTCGATACATCGTATCTCGCGGTGGTTGACGGCCACGGCAACGCCTTCTCGGCGACACCCAGTGATGTTTCGTATGATACACCCGTGGTGCCGGGCACAGGCCTTTGCCCGTCGTCGCGCGGTGCGCAGTCGTGGGCGGTACCGGGGCACCCGTGCGCCGTGGCACCCGGCACGCGTCCACGCCTGACACCCAATCCGGCGATCGCGATCGATGACGATCAGATCTTCGCCTTTGGTACACCCGGTGGCGACGTGCAGTGTCAGGCCATGCTGCAGGTGTTCTTGAACCACCGGCAGTGGGGGATGGATCTGCAGCAGGCTATCGAGGCGCCGCGCTTTGCCACATTCAGCTTTCCCGATTCGTTCGAGCCACACACGCTGTTGCCTGACCGGGTTATGATCGAAGACCGCTTGGGCGACGAGGTCGTTGAGGGTTTGGGCGTTCGCGGCCACGATGTTGAACACTGGCCAGCGTTCACCTGGCGCGCCGGCGGCGTCTGCGCCGCGCTGCTGGATCGCCAAACAGGTATCCGCAGCGCAGCCGCCGACCCGCGCCGGCCGTGTTATGCCCTCGGCCGATGATGAGCTGGAACCGATGGCTGGCGGTTTGACAAGACTTGCCCCCCGAACGGGGTCGATCGGCGCTTTCCTTCCCAGATCAGTACCAAGTGCCAAATTGGTCTAGTTTTGCCGCCGACCCTTCGCTACGCTCACCGCAAAGTTGGGGGGCAGCCTTGGCTATCTTGTGCATCGAAGACGACGAGATTGCGGACCGCTGGCGTGATGCCTTGCGCCGTGAGAACGCTGAGCTTGATGTTCGTTCCTGGCCGGAGATCGGCCGGGCCGAAGACATCGACATGGTCCTTTTGTGGGATGAATTCGGGCACCTCGGTGACCTGCCCAACCTGAAGGCGGCGGTCATTCTCGGAGCCGGGGTCGATCACCTTTTTGCGCCGACAGTCGCCATCCCGGAGCATCTGAAGATCATTCGCCTGATCGATCCGTCGATTACCGGTCAGATGATCGAGTATGTCACCCTTTGCGTCGTGACCTGGACCCGCGACTGGGACGACTACCGCCAGTTCCAACGCGAGCGGCGCTATGAGGAACTGCCGGCGCGGGTGCCTGCTGATGTCACCATTGGCGTCCTGGGTCTCGGCAGGCTGGGCGGCGCGGTTGCGCAAACACTTGCTGGCATCGGCTATCGCGTCGGCGGCTGGAGCAGTTCGCCGCGTGATCTCGAGGGCATCGAATGCTTCAGTGGGGAGGACGGGCTGACTCGCCTTTTTCAGCAGTCCGACATTATCGTCTGCCTGCTGCCGCTGACCGCCGAAACGGAAGGCATTCTGAACGCCGATTTGTTCAACAGCGCGAAAGAGGGCGCTTACCTGATCAATGCGGCGCGAGGCGGCCATCTTGTCGAGGAAGACTTGATCATCGCCGTCGACAGCGGCCGGCTTTCCGGCGCCACGCTCGATGTACAGCGAGAGGAGCCGATGGCGCCCGAACATCCGTTCTGGGACCACCCGAAGATCAAGATCACGCCCCATATTGCGACCATCACCTCGCCCGAGTACGCCGCGCCTGATGTCGCGGAGAACTACCGAAGACTGAAGGTGGGTGAGCCACTTCTCAATGTCATCGACGTGGAGCGTCAGTATTGACCAGGACCGGGGGCGTCTCGGTTCTGGGCGCTGGCGTCGTCGGCATTTGTTGTGCGCGGTTTCTTCAGAAGGAAGGTTTCGACGTCACGCTGATTGACCGGGACGAGCCGGGCACAGGCACGTCATCCGGTAACCTCGGCATGATTTGTTCTCTCGAAACGTCCCTGCCGCTGCCCTCGATGCGTGTGCTGTGCGGTGCGCCGAAGATGCTGCTCGACCCGTATGGCGCACTGGTCGTTCGTTGGCGTCATTTGCCGCACCTGTTGCCATGGCTTGCCCGGTTCGTGCGCAATGCCTCACCGTCGCGCCGCTGGGGCCATGCCCAGGTCATGGCGACGCTGATGCGCAACACGGTCATGGCATATGACAGTCTCATCGAAGGCTCGTCGGCCCGCGGCCTTATCCGTCATGACGGTGCTGTCGTGGTCTACGAGACCGACGACGGGTTTGCGGCCGATGCCGGCGAGCGGGCCATGCTCAAGCGCCTGGGCGCTGATTTCGACGAGCTCGAAGGGGCGGCGATCCACGACCTCGAACCGGCATTGGCGCCAAACTTTGTGCGTGGCGTTCACCACCGCGGTTGCGCACAGACCCACAGTCCGCTTGGCCTGTCCCTTGCCCTGTTGGATGATTTCCGACGAGATGGCGGCACCATTCGCCGGGCAAACGCCAGCGCCATCTCCGTGGACGCCGGGCAGTCACCCGTCATTGAGACCGATTGCGGGGCAATCCCGACGGAGTCACTGGTCGTTTCCTGTGGCGCCTGGTCGGGCCGACTGGCGGCGTCAGTGGGACTCAAAGTGCCGCTCGAAGCCGAGCGTGGCTACCATATGGCCGTACCGGGTTTCGACAGCGGGCTCAGGCGACCGATTATCCATGGTGAAAGCAATATCGGTCTGACCCAGATGATCGAGGGGCTGCGTATCGGCGGCACCGTGGAGCTTGCCGGACTGGAAGCGCCGCCAACCCCGGGCCGTGCCCAACGCATCTACGACGTCGGCCGGCGCATGTTGGCCGATCCGGAACACGCCGCCACTGCCGCACTGAGCGACTGGATGGGCTATCGCCCGACACTGCCGGATTATCTGCCGGCAATCGGACCATCGCCGCACCACGCCAATCTCTGGTTCGCCTTTGGCCATCAGCACGTTGGTCTCAGTCTTGCCGCGCGGACCGGCCAGCTTATCGCGACACTCCTTGCAGGTCGTTCGCCCGACATCGATCTCGAACCCTTTCGTGTTGACCGGTTCGGACCATGAGGTGCAGGGGCGGGCAACGATGGATCCTCTGACACAGGGACTGATGGGCGCAGCCCTGCCGCAGGTGGCCAACAGGGATCGCCGGCTTCTGTTCTGGGCCGGGTGCTTCGGGTTTCTGGCCGGGATGGCGCCGGATCTCGATGTCTTCATCCGCTCGTCATCTGATCCGCTTCTCTATCTCGAATACCATCGGCAGTTCACCCATGCGCTTGTGTTCATACCCGTGGGCGGCCTGCTCTGTGCGGCAGTGTTCCATCTGCTCCTGGGTCGCCGCTCGGGGTTGTCGTTCAAACAGACCTGGCTGATCTGCACGCTGGGCTACGGCACCCACGGCCTGCTTGATGCCTTCACCTCCTACGGCACCTTGCTGTTGTGGCCCTTCAGTTCCGATCGTGTCGCCCTGAACGCCGTCTCGGTGATCGACCCGTTGTTCACGGTACCGGTTCTGGTTCTGTTGATCCTGGCGGTCGTCTGCCGGCGGAGAGGTTTCGCTGTCGCGGCCCTGCTCTGGGCCGGGCTTTATCTCGGCGCCGGGCTGTTGCAGCGCCAGGCCGCGCTCGGCATGGGCGAGGCTCTGGCCGCTTCACGCGGTCACACGTTGCTGCGGCTCGATGCCAAGCCCAGCTTTGGGAACCTTCTGGTCTGGAAGGTGATCTACGAGACCGACGATCGCTATTTCGTTGATGCCGTGCGCCCCACGCTTGCGCCGCGGGTGTTTGAAGGTGAATCCGTGCTGAAACTCGATATCGCACGAGACTTCCCCGATCTTGATCCGGCCTCTCAGCAGCGCCGCGACATCGAACGGTTCCGCGAGTTCAGCGACGGCTACCTCGCCCAGGACCCGCTGTGGCCCGATCGTATCGTCGACATGCGCTACTCCATGGTGCCCAACGAGATCGAAGGCCTGTGGTCGATCGAAATCTTGGCCACCGCCGGACCGGATACCCACGCCAGCTTCCAGAACCACCGTGGTGACAGCCGGGCGGGGTTTGACCGGCTATGGTCGTTGATCACAGCACCGGCCGTGGACTGATCTCCGCGAACTTACCGCCGGATCGCTTATCAGGATTTCATCGCATGGGCCTTGCCGGCCATGAACTCGCAGAGCAGCGTCGCCAGTATGTTGCCCGTGCTCTTCGAATGATCGATCAGCGGGGCATACTCCGTCACATCCATCGCGCCGGCACCGGCCACCCGCTTTTCGGGCAGGCTGATCTTGATCTGCAGATGGCAGATGTTGCGAACAGCGACCTTGCCATGTCGAGCTATGTTGATCCCGCGATGCGGGCTGATTCAGAGATCACGTTTCGCACGACCGCCGTCGCCTATGGCGCTGAAGCGCTCGCAGAACTGGTGATGACCGATCACTATATTGGTTCCTGCCGGAGCACTACATGGCTATCCGTGTTGAAGAAGGTACCGTGCGTGCTCTGATGCCGGAGAGGCTCGTGCTGGAGCGGCCTTTCAAGATAATCTTGAAAAAGGGCCGCAGCGCGGAAATCCGGATAGAGAACTTTGTTGACGTACTAGAACAGGCCTCGACGCAGGCGTAGGGTGCTTCGTCTGGCGCGGGGCTGCCCTGGGAGGATCCGATGGCGAAGATGACCGGTGCGCAGTTCCTGGCGAGGTTTCTGGAGCTGAGTGGTGTGCAGCATGTTTTCTGGGTTCCTGCGGTGCTCATGGGAATGCTGCGCGAGTTGGAGGGGTCGAACCGGGTTTCCCGCATCCTCGCACATAGTGAGAAGTCGGCCGTCTACATGGCCGATGGCTATGCCCGGGCGGGCGGGCGGCCCAGTGTCTGCTTAGCCCAGAAGATTGGCGCGGCCAATCTCGCTGCCGGTCTGAAAGACCCCTATCTCGCCTGCACACCGATGGTGGCGATCGCCGGCGGCGCCCGCGCAGAGTTCGAGAACCGCCACGTCTACCAGCAGATCGACGACGCCACGGCATTCGAACCGGTGACCAAGAGCCGGTTTCATGTCGCGCAGGTCGATGTGCTTCCCGAAGTCCTGCGTCAGGCCTTTCGTTCGGCGACCACCGGGACGCCGGGGCCGTCCTTCATTGAGATCGCGGGGCACTTCGCCGAAGTCGAGTTGGATGAAGGCGACCTTGAGATGCTGATCGAGGAGCGTTTTCAGGCGATCCCGGCCTTCCGCCCCGTGGCGGACGTCGAGGCGATGCAGGCGACTCTTGACGCTCTTTCGAACGCCGAGCGGCCTGTAATTGTGGCCGGTGGCGGTGTCCGCGCATCGGGCGCCGGCGAGGCCGTGCTGGCGCTGGCGGAGAAGTTCTCCATTCCCATTGCCACCGCCATGAATGCCAAGGACACGATCCCCGGGAGCCACCCGCTCAATGTCGGCGTGCCGGGGACCTATTCGCGCAAGTCGGCGTGCGAGGCCCTGCTGGAGACCGATCTGGTGTTTTTCATCGGCAGCCGGACGGGAAGCCAGGTCACGGCCCACTGGCAGCTCCCGCCACCGGGCACGGCGGTCATCCAGCTAGATATCGATGGGGCCGAGCTTGGCCGGCACTATCCCAACCAGGTATCGCTCCAGGGTGACGCGCGGGCCACGGTGGAAGCCATGGTCGCGATGGCCGGTGAGGGCGAGCCCGCACGACACGCCGCTTGGGCGGCGCGCACGGCGGTGTTTGTTGCGGCCTGGCGCGACAGCTTTGCCGAACTGATGGCGTCCGACGCCACACCCATCCGGCCCGAGCGGCTCTGTGCCGAGCTGACGGACTGGCTGCCGCCCGATGCCATTCTCGTGTCTGACACCGGACATTCCGGCATGTGGACTGCCGGCATGATAGACCTCAATCACCCAGGGCAATCCTATCTGCGAGCGGCCGGCTCCCTGGGTTGGGGCTTTCCAGCGGGGATCGGTGCGCAGCTCGCCTGTCCCGACCGTCCGGTCGTTGTTTGGACCGGTGACGGCGGCTTCTGGTACCACCTCACCGATTTGGAAACGGCCGTGCGCTGGAACGTGCCGTTGATCACCGTGGTCAACAACAACTCCATGCTGAGCCAGGGTGTCGATGGGGAGCTCGCGAACCGGGGCGGCAAGCTGGAAGGCAACTGGGGCGATGCCTGGGAGTTCACCCGCTCCGACTTTGCCGCCATCGCCCGTTCCATGGGTGCCGAGGGCATCCGGGTCGAGGATCCCGGAGAGATCCGCGCGGCATTCGAAAAGGCCCGCGAGATGGGTCGCCCGGTGGTGGTCGACGTTGTTGGCGACCCCTGGGCCCAGGCGCCGCACACCTGGCTGGGTTAGGGCAGGCGCCTCCAGGCCACAATCAGTCCTTGACCGGTCCGTCACCCACCCGTGGGTGTGGTCGTGCGCCATCGGCAACGGCCATGCAAATGACGATCTCTTCTGCGCGCGGCGCATCGGCGACCATCACGGTCATGGTATCGAAATGCGCGAACGACCAGGCCTCATCCTTGTGCCCCAGCGGCAGGTCCAGCGAAGTTCCGGCAGCAGCGACCTTCACGTTCGAGGGGATCAGAGCCTTGCCACCTCCGACTGCCGCGCGCATCGGTTTGCCCAGTTTCGGATGGATCATCGCGCCGCCGTGTTCCATATCTCCGGAAATTCCGACAATGGCAGCCTTGCCGTAGCTGACCGGCGCGCCTCCCAGCATGGACACGGCTTCTCCCATCAACCGCTCACCCAATTTGCCACCCATGTCGCAAAGCGCCGACAGATCTTCAACGAAACGCCCGGCAAAGGGGTTTTCAAGCACGGCCAGAACTGCGATCCGAGTAATCGGATCACAGGGTTCGCCTACACCATCGGTTTCGATGGTCTCCCTAATGAGCACCGTTTTGCGAACGACCATGTTTCTCTCCCTCGTGATTGCTATGTAGCCGGGCCAGCGTACCAGCCTGGTGCCCGAGACGTCTCGCTGGTCTGGCAGAACAACAGGCTGGCGAAGCCGTTGAAGCGACGGACCCCGGCATGGCCGGGACCTGAATGTCGGCCTGCCAGTCGGCCCCGGATCAGGCGACGTTCTCGCGGTCATCGCCGTACCGGCCCAAGGGCTGCTGTTGATCTTGCTGCCGGGTTGGTTGAAACCTCCCTGTATCCAACCTGGGGGAGGAGGGCCACAGATGAGCTACGTGAAACCGTTCGAAAAGTCTGAGTTCGTTGGTCGCGTGCGTGACGTGAAACAGCGCATGGACGAGGCCGGCTTCGACCTGATCATCTGCCAGGACCCAGCTAACATGGCCTGGCTGACGGGTTTCGACAGCTGGTCCTTCTACACGCCACAGGCTGTTCTTGTGCATCTCGAGGAAGAGACCGCGATCTGGTTCGGCCGGGCTCAGGACGCCAAGTCGGCGCACATCACGACGGATCTGCCCGCGCACAACATTATCTCATTCTCCGAGCCGCTGGTGCATCACCCCACCCGGCACCCCTTCGACGAGATGTGTGACCTGATTCGGTCAAGGGGCTGGGCGACCGCGAGAGTCGGTGTCGAGCTCGACGCGCACTACTACACCGCCCGTGCACACCAGCACCTTGTTAATGGTCTTCCCGATGCCCGGCTTTCTGACAATCAGGGCCTGGTGAACTGGGCGCGGATCGTGAAGTCGGATGCCGAACTGCGGTACATGCGGGAGGCGGGCCGCATCGTCACCGACTCGATGAACACCGCGATCTCGCGGCTCCGGCCGGGCACCCGTCAGTATGAGGTGATCGCCGATGTCTACCACACCCAGATCACGGGCTATGACCACAAGTTCGGTGACTACACCGGGCTCTGCCCACTGATCCAGGTGGGCGAGGGGACCAACACACCGCATCTGACCTGGGCCGATGATCCGCTTCCGGAGAGCGGGCTGGTCGTCATGGAGATCGGCGCCGCCCGCCGGCACTATAATTGTCCTCTGACACGCACAATGCACATCGGAGCGCCACCCGAAGCCGTGTCACGCCTGGCTGATGTGATCGTCGAGGGCGGGGATGTCGCGCTGGATGCCGCGAAACCGGGCGTGACCTGTGAAGAGGTCGAAGCGCTGTGGCAGGGCGTTCTGAAGCGGAACGGTTACAGCAAGGACAGCCGTGTCGGTTACTCGATCGGGATCAACTATCCGCCGGATTGGGGCGAGCGCACGGCCAGTCTCCGCCCCGGCGACACGACGGTTCTGGAGGCCGGGATGTGTTTCCACTTTCAGTCTGGTGTCTGGCTCGAGGACTTCGGTGCGGCCATCTCCGAACCGTTTGTTGTGACCGAGAGCGGCGGTGAGCGTCTGACCCATGCGGCCCGTGAGCTGATCGTGATCGACGTCTGACAGACCGGCCAGTCCTCAGCTCCGGTGCCTTGCCATACACGTGATCTCGACATTGGACCCGCCCGCCAGCCTCGCTGATTCGGTGGTGGTGCGCGCCGGCCTCTTGTCCTCGGCGAAAAACGAGCCATAGACCGCGTTCATCGCGTCCATGTCGTCGAGATCGGTCAGATGAACATCGACGCGAACGATGGCGTCCATACCGAGACCGACCGAGGCCAGCAGGGTCTGCACCGTCTGCATCACCAGCCGTGTCTCGGCAGCGATGTCACCCACAATCTCGGCGCCACTTGCCATATCTGTCGCAACGATTCCGGCTAGAAAGACAGTGTCCTCGTCACGCACGATATCGCTGTAGGGCGCCTCTCTGGGAAGCATGGTGGGATGCTGGATGTGCTCGGGCATGGCGCGTCTCTCGTGTGTTAGGATTTGACTAACTTGATCTTACTTTAATGATACTTTTCTTATGTCAGGTCGTTGGGCTGCGGCCCCGCATCGCCGAGCAGACCCCGCATCTTTCGATGATGCAGGCTCTTGTCGCGAACGGCTTTGGTTATGGCCTGATGAACGTGCTGGGCAGAAACCTTCACGCCCCGGACGGCAAGGCGATTAACTGTGTGCCGATCAGCGGGCAGCACTGTCCTCTCTAGGCTGGGCCTGATCACGATGAGGGCAGAACGCAAGCCGCGCGTACTCTCCGCGTTCGAGGAACACTGTCGCGAGCGGGTGACCGCGCCCTAGTCTTCTGCCTTCGCACAGTGCATGGTTGAGGACATCGAGGCGGCGAACCTCTCAGAGCGCGAAGGAGCGGGTGATGACCTACAAACTGTTTTACGCGACCGGCAGTGCCGCCATGGGTGTGAGGACCATACTGGAAGAAGTCGGCGCCGACTATGAGCTGATCCAGTCGACCATCGACATGGACAAGCCCCGCCCGCCCAAACAGCTCGCCATCAATCCCAATGGCTGGGTTCCGGTGCTGATCTGGGACGATCATGCCATGTACGAATGCGCGGCGATCACCATCTTCCTGTGCGACCGCCATGCCGAGGCGGGGCTGGCCCCCCGCCAAGACGAACCCGAACGCGGCGTGTTCCTGCAGACGCTCGTCTACTTCTCGAGCTCCGTCCAGAACGCCTTCCAGCTCAATTACTATCCCGACCGGTTTGCCGACACCCCGGCCGATGAGGCCAGCGCGGTCCGGCGCGGTATCCGGCGCTTGCGTGAAACCTGGGGTGTGATCGACGACCAGATCGGTGACAGCCAATGGATCTTGGGCGATCGGTTCAGCGCCGCTGATATCTATCTCTTCATGCTGACGACCTGGCTGAACACGTCGCTGGGTCAGCCCCGGGTCGACAAGTTTCCCAATGTCCAGCGCATCGCAAACGCGGTCATGGCCCGGCCCAGTGTCCAGAAGGTCTACGCGGAGTGGATTGCCGCCCAGTAGGGGAACCTCAGATGTCGATCACGTTCACATCGCGCGGAAACTGCGTCAGGCAGACGGCATCGCGGTCGCGGACATGGATGGTTTCGCTGAGCTCCATGCCCCAGCCCTCCATCCACATGCCTAGGATGATGTGAACCACGGCGTTTTCGGGCAGCGGTGTCCGGTCGTCAGGGCGGAAGCTGATGGTGTGCTCGCCCCAGTCCGGCGAGTATCCAACACCGATCGAGTAGCCGATGCGGCTTTTCTTCTCGAGGCCGTAGCGGTCCAGAACGGCCTGCCAGGCGGCGTGCACGTCGCAGCACAACACATCTGATTTCATGGCATTCAGGACTTCATCCATGCCTTCGCCCACGGCCTTCGCCGTCGTGACCAGTGCTTCGGGTGGCTTGCCAAGGTGGGCCGTGCGCGCCAGCCCGGCGTTGTAGCGTTTGCGGCAGCCCCCCAGTTCGAACGCGATGGTCTGGTCTTTCTCAAATGGCGCGTCAGTCCACATCGGATGGGCCGTCGAGGCCGCTTCACCGGCCAGGACAAGCGGGTGGAGCGCGGTCATGTCTCCGCCAAACTCTGGCGTGCCCCGGACCTGGGCGGCGATGATCTCGGCCATCAGGTCGCATTGGCGCACGCCAGGACGCACGCCGTCATAGGCTGTCTGCATGGCCTTGCCCGCGATCACGGCCGCCTGCTGTAGCATCGCGATTTCGGCCGGGCTCTTGATCAGTCGTTGCCAGTTCACCAGTAGGGCGCAGTCCGACCAGGTGCTGTTCGGCAGCTTCGCCTTGAGGTGACCGACGGCCGCCGGGGTCAGGAAGTAGACGTCGCTTTCGTAGCCGATGCGTTGGCCATCCATGCCCCGGGCCGCCATCCAGTCGCCCATGAACGCGGCGGGATGGGTTTGCGCCTGTTGCACGAGATCTTCGGGGAAGGAGACGACCTGGTCAGCCGGCAGATAGGTTGTGAAGGCCGCCGCGCCGGCATCCATCTCCCGGCCGATCCAGGTGGGGTTGCAGTCCTGACCCACGACCATGACCTGCGGTGTGTAGAATGACCAGGCGTCGTAGCCGGTCAGCCAGTTGACGTTGGCGGGCTCGCCGACCACCAGCAGGTCGAAGCCCTTGTCCGCCATGGCCTGGCGCACGCGGGTCAGGCGATCAGCATACTCGTTGCGAGAAAAGGGTGGGGGCATTGAACTGTCCTTGCTTCACGAATGACCGCGGTCATTCCTTGTCGAGCGCTTCGAGGAACTTCTCCTCCTCATCCGGATGCATCGTGACCGACTGTTCCAGATAGGGGAAGTTGCGCGTCGTGACTACGCCGTGGAAGGCCTTCAGCGCGGTGACACGCTCCTCGTACATCTGCTTGTGCAGCCGGCCCAGATTGCCAAAGGCGTGGACGTGTTTGGGTGGACTGTCTTCCTCGCTAGCCTCGCCGCAGATGTCTGCCATGAACAGGAAGACGGCATCGCCCGCGTTGCCGGACCCCAGAGAGAATGTCACGATCGAGGTCTTCTCGTTGACGGCCCGCAGCACCTCTTCGGCGATGCACTCCACCTCGACGGCAAAGACACCGGCGCTCTCCATACGCTTGAGGGTGCGGTAGATCTCCATGGCCTCATCGGCGGTGCGGCCCCAGGCGCGCAAACCGCCGTACCAGTGACTGAACGTGGGGATCAGTCCGATATGGTGCTGGACCGGAATATTCTCTTTGGCCAGTATTTCGACCACGTCATAGGACGGCAGCGTGTAGTACATGTCCGAGCCGTTGCGCATGTCCTCGATGGCATGGCTCAGGATTTCGTCGGGCGTGCCGAACTGTGACCAGGTCATGCCGGTGCCGATGAAATGGGTCGGCGCGATCTCCCAGGCTTCGGTGACATCCATGCCGATGGTCAAAAGATCGATCCCGGCATCGACACAGGCCTGAAGTTCGGTGGCGTCCTTCGGGTTGCGCATGCTCAGTCGTTTGCCCGGCCCCTTAAGGGCCTGCAGGTCCGACACTGTGTAGTTTCGCTGTGCCGGACGTCGTCCGAAATCGTAAATACGCCGCATGGCCGATCATCCCTTGTTTCCTCCTCCGGTCCGGCGTTTCGCCTCAGTGAACCAGCCATGTACCATGGCTTTGAACAGGGGCGGACGACAACAGGAGACACCATGACAACCTTTCCGGAACAGGCCGAAGGCGGCTGCATGTGCGGCGCCGTGCGCTATCGTGTGGATGGCGCGCCGATGTCGTCGATTTACTGCCATTGCATGAGTTGCCGCCGCCATACCGGTGCACTGGTCGTCGCTCTGGCGGGCTATCGGCGCGATCAGGTGACCTACACGAAGGGGAAACCGAAGATCTTTCAGTCCTCACCCGGTGTCGGTCGCGCCTTCTGCGGCGACTGCGGAACGCCCATGACCTGGGAAGGGGACGGCGGCGAGATCGGCCCCATGGTCGAGTTCCTCGTCAACACCTTCGACAATCCGCAGGACTTCGAACCCGAGTGTCATATCCATCATCAGGAGCGGTTGCCCTGGCTGGAACTTCACGACAGCCTGCCGCGCTACGCCGTCTGGCATGACGGTGACGATGAGCCCTATCTCCACGGGCCCGCTGACAACACCTAACCTGCGTTCTCTACCTCGCTGCGCTCGAGATTGCTTAGGATCAGGTTGTTCATGGTGTAATGCATCGCGTCCCAGAACGCTGAATAGAACTGGGTCTCGACGGCCGGCGAGTGGCGGGCGCGCTGGATCGATTCACAGATGCGGTTGTCTTCGACACGCGCCTTGATGCCGGCGCCCATCGATTGCTTGCGGTCATTCAGGAGTGTGGGATCTGTGGCGCCGTCCTGGTCAAAGAAGGTCGCGACCCGCTGGGTGCCGGTTTCCGGGCCTTCGGGCAGGAAGAAGGCGATGCGGGCGGCATTACCCAGGACTGTGGTCACCCAGTTGGGATAGACATTGGAGATCGTGTTGACCCGGTTGGGCGTGCCGTCCTTGTTTTGAACGGGCGGCAGCCGGGTCTCGCCATAGAACGATGATCCGATGGCGTTGTCATAGCACAGCCCCAGATACCCTGAAGGGTCGTTAATCTCCGTGTAGGTCTTGTTGCGGTTCTCGTCGACGCGGGGGCTGTGCGGCGACCGCCGGTACATCTCGTGCACGAAAGCTTCATGATAGACGTTCGGCGAATAGTTCTCGTAGACCGTCTTCCAGTTCGATGCGATGGGCAGGGAGTTGATCATCGGCTGGTCGTTGTCGCCCAGGCCGATCTCCAGACGTTCCAGATCGATCCGTTCCAGGTGCTTGAGCACGGCGGCATACTGTCCGGCGAAGGGGACCGGGTGTTTGCCGAGGTGGACGAACAGTGTCGACATCCACTCTTCGCAAGGGATCGGAATCAGATCTGCGTCAAGTGCCTTGAGGTCGACCTCGGCGGCATCAGGCGTGCCGTCCCAGTAGTTCGCCTTCAGCAGTGTGCCATCCAGACCGTAGGTCCAGCCGTGATAGGGGCCGGTGATGGTCTTCAGGCCCCGCTTGCTGCTGGTCGCGACCTCACAGCCGTCGTAGGGGCAGACATTGTGGAAGGCACGCGCTGTGCCGTCGGTATCGCGCACCAGGAGAATGGGATAGCCCAGGATGGTCATCGGTTCGATGTCACCGGGCTCGGGGATGCTGGTCCGGAAGGCCACTGCCAGCCAGCTTTCCGCCAACGCCCAGCGGACCTCGAAGTCGTAGAAACCCTGGTCGATGAAGGCGTGACGGGGGAAGGTGCGCGCGGTTTCGATCGGCGCGCGGATGGCGTTCCGTTCGTCCTGGGTCAGAAGGTCCTTGAGGGTCGTCATCCAGCTGTCTCCCGTGTCACAGCGACTTTCTTGCATCCAGTCTAGGCAGCAATCGTTCGCGGTAGAACCCGGACGCCGGTTTGCGGCAGGTTCCTGTCTGGTGGACACTGTTGTCTGACAAGTCACACCAGGGAGTGCAGCCCATGCAGGCCAGGTCAGATGTTGCAGGTGAGCGCCTGTTCACCTTCGCGATCATTGCCGACACCCATGTGACCGAAGAGGAAGCTGCCGCGATCGGCGGCTACGACATCGACACCGTCAGGCTCGGCGCCGGCCGCTCCCGCTATGTTGTCCATGAGATCAATCGTCTGAAGCCGGACTTCGTGATCCATCTCGGCGACATCACCCACCCGGAGCCCGGCACACCAGCCTATGAGGACTCGGCCAACCGGTTCCACAGGGTGCACGACGAACTCGATTGCCCACTCTACCTCGTGCCCGGCAACCACGACATCGGTGAAAAGGCCTTTCCCGGTGAACCGCTGCCCGATCAGCACGCCCAGCACACGGTCAACGAGGCGATGATCGCCGAGTACGAAAAGCACTTTCAGGCCCAGTACTTCTCATTTGAGCATGAAGACTGCCTGTTCATCGCGATCAACGGAATGATTGTGAATTCGGCCCTGGCCTGTGAAGCCGAGCAGCGCGCGTGGCTCGAAGGTCTGCTCGAGGCCAACCGGGGCCGACGCATCTTTGTGTTTTCACACTACCCCGCCTACCTCTCGGACCCTGCGGAGACCGAACACTACGACGCCACGGACGAGCCCGGGCGGTCCTGGCTGGTCTGCCTGCTCGATCGCTACGGCGTTGAGGCGTTTTTTTCCGGCCACGTGCACAATTTCTTCTTCAACCGGTGCGGCGACACCCACTGTTACGTACTGCCATCAACCTGCTTCCTGCGTCACGACTACCACGAGCTCTTCAAGGTTGCGCCAGGCATGAAGCAGGGCCGTCACGATACGGCCAAGCTGGGCTACGGCCTGGTTGAAGTGCACGCCAGCGGCCATCTCCATCACACGATCCGTAGTCATGGCCGAACTCTGGAGCCGGATGCGGAGCTGCCCCCCGCAACCCACGTTCTGCCCCGCGTTCACGGTCTGGCGCCAGACCGTCGCGGCGTCGGGCTCTATCTTCGCCAGCCGTGGTGCGACAGTGCCGATATCCCGACGCCCTGGGGTCTCGATGCCTTCCGACGTAAGCGCATCCGCAACGACTATCCGCTGCTGGCCCTCTGGGAGATGGGCGTGCGTGACCTGCGAGTGCCGCTGGATGACCTGGCCGATCCCGCGACGCGTTCCCGGATGGTCGACCTTGCGTCCCTGGGCCATCGCTTCACGGCCTATTCCTATGGTCTTCCGAAAGGGGCGGCCCGTCAGGTCCTGGTCGACCATGGCGCGGTTCTGGCTGCGTGGGAGGTGATCGCTCCCAGCACCAGCCTGGCCGGACTTCTTCCGGGGCTCGCCGAATTGAGAGGCGAGACACCGGTCCTGTTCAACGCCAGCCGCGTCTTTGCTGAATCCTTCAGCAGCAGCCACGGCCTGCAGGCCGAGGAACGTGGCGCGGTGGAAGCACTTTTGGCTCTCGATGGTGCCCGGAACGTGATCGACGGCATGGTCTTCGGAGCCGCCCGGGACGAGTCGCCCGCCCGGGTGGTCGAAGTCGCCCGCAGAAGTGTCGAGGGTCTCGGTGTCACCGCGACCGTCCATGTCCAGTTTGCCCACCGCAAGCTGCTCGACGAAGCCGAAACCGCATGGACCGATGCCAACCGCGTTGCCGAAGCCGTCGTGGCCGCTCTGGCCCACGATGATGTGACGATGATGCTCGACAACTTCACCGGCATCGACCGGGGCTACTACTTCAGCGGCGGCCTGGTCGACCGCGTCTACAACCCGCTCGATGGCGCCCGCATCGTGCGCCACCTGCATGCGGCTCTGGGTGAGGGATGTGCGATCACGGCGATCCAGGATGGAGCCGCCGCGAGGGTCATCATGATGGCGGGCAGCAGCGGAGAAGCCGCGCTGGTTCTGCCCGCAGCAGGACACGAGCGCGCGATGGCAGCGGAAGACCTGTCGGGGTTGCGTGGACGTTGCATCGACCTGCGCAGCGGGGACGAGACCTCCGAGGTTGCCGCTGGGCCCGCGCTGGTTCTCACCGAGCCCGACTGACCGTCAGCCCGGCTTGCGTGCCCGCATGTGGCCCGGGCGCAATTCCCCGCCGTCGATGACGATCAGAAGCTGTTCCCAGTTCTCCTTGATACGGGCGGTTTCTTTCTCGCCGACCAGGGATTCCATCGTCTCTTTCATAGGCCCGGTGATCTGATAGTACTGATTCTGGGACAGCACGCGGAATCGGTCGGAAATGTCGAAGGTCTCGATGTCGACGAAACCGTTGGCCTTCAGGCCCTCTTCATAACTGTTAAGCGTCGCCATGTGATAGGTCAGCCCCTCCAGTTCGAAAAACCGTTCCATCTCCGGACTGTAAGGATCGGGGCCACAGCACCAGTCTGCAGCGAGCAGCAGGCCTCCGGGTTTCAGTACACGATACACATCGGCCAGAAGTGCCGGCTTGTCCGGGATGTGAATCCAGACATCTTTGCTGAACACGACATCGACGCTGACGTCATCCAGCGGCAGCGGCCCCGGCTCGACCAACCGCAGGTAGATGCTGTCTTCAAGGCCGGCGCCGGCAACACGTTTCTTGCCCCTTTCGATCAGGGGCGCCTCGACGTCGATGCCAATGATGCTGCAGCCATGGTCCCGCGCGAGCATCACATCGACTCCGCCGACTCCGCAGCCTATATCGAGCACATGTTTGCCCTTGAGATCGGTGTTGCCGACGAGATGACGAATCTCCTCTGGGCCACCCGGTGCGATGAAGCCATCGCCATAGATCAGCTCCAGCACGGTCACCATGTTGTCGTCGTATTCGTCGTCGTGGGCTGTATCGGTCATGACGTCGGGGATTCCCCTTGGGCTGCTGTGTTGGCCTGGCGTCCCTGTGGCCAGTCCGTCATGTCGCCTTTGAGACGAAGCCACGGCAGACCGTCGGCCACGAACAGCTGAACGGTCGGCCTGATGGCCTCCGGCCGGTCCATGCTGCCGATGGTGAGGCTGAGACCGTCGCCGGGATCATCGACAAAGCGGAAGGTGAGGTGGCAACCGCAGGTGCCACAAAAGGCGCGTTCTGCCTTCCCGGACGACCGGTAGCGTCTGGGCTGGCCGCCGGTGAAGGTGACATCAGCCACGGTGAAATCGGCTGAGCCGAAGAGTGTCGCGCCTGTTGTTTTGCGGCATATGCTACAGTGGCAGGTGGTGGCCGGTGGTGAGCTCTTACGGATGGCATGGTAGTGGATCGCACCGCACAGGCAGCCACCTTCAAGGGTGTCATCTTTGCCGCTCGAGACCGGAACGGGATCATCGTTGGACACCGTGGGTCGTGCCAGCTCGTCCTGTGTCCTGATCCAGGGCAGCTGACTAGGATAGCGGGGCAGGTTGTCGTCGAGCTCCAGCCAGGCCGGTTTGTCTGCCGCGAAGATGTGATGTGTCGGCACGATCTCTTCCGGCCGGTCCAGGCTGCCCAGGGCGGCCCAGATGACACCGGGTGGTCCTTTGGGATCGCCGATGGAATGAAACGTCAGTGCGCCGCCGCAGGTGCCGCAGAAGGAACGCTCTGCGAGATCGGACGACCGGAAGCGATGGGGATCACCGTGGCTGAATGAGAAGCTCGCCGATGACAGGGCTACCCAGGTCACGAACACACCGCCGTTCGCCTTGCGGCACATGCGGCAGAAACAGTGGGTGGCCGTTTGGTCCGGCGCGAGCTGGCCGTGGTAACGCACCGCGCCGCACAGGCAACCGCCTTCATGATGCGCGCTGTCTGTCATGCCACCACGTCCTTGGTCATCGGATCAGGTAGACCTTGCGCACGGCCTCGTGCACCTGACGCACGCCTTTCCAGTCCTTGGGGAAAAAACGCGACCGTGTCGGGCACGATCTCGATCACGTCACCATTCTCATGGGTGTAGGTCGCACGGCCTTGAAGGAAGTGGCAGAACTCGGCGGAGAGTACGTGGCAGCACCAGGTCCCGGGCGTGTAGATACAGATACCGCTTTCGGCCTCGTCGTTCGGTCCTTTGTGCAGCAGCACACCCGAGGTCCGCGATTCGCCTTCGATCATGGTTGGGATAACACCCCAGTCGACGACATCGGTGATCGTGGCGAGGTCATGCATCACAGGTGTTTTCCTTGTCGGCCTCAGCGCAGCATGAAGACGTTGCGAATGGTCTCGTGCACCACACACTGGCCGGTCCAGCCCGCGAGAAAGTGTACGACCGTGCCCTGCCGCACCTCGATGACCTAGCCATCGTCGCTTGTGTAGGTCGCCCGCCCGGCAATGAAATGGCACAGTTCCTCGCTCGGAATGCTCAGGCGCCAGGTTCCCAGCGTGCACTGACACAGCGCCGATTCAGACGTCTTGTCCGCATTCTGCCAGAGCAGAATACGGCTTGAGTGCGGCTGACCTTCGATCATATCGGGCTGATCGCCCCAGTCGGTCAGGTCGCCGATCGTCGTTGCGGGTGCAAAGTGAGGTGCGGTCGACTTGAGACCGTCATGAGGCATGTCTGGATTCCTTGCTGGTTGGTTCAGGCCGTGGCGGTCTTGTCGGTCATCAGGCCGGTTTCGAGAATGGCTCGAAAGGCATCGGGCATAGGGGCAGAGCGCCGTGTGTCTTCGTCGAAGAAGACGTCGCGGGCTCGCTCGACGGCGCACAGCGTGTTGTCTTCTGCGTGATAGAGATGGGCCACGCGGTTGACGCTCTTGTTGCCCAGGCGCGTGAAGCCGCTCCTGATCACCAGGGGGTCACCGGCGATCATCTCATGGCGGTATTCAATGGTGGTTTCTGCCACAACCGTGATGATCGAGCCGACCTTGCGCATGTGGCCGTAGCTGAGACCCGCCCGGATGTAGAGCTGAAAGCTGGCCTCGTCGAAATGCGCCGCATACCAGCGCGCGTTCATGTGGCCGAACTGGTCGCAATGCCAGGGAAACACGGTGCAGCGATAGGTCTCGAACGGTTCGGTCATGGGTGCCCTTAAGTCGTTTGGAACGGTCAGCGTCTGGCCGCATCATGCCGGACTTCGTCTGCTGTGCCGAGGGGGCGTTTGCAAGCCGGAGCGCGCATGTCATGCTCTCCGGTGTTTGGTGTGCATAACCCGCACCACGGAGGAACGATCCATGATCTATGAGATGCGGCGGTATCAGTGTTTTTCCGGGAAAATCGGCTTTCTTCACACTCTGATGGAAGAACTGGCGGTGCCGGTTTTCGAGAAGCTCGGCATGACCTTTGTCGGCTCGTGGACGCCGGAAGTCGGCGACGATGAACACACCCTGATCTACATGCTGGCCTATGAAGATATGGGTGCCCGACAGCGTGCCTGGGATGCTTTCTACGATCATCCCGACTGGGTCGCGGGACGCGGCAAGTATGCGGAGATGGCCGGTGGCCCCATTGTCGAACGGTCGAGCAGTGTCTTCCTGAAGGCTGCGAGTTACTCGCCGCTGAGATAGGTCTGTCGTCGAGGAGCCACAGTCATGTTGTATCGGACCATCGGAACCAGTGATCTCAAGGTTTCGCACGTCTGCCTGGGCACGATGACCTGGGGTGAACAGAACACCGAGGAAGAAGCGCATCAGCAACTCGACTACGCCTGGGACCACGGCATCAACTGCATGGACACGGCGGAGATGTATGCCGTGCCGACGCGGGCAGAAACCCAGGGCCTGACCGAAGCCTATGTCGGTACTTGGCTCAAGACCCGAAAACGTGACGACGTCATCATCTTCGGCAAGGTCAGCGGCCCGTCGCCCCAAACATGGATTCCCGCGGGCCGGGTGCCGCCACAGCCCGAGGCGATCACGCGGATGGACCCGGCATCGATCCGCGGTGCTATCGAGGGATCACTCCGGCGGCTGGGTGCCGACTACATCGATCTTGTCGAGCTGCACTGGCCGGAGCGCTACATCGGCACGCTGTTCGGCGCAAACAAGTATGTCCGGGCACGCGAGCAGGAAGATGTCGTTCCGTTCGAGGTGCAGGTCCAGGCGCTGTGGGACATGCAGAAGGAAGGCAAGATCCGCCACTGGGGCCTCTCCAACGAGACGACCTTCGGGGTTTGCCGCTTCCACGATGTTGCCCGCGCGATGGGGGCGCCATTACCGGTCTCGATCCAGAATGACTTTTCGCTGACCGACCGGACCTTCGAAACCGAACTGGCGGAAGCCTGCGCACCGCGCCATCTGGACATCGGGTTTCTGGTCTATGGCGCTCTGGCCGGCGGTACACTCACGGGCAAGTACCACGATGGATCGGATGCGAAAGCGCGTCACTCGGTCTGGCCCCGGTTCCAGCCGCGCTATCACACCGAACGGACGCGGCAGGCCGCCGACAACTACGCCGCAATTGCCCGGCGCCACGGTCTCACACCGACGCAGCTGGCGCTCGCCTGGGTCTATTCGCGTGAATACGTCACATCGACCATCATCGGCGCCACGACGATGGAGCAGCTCAAGGCCTGTATCGATGCCAAGGACGTTGTCTTGACCGATGAAGCTTTCGAAGAGATCGAGCAGGAACACCTGCGATGCCCGAACCCGAACAAGGGCACCATCAGCCCGCGTTTCATCGAGGACCTGCGCCGAGGCATCTGAGTCGCCTGGTGCCTAGAAGAAGGTCGACATGGTGCGCGGCACCAGGGTCTGATCCAGGATTACCTTGCGCAGGGCAATCCGCCAACTGTCGCCCTCGGGCCGCAGCCGATCTTCGCGGCGTCCGACGTAGGTCACCTCGGTTCGTTCCAGCCGTGACTGGTAGGCCAGGAGATTGCAGCGGATGTCAAGCTCACCGTTGTCCATCTCCTCGATCTCGACGTTCGAGATGAAGTAGCGCATCCGCGAAGGCGGCCTCTCCGCGTGGGCGAGTGAAGATTGCAACCGCTCGATGCGGGCGGCGAGGAAAGTCTTGTCGTCATCAAAGAACGCCATCTCGCCATCGGCCGCCACCGCATCCGGCTGGTCGGCAACGGTCTCGCGGGCTGGCATCCAATAGCGAGCATCGTCGGTGAAGAGATCGAGCCATTCTTCGAGCCGCAGTTCGCTCAGCAGGCGAACCTCGCGGTACAGAAACTGCTCGACACGATGCTGCAGCTCAGCGCTGACCATAGTCACCCCCGTCCAGTGGTGCGTCCATCATGGCCTGCCAGTGCTGGTAGAAGTTGAGCTGATTGGTTTCCGAGATGTAGGGCGCAAAGCGGCCGGGGCAGCCTTCGGGGCCCTCCAGAAGCTCCTGGCCGACATTCATCTGGTAGTTGAAATCCAGACGCTGTCCGACCACGCCTCGCGTCGCTTCGGTCACCTGCTCGAAGTTCTCGGTGTCGTCCTGGGCGGCAATCCCGCTGACTGACTGGATGCGGGTCCAGTCGACCCGCGCCTGTTCCTTGATCACCTGGGGTGCGTCGCGATCCAGCGCACACCAGTTCCAAGCCTCCAGCTTACCCGGTCCCTTGGGTAGCCAGAGGTAGAAACCGATCGGCCTCAGAGCGCTGAAATCATTGAACGATAGATTGGGAAACATGTTGCTGAACGACGGCGCATACATGCCGGCCTGGTGTTTGGGAAAGGCCTTGAGCAGACGTTGCTGGCACTCCTCGACATACTCCACGACCTCCGGCCCATAGTCTTCGGCCAGCTTCCGGTCTATCGCATAGCGCTCGCCGCCGAACACTATGCCGGTCAGGCCGTGACCGTTTTCGAGGCCGATGTTGAAATAGGCATTTTCCTTGTTGCCGAAGTTCGGGTTGCCGGGGTTGAGCTGACGGATGTCGAGCTTGAACATCGAGCCGTGACTGTAGCCCAGGTGGTAGGTGTCGCCAGCGAAGTTCTCCGAAGCGATCTTCCAGTTGGCGTTGAGCAAATAGCGCTGCATGCCCGGCACGAACTCCATGCCGCCGATCTGCCGCTCGATCATGACATCGAGGTACCAGCGCAGCTCGCCCAGGAAGTCGTCGAGGCTCTCGGCGCCGCCGTCCCAGTTGCCGAAGATTATGCCGCCGTAAATCGTGAGCTTTGGGACCTCCAAGAGACCCCAGCCATCTTTATCGAGCCGATCGCCATAGGCATCCTTGCCGATGGGAACGCCCTTCAACTCGCCGGTGTTGCCATAGGTCCAGCCGTGGAAGCTGCAGGTGAACTGGCGTGCGTTGCCTCGATCTGCGCGGCAGACCTTCATGCCCCGGTGACGGCATGAGTTGAGAAAGGCTCTGACCTTGCCGTCGTCACCACGGACGACGATCACAGGATCCTCGCCCATGTAGGCGGTCATGTAGTCACCGGGCTGCGGAATCTGGGATTCATGGCCCAGAAAAAGCCAGCAGCGCGCAAAGATTCGTTCAAGCTCGTCGTCGTAGACCGCCTGATCGAAAAAGATCGACCGGCTGACCAGCCCTGTGCCGCAGTCGACATGCCGTCCGTATCCAGCCATCGGCTGATGCCTCCCTGTCTGCCGGGCGACGCTTGAGCGTCGCCCGGCGTGGCAGTGATCCTAGCACGGGGCCGCACGATGTCGCCGGTCGTGGCCGGGAGAGGAGATGTGCATCTCGAAGGGCGAAATCTCTTGCAATTGGATCACGCCCAACGCATCTCGTTCTCCGAATTCCGGTTCCCTAGACGTTAAGACTGATGGTCCTATCTTCATCTCACCGTTGTTCCGATCTGGCAGCCACCGGGTCTCTTGCCGCTGCCGTCGCCGAGCACCTGAAAATCGGCGATGTCGTGCTGCTGGACGGCCCCATTGGTGCGGGCAAGACGCATTTTGTAAGCGCGCTGGCGGCGGCGCTGGGCTCAAGTGATCAGGTCACCAGCCCGACCTACACGATCATGCACTACTACGAGGCATCAGCTGGTCAGCTGCTGCATGTCGACGCCTATCGCCTGTCGGGCATCGGGGAGTACCGCGATCTCGGGATGGACGAGCTGGCGCCTGAGGCCATCACGGCGGTCGAATGGGGCGAACGGGTTGCCGGGGCGCATCCCGAACATCTTTCCCTCAGGTTTGCTTTCGTTGCCGGCGATGACGATGCGCGTTCCGTAACGATCAAGGCATCCGGTAGCCGCTGGCAAAGCGTGGTGGGCACCACCCAGGAGGCGACCTGACATGGCTCTGATCCTCTGCATTGAAACCGCGGCACCGCAGACCAGTCTCGTGCTCGGTAGGGGCGATGCGGTTATGTTCAGCGATCAGCCGTCAGGCCGTGTCGAGAGCCCGGTTTACCTGCCCAAGGCTGTTGAAGCCTCTCTCGAACAGAGCGGCCATGGGACTGCGGATATTGACGCCGTGGCCGTCGATGTCGGGCCCGGTGGCCTGATGGCAACCCGCAGTGGCGTGACCTATGCGAATGTCCTGGCCTATGCCCTGGGCAAGCCGCTGATTGCGCTCAACAGCTTCGATCTGGTCGGGCGTGAAGCCTGGCAGGCCCATGGCCTTCCGGTGTTCTGTGTCCGGCACACAACGGAAGGCGATGCCCTGGCGGCCGTGTTCGATCAGGACGGCCTGGGTCCGGTCACCTTCGGAGCGCTTGAGCGTCAGGTCGATGATATCGCCGGACGGTTCGAGAAACTGACCGTCGCGGGCCCCGCGACCGAACAGGTTGTTGCAATGATAGGGACGCGCTGCGCTGCGATTGCGGGTCCCGTGTCGGCGACACCGGAGATGATCCTGACGCGCGCCTCTGCCCTTCTGGAAGCCGGTGCGGTGGCGGCAGAGCCGCTTGATCCCCTGACCACACAATCACCCTCTGTCACGGTACTGCCGACATGACCGATCAACCCACGAGCGCTGACGTCGAGGCCTGCCTGCGCGATGGTGGCGTAGCGCTGCTGCCGACCGACACGGTTTACGGCCTCGCGGCTCTGCCTTCGATTCCTTCCGCTGTGGAGCGGATTTTCGCGATCAAGAACCGCCCGCCGACACGGAGTCTTCCGGTCATGGTTGCCGGTCGTGAGGGCCTTGAGGGCCTTGGTGTGTCGGTTCCCCCGGCCGCCGAGAAGCTGATGTCCTCTCCGTGGATGCCGGGTCCGCTCACGATTGCTCTGGGATTTGGGGACGGCGAGCGGCCGGAATGGCTGGCGGAGCGCGAGGAGATGGCGTTCCGTATGCCCGATGAACCCATCATGCTGGAGGTGCTGGCGCGCACCGGGGCGCTCCATGTCACCAGTGCGAACATGCATGCTGAGGACACGCTGCAGGAGGTCTCCCAAATCGTGGCGCAGCTGGCTTTCGCCCCTGACATTGTGGTCGATGACGGACCCCGTGACACCGTGCCGTCCACGCTGGTCAACTGTGCTGTCGAGCCGCCGATCGTGGAGCGCGACGGTGTCGTCTCCCGTGCTGAGATCGAGGCGTTCCTGGCATGAGCGGAAATCTGATCCTGGGCATTGAATCGTCCTGTGACGACACTGCTGTTGCGCTGGTCGACGGCGAAGGCGTCGTGCATGCCTCCGAGGTCGTCTCGCAGACCGAGATCCACGCCGAATGGGGCGGGGTCTACCCCGAATTTGCCTCCCGAGCCCATGTCCGAGCCATCGTGCCGACCATCGACCGGGCCATGAACGGCGCCGGTGCCACACAGGATGATCTCAAGGCCATTGCCGTCACGCGCGGTCCGGGCCTGATCGGTTCTCTTCTGGTCGGACTCAATGCCGCATCCGGTCTCGCCACAGCCTGGGGCAAGGACATCATTGGGGTGAACCATCTTCGGGGACATCTGCGCAGCGCTGATCTGGAAGAAAAACGTGTCGAGTTCCCGGCTACCATTCTGCTGGTTTCCGGCGGGCACACGATCCTGGCGCATATGACCGATGCCGCCAGCATCTCGATCCTGGGCCGCACACGGGATGATTCTGTCGGTGAAGCCTATGACAAGGTCGCGCGCATGATGGACCTCGGCTATCCCGGCGGGCCTGTGATCGACAAGCTCGCCAAGGAAGGCCAGGACACGATCGATCTGCCGCGGCCGATGATCCGCGAGGGCCTGGATTTCTCGTTCTCCGGCCTGAAGTCGTCGGTCGTACGCCATCTGGAAAAGAATCCTGACATCCCCCCGGCCGATATGGCGGCCTCGTTTGTCGCATCCTGCATGGATGTGCTTCTGGTCAAGTGCCGGCGGGCTCTGGAAGCCAAGCCAGCCCGCTCGCTGGTGGTCGTCGGTGGTGTTGCCGCTAGCCCGCAGCTTCGCGCTGGTGCACAGGAGGTGACCGAGGACATGGGCGTGGCACTCTGCCTGCCCCCGCTGCGCTGGTCGACCGACAACGCGGCCATGATTGCGCTGGCCGGTTGGGATTATGTCGCACTCGGCAGCGCGCCGGAGCCGGCGGCCCAGCCCAGGCTGTCGATCGAGCAGCTCTAGAGCAGAAAGTCCCGTATCAGAGCGGCTACACGATCAGGCGCTTCGGCCAGGATCGAATGACGCAGATTCTCGAAGATATGGAGGGATGAGCCGGGGATGCGCTCGTGCATCAGCTTCGCCATGCGCGTGTTGGACCCGACGTCGCCGTCTCCGGTGGCTACCAGCGTCGGTGCGGTGATGGCATAAAGCTGGTCGGCCAGATCGGTCTGGGCCAGAACCCGGTAGGCTGAGGCATAGGCCTTGGGGTCGTTGCTCCGGTTCTGCCGGCCATAGGCCTTGATGAGTTCCGGGTTGTTGCGGCGGAAGTCGTCGGTGAACCAGCGCTCGACCGATTTCTCGAAATGCGCACCCGGGATGCCGTCGGCGACCAGCGCCAGCCGTTGCTCGACCCGTGCTCGTTCCTCCTCGTTGCGTCCCGCGACAGTGGAGAGAAGCACGAGGCGATCCAGCTTTTCGGGATGTTCCAGCGCAAAGCCCTGTGCGACAAGGCCACCCAGCGAGTGGCCTGCGAGGTGACAGGTCTCGATGCCGAGATCATCAAGTACGGCGATTGTGTCCGAGACAAAATCTGAGAGTTCGTAGCGGCCGGCAGGCTTGTCGGAATCGCCATGGCCGCGTAGGTCTAGCCGTACTGTGCGAATATCCTCCTGCAGAGACTTGACCACCCCATCCCAGGCTTCGAGTCGGCTGCCCACGCCATGAACCAGAACCAGATCGGGCCCCTGGCCGTCGACCTGGTAGCGGATGGTGGTGCCGTCGGCACTTTTGGTGCGTGTCATCTCTGCCCCCATGGTTCGTGCTCTGCTAACGTCTTCGAACCACAGGGAGCATGACCGATGACAGCCTGGATCACCATGATCAGCGACGACGACGCCTCGCCTGAACTCGCCGAAGCGCTGGATCAGGTCCGTGCGCCCAGCGGCGACATTGGCAATGTCATGCGTGTGCATTCGCTGCGCCCTGCGACGGTGATCGGGCACCAGACGCTTTATATGAGCGTGCTGCACAACGACGACAACCAGGTTCCTATGTGGTTTCAGGAGGTCATCGCCTCGTATGTCAGCATTCTCAACGCCTGTGACTACAGCCTCACCAATCACTTCGCCAATGCGCGCTATCTGATCGATGACGATGCGCGCGCCGACGCCGTGTGGGAGGCGCTGCACAGACGGCAACCTCAAGAGGTTTTCGAGGGCACAGAACTGGCTATGCTTCGTTATGCCGAGAAGCTCACGCTGGAGCCGGGCGCGATGATGGAAGCTGATCTCGCGGAGATGCGCCGCCACGGCGTTGACGACGGTGCCATTCTGGAGGTCAATCAGGTCTGCTGTTACTTCAACTATGCCAACCGGCTGCTGAACGGCCTAGGCGTCACGCTGGAAGGTGACGTAGTGGGTTTCTACGTTGGCACCGATGATGCGGAAGAGTATCGCATCGGCGCCAGTTCCTGAAGGAAGGACGCGCCATGGGTTATGCCGCACACAAGGACATTGATGCCTCACACATCCCGGTGATCGACCTCGAACCTCTGCGTTTGGGCGGGGACATTCGCAGCGTTGCCGACGCCATCCATGCAGCCAATCGGGACGTCGGGTTCCTTTACGTCAGCAACCACGGCATTCCTGAAGACCTGATCGAAGAGGCGCGTGCTGTCGGGCTGGCGTTCTTCCGCCAGCCACTGGAAGACAAGCTCAGGGTCGCCGTCAGCCCTGATCATCGCGGCTTCTTGCGTCCCGGCGCCGCCAAGATGGATGATGACGCCAAGTTCGACCTCAAGGAGAGCTTCATTTGGGGGCACGATTTCCCGCCCTCGTCGCGGGAGCGTCCGCTCGAAGGCCAGAACCAGTGGCCGGAGACCATGCCGGACCTTCAGCAGGTTCTGGAGCGCTACTTCGCGGCGGCTCATCAGGTTGCTCACATGATCATGCGGGCTTGCGCAGTCAGCCTCGATCTTGAAGAAGACGCTTTCCTGAAGACTGTCTCGCGACCACTGAGCCGGGCGTCGATCACCTATTATCCGCCTCAGGACGAGGGTCTGGGCGAGGATGTTTTCGGTGTTGCGCCCCATACCGACTTCGGTGTGATGACCGTGCTGTGCCAGGACGATGCCGGTGGCCTTCAGGTACAGGACTACGAAGGTGACTGGGTTCCCGCCCATCCTGTTCCCGGCACGTTGGTCGTCAATGTCGGCGATTTGCTTGCACGTTGGAGCAACGGCCGCTATCGCTCCACACCTCATCGCGTGATCAACAGTTCAGGGCGCGAGCGCCTGTCCCTTGTTCTGGCGTTCGATCCTGACTTTGACACGGTGATTGATCCGCAGCTTGTCTGTGCCCCGGGCGAAGAGCCACGAGAGGAAGCAATGTCCTGCGGCGACTATCTGATCTGGCGGTTTGGCCGGGCGTTCGATTACCGCAACGCGGGCCAGCTGGGCTGACACGGCCTACTGGTTGCTCGCGGCAACCTCTTTGGCGCGATCCTTCAGGACCTCGATCAGGCCGTCGATGCCATCGCGCTGAATCACGGCGCTGAACTCGTCACGCTGGGTCTTGAGCATCGAAAGGCCTTCGACCGCAATGTCGGTCACCTGGAAAGGACCGGCCTCGCCCTGCTGGACGCGAAAGTCGACGACATAGACGTTGCCTTGGGGCCCGACGATATTGGTCCGCACAACGGCTTCATCGTCACTCATCGGCCGGGTTCGCGTGACGGAAAAATCATAGCCGGTGAAGGTATCGAATCGCGCCTCGTAGGTGACCGCGATGTAGTCGGCAAAGGCCACGTCATAGGCATCCAGCTGCTCTTCTGTCGCACTGGCCTTGTAGGCACCCAGAGCCAGGCTGGCGAGCTCTTCGAGGTTGAACACATCGGTCAGCCACACCGCGAACTCGTCACGGCGTTCTTCGCCGGCCGGAAGTCCCAGAATTTCGAGCAGCTGATCTCCCTGTTCGCCGACAAAGGCACCGGCCTCTTCGTCAAGACTGGCGCATGCGGGAGCCGAGGCCAGAGAAAGGAGGACCACCAGGAGCAGCAAGGGAAACCTGCGAATCATTGGATTTGCGCCGCGTTAGAAGTCGTCACCAAATGCGAATGGGCTGTCATCCCCATTCGCGATGTCGTTGTTGCGGTCCTGCCGGTAAAGACTGCGGACTGCTGCGTAGAAATCGATCGATGTGCGGCGCAAGCCCTCGAACTGCTCCTGATTGTCGCCGCGAACCTGCACGGTACGGGATCCCGACCGGGCGTAACTCCACACCGGCGAGAGCAGATAGGTCAGCGGATCCGTCAGGATGTCCACACCCAGGGCCACCGTGTCGCGCGCGTTGGATGGTCCGACCAGCGGCAACACCACATAAGGCCCTTCGCCAACGCCCCACGCCGCGAGAGTTTGGCCGAAGTCCTCCTTGCTAGGCTGGTCACCGAAGCTGCCGGGAATATCGAAAATGCCACCCATGCCAGCGGTGGTGTTGATGAAGAACGACACGCTGGCTTCGACCGTGTTCTCCCAGTCGCCCTGCAGCGCGCTGTTCAGGATGGTGATGGGCATCTGCAGGTTGTCGAGGAAGTTCCGGATACCGTCACGATAGGATTCGGGAATGGCGTCGTTGTAGATCGTCGCGACGGGCGTGATAACCACTTCATCGACCGCCATGTCGACATCGAAGACATAACGGTTTGTCGGTTCGATCGGATCGTTGGTTTCCAGATAGACCTGTTGTGCGACGGGGTCTTCCGGTTCGGTGGCGCATGCCGCCAGGAGCGCCACGGCCAGCGTCGCCGCGCTCAGACGCACAACGTGTGTGGAAGTCTTCAGGATGGGCATTCCACCAACCATTCCGTGATCCAACCGCAACAACATGGCGTCACAACGGCAACAACGAGACCAGATTGCCCCAGCGGGGCCCGCTGGCCCACAGGCTCACTCCAATGATGGATCAAGACTGCGATGCCGTTCCGACCGGTCTGCGATAGCATAGGCCAAGGGCGGACGTCCACATGGTGGCGATCACTATGGCGCAAATCGGCAACAGTTGTTGCCCTTGTGCACAGCCACCCGAATCAGAGCGATTCGGTGCTGGCCGGAACGGATTCACGAATGGATCGGACCGATTCCAGGAGATTTTCCGCAGAAACGGCATGGTCTGAGGTCGTCATTTGATCGGCGCCAAGGACGAAATCGGCGATGTCGTTGACCGGCAGGTCACGACCGAGATCACGCATAGCCATGTGGTATCCCTGTTCATAGAGCGTCACCACGAGGGGTGCTTGCACAGCAAGCGCAAAGCGCTCAACCGGCTCTGCCGGGATGATATCGTCCCGTGCGCCATAGACCAGCAGCGTTGGAACAGTGATGCCTGACGCCGCGCTCAACCCCTGATCCATCAGGCGAACGAGACCCAGTGTGGCGTCAGCACGGGTCTCCTTGATGACCAGGGGATCCTGGCCCAGTGCGCGAAGCATCTCGATGTTGTCGGACGGCCAGATGTCGAGACCGCTGCCTGAAAGTTTGGCGCCGGGAGCGACATGGGCGACCAGCCACAGGCTCGCGCGATAACTCCAAGGCATGGTGTCGAGTCCCCACACCGCAGGTGCAACCAGGACGAGGCCGTCGGGTTTGATTGCGCGAAGCTCGACTGATGCGAGCGCAGCAAGGGC
>CEUN01051046.1_pt1 | contig 29807 bp, 28 predicted proteins | sample 361501 | NCBI WGS metagenome assembly CEUN01 (sample SAMEA2622801, study PRJEB7988) | marine metagenome | biome: marine biome (ENVO:00000447); feature: marine epipelagic mixed layer (ENVO:xxxxxxxxx); material: "saline water (ENVO:00002010), including plankton (ENVO:xxxxxxxx)" | depth 120 m | reverse complement strand
CGAAGCGCCCTCACACCACTCCCCCGGAGCGGCAAAGAACACAGGGTTATGGGTGGCTCATAAACATTTCGCTAATATTGCCGCAGTTCACTGGAAATCAAGGTCTTTGGAAGTGTTTTTCCACTGCAAATTAACCCCCGCGCAGTCCGCGTATTTTCCTTCGCAGCTCTGAACTCCGACTCCCATCTTCCATTTCTTTCAGTGGCATGGAGAAGCGTCGCCGAAGCACATCACCCTCCAATACAAAGACGCAACCAGCATCATCACCGAAGCAAATCACCTCTTCACCACCGAAGACAGATACGATCCTAGAGTGATGGGATATCTCCAAGTCTACACTCCCTCCTTTGGGATTAATCAAGAAGATTACAGATTTACCATCCCTCCATGAGGGTACCCAAATCCCCCTCTCAGCAACTAGCGATGGCCCAAAACTGAGTACATCGATAATTCCACCAAGATTAATCGACCAAGAACCAAAATCTTCGCTAGAAGAAACGCCACCAGAATCCATCCCAGCAACCCAACCACCAAAGTAGTCAATTGCCCGAACAGATGACCCAACTTGAGAAACGGTCTTCACCACATGGTCAACAATCTCTGAGACCGACCCGTTGCTATGCCCTAGTACCACGGGGACATCCCCTCCACCATTTCCAGTAGTCACCGGCTGTGGTTTTTCCAATTCAGGATAGTCTATCCCGTTCTCAGAAACTATTGCATAACCAGATCTTGGGCGACTGAGGCCCAAGACCAATTTACCTTCTTGATCCGATAATGACCAAGCCCTGCCAAAAGTCTCCCACTTATTCCTAACTCTCCCTTCAAAATCGATTTGCCAGACAACTCCCTCTGAATAGTCTTGAATCTCAAAGTTATAGACAGAGGTTGTTACCCACACAAACCCATTAGAAATTCGAACAAAGTCGCTGGAACCTTCCAATTTGACGCTCCAGTCAACTTCGCCAGAATGCATCCTAATCGCGTGAACGTTATCGGACTCAGTAAGGAAAAACACCTCATCATCACAATCTGAATCTGAGCATGGGCCCTCAAAGACAGACCTCCACAATTCCACCCCACTGGAGAAATCCCAACATGTAACTTCCCCAGACCTAGATCCCGAGAATAGAAAATTATTCCAAACTCTAACGAACACGCATTCGCCGTCAACTTCCCTAACGTAGGAGGAATAACTCTCCAGATTTGCTACATCCATTGAGAACCTCTCTCGAACCTCAAGCACTTACCCCGTACAACCTCTCTACCTTTGAAGACAGATACCTTACGAAAGCATCGGGCGATGGGCTCGAGCCCGTAACCTCTTCGATCAGCTCTGCTGGTTTCACCAAGCTCCCTCTGTTGTGGACATTCTTTCTCATCCAATCTAGAAGGTGCCCGAAATCACCACTTCTAATCTGGTCATCATACGTGGGCAGATCCTCTCTCGCAGACTCAAGTAGTTGAGCAGCGTATAGATTTCCCAGGGTGTATGTGGGAAAGTAACCGATAGCTCCCATGGACCAATGAACATCCTGAAGAACTCCAAGAGACCGATTTGGAGACTTTATTCCGAGGTATTCTTGATACATTTCATCCCAGGCATCAGGTAATTCGTCGACTTCTATTTCACCTTCGATTAATTGTTTTTCAATCTCATACCTAATCATGATGTGTAAGTTGTAAGTAGCTTCATCGGCATCTACCCTAATTAGTCCAGGCTCTACTATATTCACTGCTTGCCACAATTGATCGGAACCAATGCCCTCCATGTTTTCCGGGAAGCACTCCTTCCAAAGTGGAAGGGACCATTCACAAAACTCCCTTGATCTGCCTACTTGGTTCTCCCAAAGACGACTCTGACTCTCATGAATCCCCAACCCATTCGCTTTTCCTGCAGGTTGGAAATCAAAGTCTCTTGGACGCCCCTGTTCGTAGGTACCATGTCCAGTTTCGTGCATCGAACCGAATAAAGAACCGAAGGGCTCGTCTTCCCTGTATCGAGTAGTCCATCTAACATCATCTGGATTCGGGCCTCCACAGAAAGGATGGGTCGACAGATCCCGCCTCCCTGCAGAGAAGTCGAAGCCAATCGCTTCCGAAACTCTCTGGCTCAACTCTTCTTGTGAAGTTTGATCCCATGTGTTATTCTCTACCCATGACATATCGGGCCTATCCCCGCTGTCTACTACTGCTCTAATTAGAGGGGCAACGTTGTCCCTGAGACCAGAGAAAAGCGGATCCAACCTCTGCACGGTAAGTCCGCTTTCATACAAGTCTAGAAGTGCATCATATCGCAAGTTTTCATAACCATAGAAGTCCGCCTTCTTTCGTGCGTGCTCGATTGCTATAGCAAGGTCGTCTCGGAAAATCGAGAAATCATCCTTTTGACGTGCTTCGGTCCAAGAAACAAGCGCTTTCGATCTGTGCTTAGCCATCTCTTCGACGAATTCTGTTGGCAACCTGGTCGCTCTGTCGTAAGACTCCCTTGCAAGTCTAATATTGGCGCTCTGAATCTCATCAAGATCATCACTCAACTCAAGCTGTTCCAACAAAGACCCAATCTTCGAGTCAGTGAGCCTCTCATGCGACGTCTTTGAGATCCATGCAAGCTGCTCCGCTCTCAATGGTGCGGCCTTGGGGGGCATCAAAACCTCCTGATCCCAACTTAGGAGGCTCCCAATCTGCCCAATCAAGTCAATATCTTTCAATCTCGCTAGCAGTTCTTCGTATGCACCCACGTCCCTCCCAAAGAGGACCAAGACACATATGTTCCGGCTAATCTATAACCCCGTCAAAAGCGAGCGTTGAAATGACTCGCCACCATTCAAACACTGAGGCAGCAGGAATGTCGGAGAAGCAACTCGTGGATGCCCTGAATGGAGCACTTGCGTGGGAACTCAGAGCAATAGCATTGTATTCCCATTACTCAGCGTATGTTTCTGGGATTCATAGGCTTCATCTAACCGCCCATTTCAACAATGAGGTGAATGAATCGGTCACTCATGCCGCAACCGTCCGTTCCGCCATTGTCAAACTAGATGGCACAGCAATCACGGAGCGTGATGATACTCCAATTGTCCACACTTCAAACTACAAGGAGATGCTGGCCGAGGCATATGAAACCGAAAAGAAAGCAGTAGAGACATATCGTGAGATATTGCCATTGGTGGAGAAAACTGGGGATACTGAACTTTTTGATTCGCTGGAAGTCGTTTACTTTGATGAACAGCGCTCAGTCGAGGAATTGAGGATGATGCTGAAGGATTAGAGCGTCCAATTGGAGCACGAAACTTTCACTTCCCTTAGTCCCGAACCTTGATGCTCTAATCCTCCACCGTTGATTCTGTGGCCCGCAATGTTTCAAGACCCAACGTGCCCGTTTCTGATAGAATAGTCCTGCATCTTTGGGAGCAGGACTTCCAAGCCGACCACTACACAGTCACATCCGAAGTCACTCGTTCTGGGATTGCAGAATCTTGTGCATTGCATCCGCCAAATGTCTCAAGAGCGATGAGACAACTGATTTCTCAGGGGTTTATTTCCCAACACAGTAGGTCGGTTAGAGGGGACTCCCGTAGGCAAAAGACATGGCAATTAACAGAAGATGGTAGAGATCTTGCGAGAGAGAGAATTTCTGAGCTACGGGCACTCAACGTCCTGGTAAGATCGAAGGATGGCAGCGTTCTGGAAATCAGAGCGGATGAGGCCGCCAATAAGTTGCATGCCGGACTCAGCCTACTTCAAATCCTGATGCACGCCCAACACGAGGGAGTCTTAAATTTCGGAGACATTCGATTCGGTGCGCTAGTTAGAAAAAACGAAGAAAAACCACAACCAGAAATATCCACCGTTCTCACTGGGGCACATTCCACCTACCACACAAACCCTCCAAAGACGCGCACAATTCATGGGAGAAAGGATGAGTTGAGATATTTGGACAAGTGGTTCAATTCCCAAAGACCCCTTCTAGTCATCTCTGGAATCGCTGGCTGTGGAAAGACAACACTAGCATCCCATTGGATTTCAGAGATCATGGGTGCAAATCCAAATCTCAAGACCATGTACTATCCCTGCCAACCATGGGACTCGCCTCTGGGAATTGCAACTAGCCTACTTCATCGAATTGGCATCACTGAGGAATCAGAAGATCCTTACAAAATCTTGGAGACTCTACCCTACAAGCCTGCAGCTAGACTAGAAATAGACGCATTTAGGAGACGATTAACAGCACATTTGTTGGATGAGAAGTATAACGCCAATGACACAGAGGATGGAGGCAAATCAGATGAAATTATCGTAGTCTTAGATGACGTTCACAATATCGGAACCAGCGGCGACCATCTCTTCGGAGCCCTACTGCAGACCGCTGAGAAAACCCAACTAAGGCTATTGATGATTTCCAGAACAAGTCTTGCCTTCTATGACCGTCGATATGTTCACACCCTGGACAAGGTTTCTGAATTGGCCCTATCTGGACTTTCTCCAGAAGAAATTGAAGCTTGGATAGAAATGATACAAGTCCCAGAAAGTGCTGTTGCATCGGAGATTCACAGAGTAACAGGAGGACATCCTCTCGCAGTAGAATTACTGGAAATGTACGGACAGACCCTGCATGAGGACTGGCTCAGATTCTTGGATGAGGAAATTCTGAACGTCCTTCCTGTTGAGCACCGAGAGATCCTTTCAATTCTAGCAACCTCCGAACGACCGGTTCCATGGGAGAGGCTGGCAATTGCTGCAGAAATCGATGGAACCCCCCCAGCACAACTTATCGAGAGGGGTTTAATGCTTGAGTTAGAGGAAGGGATGTGGTTGCATGAAGCCCTTAGATCAAGACTACTGAGGGATGTTGGAAAGCCATTTGAAGAGAGGCTGAGAAAACTGAACGACGCGGAAGACTAGGACATATGCCTGTCTAGCCATGAATCCATACTCTGCTTGGGCATCGCCCCAGTCATCCTATCCACCATCTCCCCGTTCCTGAATAGAATAAGCGCTGGAATCCCCCTTATGCCAAATCTCCCTGAAGTAAGTGGGTTGACGTCGGTATTCACCTTTGCAATCGTAATTTCTCTTTCTTCGGCAATCTGTGATAGGACCGGACCAACCATTCTGCATGGCCCACACCATGGTGCCCAGAAGTCCGCTAGAACCCACTCATCGCTCTTTGTTGTAACATCAAAGTCTGTGTCACCAGTATCGACAACCTTGCCCATTATTCCACCTAATCCGAGGGATTGTTTCCCATCCTATCAACATGTGTGTTATTGGTTAGGTCGGATTAGAAGGTATTGAGAACCGGCACCCCTTCCTAATCGACGAGGAGAGCATGGAAATTACGCCCAGCATACTAACAGCAGACTTCTGCAGGTTGGGTGAAACCATCGACGAGGCAATCGATGCCGGAATTGATTGGTTGCACATGGACGTCATGGATGGAAACTGGGTAGTCAACCGAACAATCACTTTTGGACCAGCATTGATCAAATCCGTTCGAGAAAGAGTCGGCCCTAAGGTTTTCATTGATTGCCACTTGATGATTACAAATGCCGAGGAGACGTGGGAGCAATATGCAAATGCAGGCGTCGATATGGTGATTGCACATCTAGAGGCTGTAGAGGATTTTCCAAAACTGATTTCCCAATTGCATGACTCAGGAGTTCAATCTGGATGCGTTATTAATCCAGATACTGCAATCGACGGTCTTCTCCCGTTCCTATCTGAACTGGATTTAGTTCTGGTAATGTCAGTAGTCCCTGGAAAGGGCGGCCAATCCTTCATCCCCGAAGTAGAGGGGAAGGTTAGATCGCTCCGCGAGGCAATCGACTTTCAGATCGAAAATGGTGGCAGAGAGACAAAACTGATGATTGACGGCGGAATAAAAAATCACAATGCGGCATTGGTAGCTGGATGGGGAATTGATATTGCAGTAGTTGGCTCAGGCCTGATTAACAAACGAGCATCAATAGGCGAGAACTTAGTTTCCATCACAAACAATCTCGAAATCTAATTTATATCCAAGCCATATCTTCCGCAATACATGGTGACAGTAGAATGGATGACCCAAGAGATTCTCAAGGTCGTTCCCGATGCAATCGTAGAAGCAACCGATTTGCACGGGTCCGGTGATCACTTCCATGTGAGAGTGACATCGAAAAGCTATGAGGGAGTATTGCCACTTCAGAGACAGAAGCCAATACTGAACCACTTCAAGGAATACATTTCAAACAACACCGTCCATGCACTTGACCTGAAGTGCATGACCCCCGAGCAAGCCGAAGAATCAACTCAAACTGCTTTCGACCCACACGGTCAAGAGCATGAGTTCTATGGCGTGCATATTCGCAGACCAAGGAAGGAGTGATTGAGATGAGTTTTGACTGGACACCAGAAGAGCTGCAACAAGTTGTTGACGAAAATAAAATTGTGATTTTTATGAAGGGAACGCCAGAACATCCTCAATGCGGATTCTCCGCTAGAGGAGCACAGGTCCTCAGCTCCGTAATTGCAGAACTTGGGATGGAGACCTTTGCCTGCGTAAACGTCCTACTTGATCCCAGAGCCAGACCTGCATTGAAGGAGTGGTCAGATTTTCCAACCATCCCTCAGATATTCATCAACGGCGAACTGATTGGGGGTTCAGACATAGTTCTAGAGATGTATCAGTCTGGAGACCTCCAGAATATTCTTGCTAAAGAGTGAGGGATTGGATGTCTACGCCCGCCGATGACCGGCGAATCATGCTAATTGCCCTCTTCGGAGCGATGCTGCTCTCATTCGCACCATTGTTGTATATTCGTTCTGATACACATCCTGTAACAGGGGCATTCTTCCGGATGTTGTACGCTCTCCCAATCCTTGTCTTCCTTGTATGGTACTTGAATCGGGATGATCCGAGGGGAATAAGGAATAGAACGCTCGCCTTTTCCGCTGGTTTGCTTCTGGCAATAGACTTCGTTGGTTATCACAGTGCAATTGACTACATAGGAAGTGGAATTGCAACCCTGATTGGCAACTCTCAGGTAATAATAGTGACACTGGCCAGTTGGTGGATGTTTGGTGAAAGGCCCAATCGGATGATACTACTTGCTCTTCCGATGGTAATGCTAGGGCTAATCTTCATTTCTGGAATATGGGATGATGAACCATATGGGGAAGATCCGATCAAGGGAGTATTGGGAGGGATAGTTGCAGCCATATTCTACTCTTCATTCCTAATCCTTTACAGATTCTCGAATAGGATCCAAGCTCCATCTGTCAATCTTCAATTGGATGCAACCGCAGGGGCAGCAACGGGGCTTCTCATTGTCGGAATATTGCCTCTCTCTAGACTTGACATAGAGCCAATTGCCTTCTCTTTCACTTGGCCTGGACACGGTTGGATCATCTTGCTCTCTATCTCTTGCCAGGTAATTGGGTGGATTGCAATCACATATGCCCTACCAAGACTTCCAGCCGCCCACACCTCATTCGCCATCCTTCTCCAACCGGTTCTAACAATTCTATGGGGGGTCATACTACTCTCTGAGAAACCATCAATTCAGCAGATTGGGGGCATGTCACTGATATTCGCGGCGATAATTGTAGTAACCATGTTTGGCAAGGCTGAGACTACCAGAGATGTAACTGGATAGAGTCATCCGACTGAACCATTAAGGTGTACAGGAGAGAGATAAATGCGAGGGGATGGGATGCACTCAGCGAGAACCTTTCGTCCTGTACGGTTCAACCAGAAAGGCGACAATAGTTAATCGTTGTGAGAAATTTGTAGGTTTTCCCTGGTTTTCTTATTTTTCTTGTAGATTACTCTACGGTAAGAATCTCTGGACCGCCTTCAGTGATGAAAACTGTATGCTCGAACTGTCCAACATCACCTCTGTCGACATCTCTCAGAGCACTGTAGACCTCAAGAAACCTAATCGAGGTCAATTTCTTTACAAGAGCCTTCCATTTCCTCTTAAGTGACTCATCGTCTTCTTCTGGAAACGGCTTGCTAAGCAGTGGGGATGCCCACCTTTCTGCGAAGGGTAGGGTGTTGTATCGCTCTTCGATGTATCTCGCCATGGTCGCTCCAAGAGGCTTCAACTTCCCCTTTGAGAGTGCCTTCCTAATCCTAACATCCCCTGTCACCCGAAGAATGTTGGATGAATCAGCAGGTGGGACATTTTCAATCATCCCACTCTTTCCAGTGGTATTGAACGGCTCTACCGCATATACTCCACCCGCTTCCACTTCTCCTTTGTAGGCAGAGTTTTTCGGACCACATGCATACATGGGTATTGATACACCTGAGTGCAGGCTCCATCTCTCCATCTTGTGGCCACTTAGATTTCTGATTGGCTCAAAACCAGCATCAACAGATGCTTGCTGGGCAGCTTCTCCAATCACATGCCAAGGTGTACCGGGGTGCATCTTCTCTATCGCAGCATCTCTTGCCTCTTTGGCTGCCCTAATCTGCTCAGTATGCTCTCCCCCGTTTCCGACCTCAATCGTTAGAGCATTGTCCCCAAGTGCTCCTTTGATGTGAACTCCAACATCTAGCTTGACAAGATCGCCTTTCTGGAAAACCATCTCCCCATCAAAACCCTCGGGGGGAGTCAGTTCGGTATTCGATGTATAGTGGGCAGCCATATCGTTAACTGAGATTGTCACGGGGAAGGCTGCCTTGCCTCCATGTCTTCTGATGAACCTCTCGGCGGAATCTATGACTTCGGACCACTGCTTGCCAGCAACGATCTCGCCCTTGATTCCTTCTAGCGTCCTTCTAGCTACGTGACCCGCGTCTCTCCATTGCTTCAGGTCCTCCTCTTCCACCATGACAAAATCTCCTTGGTACTGACCTTACCTTCTCTAACTACCTCTATCCTTAGCGACTCAGGTGATTCGCAGACCGTATGCCATGCTATCAAAGTACTGGGCAGACCCCCTTGACATCTACCATCAACCCCTAAAACAGCATGTTCCGAGGTACATAGAGAATCTGCTGCCGTGATGCAATCCAGCAAGGGCTCTTGGCCAGTATGATTTGCACTGGTGGCAGTCAATGGACCAGTCTTGAGGAGTAATTCTCTAGCCCTGGGGTCCGAGACCACACGAACTGCAACGCCCCTAGTTCCTAGACGAAAGTCCATCTCGTCATTTGGATTGAGAACTATGGTTAGAGAACCCTTTGGAAAGGCATCTAGTATTTCGTACACATCATCCGTGACCTCAACAATCTCACTAGCTTGACTTAGATCGGCCACTCCCAGACTTACAGGAGCACTCCGGGGTCTGCCCTTAATCTCAAACAACGCATCTAGAGCCCTCGTTTCCGGGATGCAACCCAGAGCAGGAAGTGTGGAGGTCGGATAGACAATGCACTTCCCAGAACGAACCCACTCAACGACTTCGTCCAAACTCTCACCATTATCTGATATGTCTTCTACTTCCTGGGGGCAGGGAAGCAGAATGTGCGACAATTGTCCCCACTCGAAGATCAAGATTTGACTGATGAGTATGCCTCTGCGAGATTCTAGCCAACTCGTAGATGCCGAAGTAGAAGTTCAATACGGGTATTAGGTACAGTAGCTTTCCCGCCGCCCGCTTGTCCCACATTTCACTGGTCACCGCATCTCCATTGTCTTTCACAATCGCGATGCCAAGCATCTTCTGGCCAAGGGATCTTGAGAAAGCCAAACCAGTGACTCTCCAGTATAGCCAGTGACTGGCAAGCAATATAGCAGCGAATGCAATAGAGTAGTGAAAATCAGATGATGCCCATAGCCTCACATTCAATGCATTCGCTACCATCCCCCCCGTTGACAGGTTCAGTACTGAGTATACGATTGTGACATCAATAACGAAGGCCACCATTCTCCTAGCCCAAGAGGCTAGTATTGACCCATCTGGAACCGACCAATGATCATTCCCCTGGGAAACTATTGCCTTCGCCAGCGTCCCCCCGCCATGAACTGAGATGGGGGAGTCATGATCGCTCATTCATGCACCTCATGCAGTACCCAGAAGATGCCATGCCTCAAGTTTACGACTCCTAACATGCTCAATCCAAGATTTCCAGTTTTCATCATGTCTCAACGTATCCGGGTTTCCAATTACCACGAGACCACGCTTAGATCTGGTAAGTGCCACGTTAAGCCTTCTTCTATCAGAAAGGAAACCTACATTTCCATCCGAGTTCGATCTTACACAAGAGAATATTATCACATCCTTCTCTCTTCCTTGGTACCCGTCAACAGTCCTAACCTCGACACCCTGCATCGACTCTGGGAGCATATCCCTGATCGCCCTAACTTGTCCAGCGTATGGTGTTACAATACCAATGTCCGTTAGATCAAGCCCACCATCGTCTACGAAGCCAATCAGAATTTTCACAACCCATGATGCCTCTGCTGCATTCTCCTTCGAGGCCCCATCGGGTGAAAGCAACTCATCGCCATCGACTGGAAGGAACGCTAACGGCGAGTCCCAATCGGGCCAAAGCATCCCAGGAGGCGCCTCTCTTTCAGACTCATTCACCCCATTCTCAAGCATCCCCCGGTAGAACTGAGAGTTCGGAAACTCAGAAATTGATGGATGCATCCTATACTGAGTGTTAAGCAGTAGAGGCTCGATTCCCATTTCCACCAGTCGCTCGAATAGAGACCGACTCAAACCCCCATTCTCGGCCCGACGAGAAATCACGGTCGGAGGCAGTTGCCTGTGATCACCAACCAATACGACTTGCCTAGCCCCTTTCACAATGGGAACCAATGCCGCGGGCTCCGTCGCCTGAGTCGCCTCATCAATTAGAACCCGAGAAAACCTCCGACCGTCGAGTAAATCATGTCCAGAACCAATGCAAGTACAACATAGAACCTGAGCCCTATCAAGGATGTCGTCTCGAATTTGCCTTTCGAGTCTTTTCACTTCCTTCCACCCTCTGCTAAGGTCCCTGTGTGCTAGGCCCTTTTCCTTCCCCCCTCTCATGCCCTTGATCCTCCTAGACAATTTTTCGTTTCTCTCAATCTCCTCTACCAGATCCCTATTCAATTCGTGGCTTTCCATCCTAGCATCCATTGTTGCGTTTCTCAGATTCTCCCTTACCTTCACGGGTTGACCTAGCCTCACTGCCCTAACTCCCCTCTCTAGCAAACCCTCCAGTAAGTTGTCAACGGCAACGTTTGAGTCAGCTACTGCTAGTACTGTTCCAGTGTCTAGAATAGCCCAGTTCTCGAGGATCCTAACTGCAGTGTGAGTCTTACCTGTTCCTGGAGGACCTTGAATCAATGTCACTCTACTATTTATTGCACTCTCTGCAGCTTCCCTCTGAGCCTTATTCATGTCACTTGGCAGTGGGACTCTTTTTTGCTTCACTCCTCCTAGTTCTGGAACCAGTGAAGCCGTTCCTACGGGATCGTGAACTAGACCTAGAAGCAACTCTCTCAGAGGAGCACTCCCATCTTCTTCGAAGATAGAATTGAGGGCATCCCTCATCCTGTCAAATGCGACACGATTGGCCCCTCTATCAATTCTCCACGTCCCCTTCCGCAGACCTTGCGGCGCCTCTGGCAGGACTATTCTAATCGAGTCTCTGCTTCTATTGCTCACTATGGCCTCAATAGGCTTCTCAGTCAGTGGACTACCTCTACTAAGCATCACTATGTCACCTTGCCTGAAACGATGGGAACCAAGGTTTTTCCCAACCCCTCGTCTAAGTCTAATGATACGCTGACCGAATAACCAACCATCTGTCTTGGCATTCAATCCGAAAAGGGCAATTCCATTCGCTTCCAACTTCTTTTCTGACCAATTTCTGAGCCTCTCTTCGGTCATTGCCAACTCATCATCCAACTCCCATCTGATTAGACGTAAGTAGGCTTCGTGGTGGTCCTGGCTCCTTTTGAAGCGACATGGAACCGTTTTCTCAGTGTCGCCCACGTACACCCGTCTCACCCTGCCCCTATCACGGTTACTTGACGGGTTCTAGATTCAAAAAAACAAACCATTCCCAGTGAGAATTAAACGTTCACCACTGTCGAAAGGAAATGCTGGGGGGACGGGATTGGTATTTGACAGATTTAAGTCATGGAGTAATTCTAACCCAAAGGGCATCGTATGCCCTTCCTGTCAACATTTGAATCAAGAAGGAACCAAGGTTTGCACGCGATGCTTCTATCAGATAGACCGTCCTTCCTTCCAGCAGAGTTCAGGACTTGGGGAAGACGAATCCACGGACTTATTGGATCAACTAATGAGCGAGATTGAAGATGACGAAGCGGAGGATGAACCGATTGCTACTGCATTTGCATTTGATGACTTAACCGTGGAAGTCTCGCAATATGGGGAAGGCGATGAAGTCCAATTGGACAGAAAACCAGATTTCGACTCGTTTACACCACCCACCGAAGAAATAGAAGAGGAGTATGAGTTAACTGCAGACGACATCCCTCAATTCGTTCAGAAATTCGAAGTTCCCAGAAGCTCACTAGAAGAGGAAGAGAAATTGGATCAAAGAAAAATCGAGTTAATACAACCAAATGCTGAGACTCCAAATTTCACACATCCTCTGGAATCTAACGAGGTTATCGAGGCTAACGATATCGGCTCCCCATCCAGAGAGGTTGCGAGCATAGACGAGTATGACTTTGATGGAGATGGGAAGGTAGACGCATTCGAGGAAGCCTTTGCTAGAGAAGACTCATCATCAATGGATGCCCCTCCAATTCCACCCGCCCCCTCGATACCTATTCCGAAACTTACAGCGACGCCAATTCAAGAAGAAAAGGAGCCTGAGCCTATCGAAGTACCTGTTCAGATTCCGTCTGCACCGGTTCTCCCACCTGGAGAAGAGAAAACCGTTGATATGCCGTACCAAGCCAAACCCTCTTTCTGGCCATGGCAGCAACAGGACGAATGGCCCATTCCGGAAATTATCAAACAGCTTCAGGCAGCCTTCAGATCTGCAAAAGACCAGAATAAAGCCCAGACCACAGTCCTTCTTGACGAGGTTGGCCCTCACTTGGGGAATAGGACTTCTTTGGTCTACTCCGTCGGTAAGCTACTAATGTCAATTGGAAGGAATGTTGAGGCCCAAAGGATGGTCGAATCAGCCTTCAAAACGTATCCAGAAGACCCAGATGTCGCCCGAGCTAAGGAGAAACTGACTTCATAACCAAGTCCTGATACGCAGTACTGATGCGTTGGAGCTCCTCCCCGAAAATAATGCACAGGAGGGCAACCTCTTCCATCAGGGTCGACGAAGGCTTGGTGCTCAGGCCAGCATCTAGGACACACACCCCAGAAATAGTCGAGGCATTTGAGGAAACATGGCCAGATGTTATCAGGGCCATGCCTTGGATAAATCCAGATAACGAAATTAGGCCGCAGATAGAGGATTTTATCGGAGATACTGAGCGAAAGGGTCGAACCGGACTCCTCCATCATTGGATTATGATACGTCCATGGGATGGTTATGTGATTGGATTGATCGGTTTCGATAGAGTTACTAGATCAGATAGAGCTACATGGAACTTGGGTTATTGGGTACGCAGTTCTGAGCAACGGCATGGTTACGCTCGAAGGAGCATTGATGCGGCTTTGGATTGGTTGGGACAGGTCGGAGAGCTAATTGTTGAGATGAAGGTAGACCCCAACAACGCCCCAGGATCCAAGACAGTGGTTAGGACCGTCAAGAAGTGGAACGGAGAGAGATGCGTGTCTGGCGATTCTGCAATTACAGTAGCAGGCGTTAGGACCATGCACGAGTGCCACATCATAGAGCTCGGACATGGGCCATCCCCTGTTTGAGCAGATTAGAAAGACGACCCATTCAAAAAACACGCCTTGGCTGGTGATTCTGCCCCGCGGGGCAGTAGTGCAGACATGTCTCCAACCAAACCTCGCCAGACCCTTCCTGATATGGACCCCGAAGAGACCGATGAGTGGCTTGAGTCGTTGAGGACGGTGACATCTTCCTCTGGCAGTTCCAGGGCCCGCCTCCTCCTTCAGGAACTGTTGTCCGAGGCAACGGCTCTTGGAATCGATATTTCCACTTCAAGGACGCCATACCTGAACTCAATTTCCATCGACCAACAACAACCGTATCCTGGAAATCTGAGAATTGAGAAGAGTATCCAGAATCATGTTCTCTGGAATGCAGCAGCAATGGTCTCCGATGCAAATAGAAGGATGGATGGAATCGGTGGACACATTTCCACATATGCCTCGAGCTCAACTTTGTACGAGGTCGGCTTCAATCATGTCTTCAGAGGAAAGGACCACAATGGGATAGGAGACGCACTCTACATCCAAGGGCATGCTAGTCCTGGAATCTACTCTCGGGCATTCCTAGAGGGTCGTATTACTAGGGAGCAGATCTCAAACTTCCGACAAGAAGCCTTCGAAGACGGCCTCTCTTCATACCCCCATCCTCGCCTAATGCCAGAATTCTGGGAGTATCCAACGGTCTCGATGGGTCTCGGGCCACTTGGTGCAGTAATGCAGGCCAGATTCTGGAAGTATCTCCACCAGAGAAATTTGGCCGATACCTCTGAGAGTCGTGTTTTTGCGTTTTTAGGGGACGGAGAGATGGACGAACCCGAAGCCATCGCATCCATAGCAGTTGCTGGTAGAGAACAGTTGGATAATCTGGTTGTAATCGTCAATTGCAACCTCCAGAGGTTAGATGGGCCCGTTCGAGGAAACTCCAACATTATCCAAGAGTTGGAGGGACTATATCGAGGCGCAGGATGGACGGTGATCAAGGTCATCTGGGGCTCGGAGTGGGACAGAGTCTTCCAACTTGATACAAACGGTGAGTTGTTGAACAAGATGGAGGCAATAACAGATGGAGACTGGCAACGTCTGAGCACCCTAACCGCTAGTGAGTTCCGGGATGAACTGTTCTCTGGGAGCGAAGCACTCCAAGCATTGGGTGACTCTATACCCGACACAATTATCGAGGAACTGACTAGAGGTGGTCACGACCCAATCAAAGTATATTCTGCATACCAAGCGGCACTGTCCGCAAATGGACCCGCTGTGATTCTTGCACATACCGTTAAGGGCTGGGGTATCGATTCATTCGAGGGGAGAAACTCTACTCATCAGAAGAAGAAGATGAATCTCGAGGACCTTGTTGCTTATCGTGACGCACTTGGGCTTAACTTGGATGATTCCAGACTCGAGGATGATCCATTTGTCACTCTGGAAGAGGACTCAGATGAAATCGAGTATTTGTTTGAGCGAAGAAAACACCTTGGCGGACCCCTACCTTCGAGAAGACCAATCAACATCGCTGAAGATCTTCCAGGTGAGGAAACATACGCAGCATTCGACGAGGGGACTCCGGAGGGGCAAGAGGTATCGACCACAATGGCCTTCGTTCGACTATTGCGGTCTCTAATGAAGTCGGAGATAGGAGAAAAGGTCGTCCCGATCATACCTGATGAAGGAAGGACCTTCGGCATGGATCCCCTCTTCAGCGAGTTCGAAATATTTGCATCAAAGGGGCAGAAGTATACTCCCGTAGATCATAAGATGCTGCTGAATTACAAGGAATCTGATTCTGGGCAGGTGCTTCAGGAAGGAATCTCCGAGGCCGGAGCAATAGCCTCATGGATTTCTAGCGCAACTTCTTACTCGAATGCGAACTCTCCAACAATTCCCTTCTATACCTTTTACTCAATGTTTGGCTTCCAGAGAGTAGGCGATCAGATTTGGAGTGCTGCCGATGCTAGGGCTCGAGGTTTCCTCATGGGTGCAACTGCAGGACGAACTACACTGAATGGTGAAGGATTGCAGCATCAAGATGGCCACAGCCTCCTGATGGCCTCTGCTGTCCCACACTGTCGCGCATGGGACCCTGCTTATGCATACGAACTAGCGACAATAATTCGACATGGGATTGATGAGATGTGGGGCAAGAATATGGATGTGTTCCATTACATAATGCTATACAATGAAAATCAACAACAGATGCCAAAGCCGGCAGGAACCGATGAAGGGATAATCAGAGGGGCTTATCTCGTTGAAGAGACATCGGGTAATGGCCCTAAGGTCAGATTACTAGGTTCCGGCCCGATACTGAATCTCGTAAGAGAGGCTGCCACAGATCTATTGCGTGATCATGGGATACAATCGGAAGTTTGGTCGGTTACCTCCTACGGGGAACTTCGACGAATAGGAATGGAACATGAGAGGAAGATGCGCCTCAGTCCCGGAAGCGAATCAACACCATACGTTTCCGAATGTTTTGGAGATGAAACCCCAACCATAGCAACATCCGATTACATTTGCTCTGTCCCTGAGATGATTCAAAGATGGGTCGGTGGACGATATGTCGTCCTAGGCACCGATGGGTTCGGCCGCTCAGACTCCAGAGAAGCCTTGCGTACCTTCTTCGAAATCGATACAAATAGCATCGTGATTGCTGCACTTTCCGCATTGGAGCAGGACGGGTCTTTGCCATCTGGAACCGTACAGAAAGAAATGAAGTCTAGGGGAGTCTCATCCCAAAGGATAGACAAGACCGAGTGATCCTATGGGCAGGTTCAGGAAATTCGCAGGATTCATGGTGAGGTGGTTGCCATGGGTGGCAACAGGAACAGCCGCAGCATATCGCAAACTTCCCGATAAATCACAGAACGAGATTAAGGAAGTAGCAAAGGAACCTAGCAAGTGGGGTGAGTCTATTGAGAAGGCTTGGGACACTTCGAAAATCGGAGCTGAGCACTTCAAGCAGACTTCTGCTACTCTATCCAGTATTCTAATCGGACGAAGGGTTAGCCGGAAGGATAGAATCCAGGCCAGAGACGACTTAGCTGCACTGAGCCTGGTTGTCCCGCCTCTCCGCGTTTTCATGATTCCAGGAAGCCAAGTCCTTCTGGGGATAATGGCAAGAGTGACCCCATGGAGGTTAGTGCCAGATGATTGGGTACCCATTAGCGCATTGAAGAAGGTCAGGGAGGAAGAATCAACATCTCTCGACGAAGAAAGCAGCCTGGTTAGGAGGCTCCTGAGAAGATAGCCTAGTCAACCATTGTAATATTAGAAAGGAAGTAGTTGTGCTTCAACGCATCACCCAGACTTATCCAGTCGGGTACCTCGCCCCTGAAGTCATCATATCTATGTCCGGGTATTAGCCTCCAGTCCTGAGGGAGCTCTTGGAGAATTTCTTTTGCTCTTATCAGGCTCCTCTGTTGGGCCTTGGGATCACCTCCCGGAAGATCAACCCTACCTGCGCTCCTAACGAATAGCAAATCACCAGCATGGTAGACTCCATGGCCATGGAACGTAACATGGCCAGGAGCATGACCCGGCGAGTGGGTTACAGTTAGACAAATTGACCCTGCGACCCAGTCAACACTTTCCCCAGGAGCACCTATCCAGGTATCAGTGAAGTCTACATTCCTGAAAACTATGTGACCCAGTAAGTTTGGAACCCTGGCATCCTCATGACCCCAGACTTCCATATTTGGGTATCTCTTTATCATCCCAGGATAACCAGCCGCATGATCCCTGTGGGTGTGTGTGTAGAGTAGGTGAGTTGGCTCCAAACCCTCTTGTTCTAGTTTCTCGGTCCATTTTTTCGCATCGTATGGATCGATGATTGCAACAACGTCATTTTCTCTGTCAACAAAGGCCGTATTCATATTCATTAGTGAGCCCATCTGAGTGACCCAAACCTCAACCCCATCTTCCCAAATCATCGTGTGGAACTCTCCGTCTGACAGCATATCCTCTCCGAGGCAGGCATCAAACAAAGTCGTAATGCATATACAAGCCATACTCAGCGGTCAGTTTGAGTAAATGGCATACGACCCACAAGAGATAGAATCGCGCTGGCAGAAGGAATGGTCCGATGCAGGGGTATTCGAGGCCGAAATAGACGAGTCAAAGCCTAAGTTCTACTGCCTCGAGATGTTCCCATATCCTTCTGGCAACATGCACATGGGACATGTTAGGAACTACTCAATCGGAGACGCAATGGCTCGCTTTCAAAGGCTAATGGGGAAGAATGTACTCTACCCAATGGGATACGACTCGTTCGGGATGCCCGCTGAGAATGCTGCCAAAAAGGATGGAGGACACCCAAATGAAGTCACTCACAACAACATCTCAAGCATACGTTCCGATCAGGAAAGGATGGGATACTCATACGACTGGCGGCGATTTCTAGCTACATCTAATGTCGACTACTACCGTTGGAACCAGGAGATGTTCCTCACTCTAAACGAGAGAGGACTGGTCGAAAGACGAATGGCTCCAGTAAATTGGTGCGTTGATTGCGACACGGTTCTGGCCAATGAGCAGGTCAAGAACAATAGATGCTGGAGATGTGGATTGGAAGTAGTTCAGAGGGACATGGCCCAGTGGTTCGTAAGAATGACTGAGTATTCCGATGAGTTACTAGATGAACTCGACAGCATCTCCTTCCCGGAGAATGTCAAGGCGATGCAAAGAAACTGGATTGGCCGTTCTCACGGAGCACATATCGATTTCCCAGTCGCCGATTCCGACTCACTAATAGGGGCCTTCACTACTCGACCTGACACAATCTTTGGCGTCACCTTCGTTACACTATCTCCTGAGCACCCTCTTTGCGAGGAGTTGTGCCTGGGAACCGAATGGGAACAAGGGTGGAGGGACCTAAGGGACGAATGTGCAAAGATGTCAGAATTCGAGAGAATTAACATGCTGAAGGAAAAGAAAGGAGTATTCCTAGGTAGGCATGCAGTCAACCCAATGAACGGCGAAAAGATCCCGATTTATGCCGGGAACTTCGTGGTTGCTTCGTATGGGACCGGAGCGGTCATGGCAGTCCCGGGGCATGATCAGAGAGACTTTGATTTTGCCGAAGCCTACAATCTCGAGATTAGACAAGTCCTCCAAGAAAAAGAGGAGACAACCCCTAGTTCTCCACTGGCCAGGGCTTTCGAAGGTTATGGAAAAATGATCAACTCACCAGTGGAGGGGTTCGATGGACTTTCTGGAGAAGATGCAAAGAATGCAGTGATCTCTGCTCTTGAGAAGAAGAAATTCGGCTATGGAACCGTGCAGTACAGACTGAAGGACTGGCTACTTAGCAGACAGAGATTCTGGGGGACCCCAATTCCCATGATTCATTGCAACTCCTGTGGTGTAGTCCCAGTACCCAGAGAAGACTTGCCCGTGGAACTCCCACTAGATGTCGTCTTTACTGAGGAACAGAGCGGTAACCCATTAGAGTCACACAGCTCCTTTGTTCAGACCAATTGCCCTTCCTGTGGAGGCGATGCAAAGAGAGAAACCGACACAATGGATACATTCTACGACTCTTCATGGTATTTCATGAGATTTTGTGATGCAAACAACGAGACAACTCCTTTCGACCGCGCAGCAGTTGACTACTGGATGGGGGATGGTGTGGATCTCTACATTGGAGGGATTGAGCATGCAGTAATGCACCTTCTCTATGCGCGATTCTTTACAAAATTCACTAGAGACGCAGGGATGAATAAGGTTGGAGAGCCCTTCGGAAGGCTAGTATGCCAGGGGATGCTCAACGCACCCGCTCCATACTGCGTCGATTGCAACTCTGAGTATCATGTGGACAATTTTGATTTGGATTGTCCCTCCTGTGGAAAAACTCTCTCCAGACGTTCAGCAAAGATGAGCAAGTCTCTAGGAAACACGGTAAGTCCAGAGGAGATGATATCCAGATTCGGAGCCGATACAGTCAGGCTATTCATTCTGTTTGGAGCAAACCCGGAGGCAGGAATGGATTGGTCAGACAGCGCTCTAGAAGCAAACCACCGCCAGATGTTCTCCCTAATCGACGCAGTTGACTCTGCAGCAGGATTCACTGATTCCCCTTCAAAGATTGATGATTGGCTAATGTCCAGATTGAGAGCCAATCAGAAGAAATGGATAGAAGGCATGTCCGAAGTTAGCCTTAGAGAAGGAGTGATGATTAGTCACTTCGAGATGCTATCTGACTGGAATTGGTATTTGCGTAGAGGGGGATGTGATCGAGTTACTGCAATGACTTTCTTGGAGGGATGGATACCTATGCTAGCACCAGCCACACCTCATATTGCTGAAGAATTTTGGAATAAAGTAGGCCGAGACGACATCCTCGCAAAGTTTGTGATGCCAATTCTTGAGACAGAACCTAGCGATATTCGAGTTTTGGCGCTTGAGAATTACATCAAAGAAATTATCTCTAGTGGTAGAAATCTCAGAACCCTCGCAGAAAGGCACTCGGATAATGAAATCACTAAGGTGGTGATCCAAACCTCTCCAAAATGGAAAAACGACTTAGCATCAGAGGCAATCAGCCTAGACAAAGACGATTTTGATTTCAGGGAAAAGGGACAGTCTCACGTAAAGTCTCTAGAGGCATTCAAGGATGAATCAACAAGAGGGGAAGTCTTCCAGACTTGGAACTCTATCACCATTGGGGGGAAGAAGACTAGAGGTAGAATTCACACTTGGTTAGAGGGTGAGAGGGAACTAATTCACGAGGGCATTAACGAGGTAGAAGTAATCAAGGATAACTCTGATTTCATCGCATCTGCCTTGGAAGTTGAATCAGTTGAGGTCTATGTTGCCGGAGAAGACGAGGATGTTGGAGGAAAGGCAAGAATCTCATTCCCTCTAGAACCAGGAATAGCTTTTGTCTAGGTGAAGCATGCATTCTGAAAAGTCCCATATCGTCCTTTTCGACGATCAATGCAACAAATGTAACAGGTGGGCCGAATTCATCAGAAGGAGAAACTCTGAATCAAGCATAACCCTAATCGGGCAGAATAGCCCCGATGGCAAAGAAATTATGAAAGCGATACCAAGGAAGCTTGCTGGTCTAGACTCCGTCTTCCTAATCTCCAGCAGAGGGGAGTGGTACTCTAAGAGCGCGGCAATCTGGAGAGTGTGTGGAAAGCTAAGATTCCCATGGCCTCTAGCCTCTTCGATGGCACTTCTACCATGGCCAATTAGAGATTACTTCTACGACGTCTATGCTCGAATGAGGAAGTAACCTCACTCGGTGGGTTCATGGGGCTCCTACATCTGCCACGACCATTGAGTGAAGACGAGAGTGCCAAGCGACGCCGTGGGCGTCGGAGGCGCCGCCGCCGCCCGAGGAAGGAAAGCACCCCTCCGAAGGAGAACGGCAGAGGTGCCAAATCGGAGGAGATTGAAAGGGCCCTAGCCAGGTTTACAGCTAATCCAAGACCTATGGGTATACCAAAAGAAATCAACCCGCCCCCTGAGAAAGTAGAAATCAAATGGAAAACCAAAGCGGTCACCAAGGAAGTTCAAAACAAGGCGGGGAAGATAGCCTGCATTCCAGGAGAATTCGGATTCCTTCCCGAGGAAAGGGTCCAGGAGATTGCGGTAAAACTCGATGGTATGCCAATCACCCTCGAACAGGCTCTTTCTCTAAGGGCGGCTCTAAATCAGGAAAAGAGTGTTTATTCCCACTCAAAATTGATGCGTAGATCCAATGAACTCAGCAGAAGGTACGACTCTGGAGAAAGCGTGATTGCCCTCTCGAAGAGGTTTGATGCACCCCCAGTCAATACTTTCAGAGCCATACTTACAGGCAGAGGGTGGACGAAAAATAGAATCAAGGAAACACTAAACAAGAACCCCTCTAAGTTGAACAAAAGGGATCGGGAACAGTTCGAACTAGCCGAGTCAGTAGACAGGGTCAGCTCGGTAAACCAAACCGAGACCCAGACCGCGGCCGAGGTCTTCGAGGAGATCCTGTGCAGCTATTTCGAATCAGTAGGTGTTAGATTCCGTCGTCAGGAAGAACTTCTGAGAGAACAGACCAAGCAAGAAGGAAGGGCAATTATCACTCCCGATCTCCTTCTACTGGATGACGTAAGAATCAATGGAGTCCCTTGTGCATGGATTGATGCGAAGCACTTCTTCGGTGCCGATCTAAAGTTCCCGAAGAAGAAGACTCAGAAGCAAGTAGACAGGTATGTCGCAGAATATGGTCAGGGGGCTCTTGTTTACCGGCATGGATTCTGTGAGGGATTGAGATTGAGAGGGGCAATAAAACTAGATTCCAGTCCCCTTGATTTGAAACCGCTTGAGGATTTCCACGAGAATTCTAAATCCTGAGGAATCTACCTAAGAGCACCAATCTGACTTGGGAACGTTGAGAAGCCACGGGCTTCGATAGCCGAAGAAAGATCACCTAACCAATCACCTCCGTCCAGGGAGTCATTAGGGACAATTACGACGCTTTCTCCCAACATACAAAGCATTGCAGTCAATCTATCTGAGTATCCAGCACTTCCGATTTCATCATTAGCCGCACCGATAATCTCTGATCTAGATGAATCAGACTCTAAACCACTATCACAAGCAAAAATCAGTGACCTATCAATAAGCTCAGACCACCTTCCTGAGTTCCAATCACCGTTTCCGATTAGTTCCATTGCGGAAGCTCCAGCTTCACTAATCCTCATCTTCCAATCAGGATTGTCGATATATTTCGAAGTATGCTTCCCAGTCTTCTTCTTCCAGACTAGGAGAACAGGTGTTTCAGCAGCCCATCCTTCAGAAATACCCGGACCCAGATCGAGAAAACTGCCAGAAAATGGAGATCCTGCCACAATCCTTCTTTCGACGCCTCCCGATGAAAGAGCGGTTGTATCGCCAAGGCCACTAGACCTCTTCCTCTCAACGATATGGGCAATCAAGAAAGACCTCCTGAGGCACTCTTCGTGAGGAATACCCATTGCCCTCTGGAAAGATATCGCGGACGCAATTGCACCCGATGCAGACATTCCAAAACCCTGTGATGCCGGTAACGACATCCTGATGTTTAATTCCCAATCGTATGACTCAATTTCCGGAATCCCCCTAGCCAATTCCTCTAGAACATCTTCATACATCGTCGAATCATATTCACCATCTTGGAATCTGACCTCCAGTTTTCCTTTGCCATTCTCTCCTTTCGCTATCGCTTCAACTCCATCCTTCAGACAAAAACCAGCGCCTCTACTACCCTGTGCAACAGGGTCATTATCATCATCATCGACCGTAAAAAATAGAGTTATGTGGCCGCCACAATGTCCTCTACCGAGTGCAGTAGGCATAGTCACTCATCCAGTGAACGGGTAATGAAATGTTGGAATTCAAAGAGCCGCCGAGAGTTCCTGCTCTAGAGAGCCAAACCTTCCAGCGAGCTCTTCAACAGCCATCATGAAGGCAACTTTAGGCCCCATTGAACCATCTGTTTCGAACTCTAAGATGAACTCTCCAGCGACTTCTTCCAGTGTGATTGCATCACCGAATTCTCTTGATGCCTCCGTACCCTCTCCAACATGATTAAGCTCATCGATGAGGATTGCAACCTTGTCGATATCTTTCAACTTCCCATCCTTGTCGAAGTCTTTGGCATTTATCTCCAAGTCCATGTCCCATAGGATCTTCGACTTCTTTTTGTTATTCAGAACCCCGATTCTTCGAGGTTGGAATGCCACTCCACAGACTGGGGACCACTTTGTATGTTCTCGACCACGACCCATTATTGCAGTGGCATAGAACTCGATCATCTGCCCCTTCAGGAGCTTGGTAATTGGAATACTCTTGTACTCATCTGGAATCTCAAGAGAACCCTCTCCTAGGTACTTCATATCACCAGCAGTAACCCATCTACCCTCTTCAGAACCAAATACAACACATGTGTAAATCATCTGGCATTCCACACATCCCCTTTCTTCCTCAACCACATCTTTGCAATTGGGGCACTCATGCTGGAAGTGGAATTTGTCATGCACCGTTGGAATTGGAATCATTGCCAGCCTCTGGGCAACCATCTCATCGGGGAGTGGGCCAGTTGTCTCCCAAATCTCCTCATCCTGCTCCTTTGTCCCGAGTTGGAACGTGACACTGTCTATTGCCATCTTTGGCGTATCAGAAATCAGAGATCTCCTCAGTGCATTGGCAAAACTTCTGTCAGTTTTTGAGAGAAGAATCTGAATCTTCTCTTCTGTCTCATTTAGTATCTTGATTTTCACCATATTTTCACCTCAATTCAAACTCTTCTGCCCCTTCGTCCACCCTTACTCTTTGTCCCATCGGTTGGCATAGGAGTCACATCTTCGATTCTCGTAATTCTAACTCCTGCACGAGTTAATGCTCTAATCGCAGCCGTAGCCCCCGGGGCACTGTTTGATCTGTTCCCTCCAGCGCCTCTATACTTCACTATGACTTGATCAAAATCCTTCTCAGACAGCATCTCAGCAATTTTCTCTGCAGCCCTAGTAGCCGCAAACTGACCACCAGAGTCACTACCTCCCTTGGTCACCATCCCCCCTGAGACCTTGCAAACCGTCTCAGCACCAGTTAGATCAGTAGCGGTAATTAGCACATTGTTGAAAGTGCTGTAAATATGCAGAATCGCTTTGTGACCCATCACTTCTCCTCCTTGTCAGTATCCGAATCACCATCTTCAGTAGACTCATCAGATTCCTCATCCTCTTCTTCCTCTTGGAACCTCATCGTCTCCAAGTCCTTCCTGAATGGATGCTCAGGATCAGCAAAAGGAGAGTTGTTGCTATATTGCAACGAATCTTCCTCTTCCTTCAGGACATGATATCCAGGAACGGTCATACGCTGCTCGCCGACACAAATGTGTCCATGCACAATCAGATTTCTTGCCGCCCGCATAGATGGTGCAAGTCCCTTGTAGTATACCACTGATTGGAGCCTCCTTGAAAGCATATGTTCGACATTTATTTCGAGTACGTCTCCTATGTCAGCTCCTGTCTGCAAAAGCCCCTTCCTAGTTAGAGAACCGAGCAATTGCTCCTTCTCCTTAGCATAGTGGCCTTCTGATGAATCAACCCTTCCGATAAGCTTCATTGCTTGGTTTCGATGCCTTCTGAGGGACGACTTCTCCCTCCATATCTCTCTCATCCCTCCTACTTTCTTTAATCCGAATCTCTCCTTGAGATCATGTTCCTCGTCTATCCTTGCCTGTTTCCAAGGGTGCGTTGGGGTCTGTGTCCGTGGTCTGGAGAATTTTGGCTCGCCCATTGTTTCACCTCACTTCTTCCTCTGGACACCCAATGCAGAGCCCCTTCGTCCGTTTGATCTTAGCCTCTGGCCTCTGACCTTGTGGCCGCTCCTGTGCCTCATTCCTCGCCATGTCTTGATTTCAGCCAGTCTCGCCACATCGTCATCTTTCGTCATGCTAACTTCATTGGCAATGATATGAGCGTCTTCATTTGACTCCAAATCCCTCTGCCTGTTTACCATCCACCAAGGTACATTAGTTGCGTAATCGTCTATTGCCTTCCTGAGTTGATCCTGTTCCTCAGATGAGAGATGGCCACCAAGCCTAGTGCCATCTATCCCAGAAAGTCTGCAAATCATCATTGAAGTCCTTATCCCAACTCCCTTGACCGAGGTGAGGCCATAGGTTATTGGTTTCAAACCATCAATGTCAGTGTCAGCAATTCTGACGATGTAAGAGAAGTCATCTCCAAGTTCTGCTTCGTTCACTTTCGGCATTACGGTTCCCCCGTGTTCACCTTTCGGTGGCCTTTTGGGCATCCTCGCGAACTGCAGTTCCTATTTGAACCGATTGGACATTGTCATTTTTACTAAAGTGCCTTTATTCCTTGCAAACGATATACACCTTCTGATTTCCAGTAGGTCTTACAACATCCAAGTCCACCATGAAACCCTTGGTCCCTTCTACCCCTTTCAACTCCCTAGTTATCCTCCTCTGAAGTGTTGGGTGAATTTCCGGATCAAGACTGCACCTAAGGGTGATTTTTGAAATTCCCTTTTTCGCAACCGAGGATGCCACTTGGTCTATGGTGTGAAGTTCTGGAGCAGAGAGTCTGTGTTGTACTATTTTCCCTGTCGCTACGACAAAACCTCTGACCTCGTCATCTTCCGATAACTCATCTGTATGGATTAGCATTGGTCTCCTACCCTCGATTCTGACCCACGATGAACCAGAGCCACTCCCTACTGCCTTCTCGTGCCATGAGTTCTGGAGGCCACTCTCAATTAGCACGGGATCCACTATTGTTAGGTAGGCCCCTCGTGGAATCTCCATCACGCTATTGAAAGATTCCTCAACCGCCCCCGCACCCTCTCCTTCGATACTTGCGACGATTTTCTTCCGCCCCACTCTCATGCACCTGTTCGAACAATTTGATGACAGAGAACCAATCCAAACAGAGAGCCTGTCAACTCGCCCCCCACCCCTGCTTAGCCACTCCCAAGTCCAAGAGGACCCGGGGAAGATAGTCTCAAGAATTCCATCAACCATTGCTCTTTGTACTGTATCCAGTCTAGGAGACAAATCCAACAGAATAGCCGGACCCTTTGGACCAATCTGCAAATGGCTGCTCCATGCTTTCAGTACCGTTTTGATGTCTGGTTCCATTTCCTCTAAACTGTGGTTTTGCGCATCTCTCGGCCTGGCTGGATCAAGGTGCAGCATAGCTACAGGAGGGTGAGCACGCGTGCCCGCATCTCTTAGGCTGGCCCAATAAGTCGAGATTGCAGACTCAGCAGAACCTCCATCACCCACTAGGACTCTATCCAGTGAGCGTTGAACCTCACCTTCGGAGTTTAATTGCATATTTGCAGCACAAAGCTTGGCTATATCCTCGTCCAATTCAATACCCAGAGAAGGCCTCTTCAGTATCTTCGAAAAGGCGATTAGTTGAATCCCAGACCCAGCTGCTGCGTCCAGAATCACTCCAGCAGGAAGTGATAGGGGATCAATCTGACCAGCCCTGATTGAAGCAACTGACCAGGGAGTGGATAGCCTCTTCATCCCTTCGTCCATGAAGAACTCGGGTTCGCCCTTCCTGGAGGACGTTGGTTCGAACTTCCTTTTCGCATACGTAACCCCCCTCTTCGAAGGAACTATTGCTTTATGCTCCTCCTCGCCCATGACCATTCCCGTTGGAACTTAGTCAAGTCACTTTCGCGACAATTACTCAGAGACCGGTGCTCTCTCCAACTTCAATTCAAATCTCAGCCATGTTTCCTCTAGTTCGTGACCCTCGCTATTGCCATACGCTATTGGAGGGGGCAGAAGGGTGACATGGGTTGTTCCAGTATCAGTAAGGGGAAATGCCACACCTCTGTCATTGTCGATATCAAGTCCAATTGCTGACCAACCAAAACCTTCGATTGAGAACCACGGTTCACCGGCATTTTCTACCCAAGTTCCGTCATCCAATTCTTCACCTGTATCTGCGTCCCAAACTGTGTAGTGAACTTCTACGGCATCACCATCTTGGATGTGTATATCCCTACTCTCAGGACCTTGAAAGATGGACACATCCATCCGAACCTGTGCTTGAAGAACGGAAATGTGAGTAGCTGTGACACTAATCTCGCGTTCGGATACTGACTCAATCAGATTGATTTCCATAATGGTACTCTCATTGGCACTCAACTCATTGATAATTAGATACGGTTCACTATTCACTGCGAATACTACAGCCCCACCGCTAATTTCCATAACGAGATTTAGGGTCTGATTGCCCCTATTGTGGACCACTATGCTCGCCGAATCGCCATCTCCCTGATGCTGCCAGTCGCAGCGAACCTCACCTGGTAGGAGAAACAAATCATCTTGGCTGGCAAGTGAATCCGGCCACTCCCAGTCATCTTCACGTGATGAACACGTATCAAAAAGCAAACTAACTTCCCACAACCATCGCCCGTCATCATTGAGCATTTCGACGTCAGTAGTTCCGAAGGAAGCTTCGAGATCATCCAAGAATGACATTGCTGAAAGACCAACCCAGATGGATGAAAATAGCAGTCCAAGGCCAGTAACTACGGATAGGACTAGCGCTGCCCGTGGTATGGCCATATTGTTCAGACCCAATGGTATCGGAGGGTGCTCAACCTCGTCAGGGGTGTCCGATATCCACGACCTCGTCACGAGTGCATAGAATTGCCCTCCTGTCATCAAGGTTGGCACTTCAGGACTAGTCTGTGCGCAGTTCATCCTGATTTGTTAATCCAAGCCAAGCTATGACACCCAACTCCAACGCTAGAGCAGCCATACCAAGCAACATTTCGTATTGGCCGAAACCCTTGGAAGCGAAAACAAACGAACATAGGATTGCAGCAATCAAATCTCCAAGCCCCCAAATCCTTAGTGACTTCCTGAGTTGAAGAATTCCGACAACCCATACTGTGGTAGACATTAGGATCAGCAGTAGTGGTATTTCGAAACCGCCCACCATACCCAACATTATTGCTCCAGAGATGATGAATAAATGCCCATCAATGGCAAGAGTAACAGTCCATTTCTCCATATTTAGAGGGACGGTAAGCGCGCAAGAAACCATGATTATCACTCCCAGAATCAACACGAACCAATCAAGATGATCAGATGATGGCAATAAACCATCATTCCAGTGAATTAGTGAAAAACAAGCCAAAACTCCAACAGGAAGTGCAATCCCAAGTCCAGATGGTTGTGAAACCCTGATGCTGCGAAATGCCGCACTAGATGCAGCGAGCAATCCCGCTGGGCCGAAAGACATCATCATTATCGCTAAACTACGAGAACCAATACCCATCCCATTCAAGCCATGCTCCTTGCCAAGGGTGTCTTTCTTCTCATCCACCCAGAAACCAACCAAGACACACAGAATTAGTATTGATTCGAGAATTATCCATGGAACAGTCCAATCCAACATACCATGAGCAAACGGATCCACCGTCATTGGAGCCGGCAAGGCTCCTCCCAGAGCAATTGCTACCAAGCGGGCCAACAATAATGGAAGAATGAACCAATCAATTGCAATCGCTATCCTGTCTAGGAGATTCTTCTGGTGCAATAATGATACCATCAGTAGGACAAGCACCAGAACAATCACAACCGCCATGTCTAGCAATTCGTATGGACTGCTCCCAGGAGGGAAAACATGTCCAGAAACTAGGGCCATGCAGAGCCCTGTCACCGACACCGCAATGGGCATCTCCATGCCCAGAAAATGAGGTAATTCGAGCTCCAGACCCCTTGTTCTTTCTCTAATCAGAAAAACTATGATGCAGCAGAAAAATCCCGAGGCAATTAGAATCAGAGGACCAGACCCCATTGCAGAGCTCAGATTAACTCCAGTCAATACAATTCCAAGTATTACTAGCCCAACGATTGGCGTATGGGTTATTTCAGAGGTCAATAGTTCAGCCACATCATCGGTTTCGGCAAGCTCCCTTTTCTTCTTCCGAAGATCTTCCATTTCTGCTACCTTTGGATTGTATGAAGACAAGGACCCGCTTCGTGAGATAGAACCATCAGAAACCATACTGACAATTGAGTCCCTCTTTGCAATTGTTCGCAACTCAGATCTAATCTCTCCTCTTGAAATCAACCAAATTGAAGTAGCTGCAAATACTGATCCAGCCGCAACTTGGAGTGGGAAACTATTCGAATTCATGGATAGAACGTTTGTGATGACGATTAGAATCAATGCCGAGGAAGCTGGTTTCAGAATAGCCTCCATCTTCTCCGCCCTCGGCAAGAATATTGCTATCATCACCACACTGCTCAATAGTGCGAAAAACTCGGCTTCTGGAATGCTTCCAAAGATAGATTCCACATTCAGATCCTTGAACCAACTTGGGGTTGCCAACTCTAGACTGGAACTCCTACCTGTACTGAGGACAAGCATTGGGGCGGACATCAGCCCCATGCCCAGAGTGAAGTTCCGATCTTCTCCAAAATTCAGGATTAAACCAATTGATATGCACATGAGGGCTATCATCGCCTCATCGAGACCATGCCTCCACTGGACGACCAAGAAGCTCAGCGCCAATGCCCA
>CEUN01181778.1_pt1 | contig 29852 bp, 31 predicted proteins | sample 361501 | NCBI WGS metagenome assembly CEUN01 (sample SAMEA2622801, study PRJEB7988) | marine metagenome | biome: marine biome (ENVO:00000447); feature: marine epipelagic mixed layer (ENVO:xxxxxxxxx); material: "saline water (ENVO:00002010), including plankton (ENVO:xxxxxxxx)" | depth 120 m | reverse complement strand
AGCAGCGGCAGGTGGCGGCCGTGCTGTTCGGTCGCCCCGATCGGGATCAGCGCCACGTCATCACCGGCGAGATGGGCCTCCACCTCGGGCCAGCGCAGTTCGTGCAGCCAGGGAGTTCTTAGGTGTGCCAAGGTGTCATCGCCCCGTTTGTTCCACGTGATCAGATCAAACTGTCGGCCATTGGGCAAACAATCCGCGAGATGAGTCGGCCGGTTGGAAAGTTCACGGCCACGACCTACAACGAGAGCAGCAACCCGGTGGTGTTTCCCGATGGCGATTTGGGCGAAGGACCTTGAGGTCGATCATGAGATCAAGATGTTCGAGATGGCGCCCGCTGATGAGCCCTATTTTCCGCTCTGGGGGTTCGCTTCGCCAGTCGAACGCCATGTCACCATGCTGGCCCTGGTAGATCGTATGGCACAGCAAAAAGGACACGGCAGTCAGCCGATGACCGTGCTTGGGATCGGGGCCTCGATGCTGACCTAGGGTCACGGCATCCGCTCCTGCAACAAGGGCCATGGCCGTATTGTCGTGGTCGGTCCTCTGGTTCTGTTCCGCGATCCCGCCAACGATCCCAATGTACCCGACTTCGCTCATGTTATGGACAGGCTCCTGCGCCGGGATCTTCCCAGCCGCGTGTTGCAACATAACACCCGCTTTGACGGGCTCTCCGGTGACCTCAGCTACGTTAGGGGATCAAGCCGTGATGTTGGCGATCTCCTGCGCGATGCCAGCTTTGATATTGTCTATATCGACGCCGAACACGGCTGCCAGGGTGGCTCCCGCGATCTCGACATCAGCATGCACGTTCTGGCCGATGGCGGTTTTCTGTGCGGCGATGATCTCGACCTTTAGGCCCATTTTCTCGGTGAAGGCAAACTTGGGCGTGTCCGGGACGAGCTCAAAGCTCATTCACCGTCACGCAACAATCGGTTTCATCCCGGTGTCACCGCGGCCATCGCCGAACGGTTCGGGCCAATCAGCGCCCAGGACGACTTCTGGGTCGTGCAGAAGAAGGACGGCGGCTATCACTCGGTATCCCTCAGCATCGCCGACATCACGATCCCGCCTCATGTGCCGGAGCGGTTACGAGGTTATTTCGAGAGCCATGTGACGAAGCCCAGGAAACAGGACTGAACCGCTCAGAACTCCAGAAGCTCCGCAAGCTGCTCCACGATAGCCGGCGTGCCCAGAAGCACATCGTTTCCCCGGCCCCGGCCGGTTTCCCTGACAAGGCACACTCCGCCCGCCTCTTCGACGATCACCTTGCTCGGCGCGAAATCCCACAGCGAGAGGTCCGGATCGAATACACCGTCGACCGCGCCGCGCGCAGCCGCCATATGTGGAAACACATCCCCGAACGCACGAACGTCCTTGGCCGCATCGAACAGCCGCGGATAGAGATGTTCGTTGCCGCTCTGCCGATACTGATAAGGCGTCCCGGTCGACAGCATGGCTTCATAGAGATCGCTCCGGCCCGAAACTCGGATCGGGTTTCCGTTCCGGAAGGCCCCGCCGCCGCGGCAGGCCCAATAGGTTTCGTTGAGGCCTGGTAGATGTGCGGCACCGACAAGAATCTCGCCGTTCTCAAGGTCCTGCAGGGCCACAAGCGTGCTGTAGGTCGGAATGTCGCGGGAGAACGGTGACGTCCCGTCGATCGGATCGATGATCCAACGCCAGTGCGCATCGCCGGTCTCTTCGCCCTCTTCTTCACCGATGATGGCTGCACCTTCCAGAAACTCCACGTCGCGCAGACAGGCACGCACCAACCGCTCGGCTTCCGCGTCTGTTTCGGTCAGCAGGCTGCCGTCGCTCTTGATTTCCACGTTGAAACTCTGGGCCCGCGCCGCCTCGGCGATCATGGCCGAAGGGGCCTCGGCCGCCCGGCGGGCCAGATCAGCAGCGCGTTCGAGATCAACCTGCTTCACGCCCACGCACCGCTTTCGTGCCGTGCCAGAACTGACTTGATCGCCGGCCGCGCCAGCATGCCTTCACGCCAGGCCGCCATGGCACTGTCGTCATCGGCGATCCCTCCCATGTCGGCGAACCACTTGGCGAACATCAGCAGGTAGATATCGGCGGCGGTCATATGTGATCCGACGAGATGGTCACGCTCCCCGAGTGCGGCGCGCATAACGGCCCATTGCTGGTCCACCACCAACCTGCCCCGCGCGACGATGCCATCATGGTGCGCAACATCATCACTGTAGTTCTCGGGATGGTAAATCTGCATGGCCACGGGGTAGAGCGACGCCGACATGAACGACATCCAGCGCAGGTAGTCGGCCCGCTCGACACTGCCGATAGCTGGGGCCCACTTCACGGAGCCATGCGCTTCCGCAAGCCACATCATGATCGCGGCCGATTCCGTCAGGACCGAACCGTCTTCCAGCGTCAGCGTTGGCACCGCGCGCAGTGGGTTGATCTCGGCGAACTCGGGCGGCTGCACGTTCTCGCGATAGCCCGTTACCCAGACCTTGTCATAGGGCAGTCCCATCTCCTCAAGCAGCCATTCCACGGTCAGCGAACCGGACCACGGCCGGCCATAGAGTGTGTAAGTCATGACAATTGTCCCCTTGCTTCCTTCAGCATGTCGCGCGCAATCACGAGCTGCTGAATCTGTGAGGTGCCTTCGTAAAGACGATAAATCCGAACGTCGCGATAAAGCCGCGCGACAGGATAGTCGTTGATGTAGCCGGACCCCCCGTGAATCTGCACGGCACGGTCGGCAACGCGTCCCACCATCTCGCTGGCATAGTACTTCGCCTCGGCCCCTAGCCGCGTGATGCGCTCGCCCGCTTCGAAACGCCGCGCGGAATCGCGCACCAGAGCCCAGGCCACGTCACACTCCGTCCGGCTATCGGCCAGCATGGCCTGGATCAGCTGGAACTCGGCAATCGCCTGCCCGAATTGCTGCCGCTCGATGGCAAAGTTCAACGATTCATTGATCAGCCGGTCGGCCAGGCCACAACAGGTCGCCGCAACATGCAGACGGCCGCGGTCCAGCACCTTCATTGCTGTCTTGAAGCCCTGCCCTTCAACGCCGCCAATCAGGGCATCGCCGGGAATGCGGCAATCCTCGAAGATCACGTCACAGATATGCGCGCCCTTCTGGCCCATCTTGTTCTCGGGCGTGCCCAGCCGGATGCCCGGCGTGCCGGCCTCCACAATGAAGGCCGAAACGCCACGCGCGCCCTTCTCGTCCTGATCAGTCCTTGCCATCACGGTGAAGGTGTCGGCCGCTGGCGCGTTAGTGATGAACCGTTTCGTCCCGTTCAGCACATAGCCGTTTCCATCCTTGTCAGCGCGGGTCTTCACCGACGCCGCATCGGACCCGATCGAGGGTTCGGTCAGCGCAAACGAGGCGATGATGTCGCCCGAGGCCATGCCCGGAAGATAACGCTGCTTCTGCTCTTCGGTGCCGTCGATCACCAGGCCTTGGGAGCCGATCGCAACATTGGTCCCGAAGGCCGAGCGAAACGCCGGGGCCGCATGGGTGATCGCCCAGGCAACCTCGACCTCTTCGGTCGGCGATAGGCCCAGACCACCGTACTGTTCGGGAATCGTCAGCCCGAAGAAACCCATCTTCTTCATCTCGGCGATGATGTCATCAGGCACCTTGTCCGACGCGTCGACCTCGGCCTCGGCTGGTATCAGACGTTCATCGACAAAGCGATGCACGGTATCGAGAAACTGGTCGAGGGTGGCTTGCTCTAGGGGCATGAAGTGGGCTCTTTCGTTTCAGGATCGTTCGAATTCGGTCAGACGGTTACTCCGCCCACAGGTCACACTTTGCGGCAACGCAGCCTCGCAGAGCCTCGACCAGTTCGTCGTCCATCAGGCCGTCAGGCGCGCCGTCATAAAAGCCCTGATAGGCCAGGCTGGTCTCGTAGGTGCCAATGAGCTGCTGGCCGGAAGCATCCATCGCCATCATGAAAGCCTGCAGGGCGTCGTCGGGTCGATGGAGCAAGGCCAGGACGTGCCCCTTCAAGTCCAGCAAGGGGCCCATGTCGGGTGCGAGCGCCAGACCGGCATCGGCGAGCATCAGCGCACCATGGAGGTCCCGCCGCCCGTCGAGGCGTGGCAGGGCGGCCGACATGTAGCGCTGAGGATTGCCGGGCTCCAGCAGAAGGGCCGTGTCACTGGCCCGGATCGCGGCCTCCCAGGCGCCCGACTTCCAATGCTGATAACCAAGGTTCTGCCAGGCACCAAGAAGGGTCAGGTCGATCGCCGTGGCCTGTTCGAAATCGGCCATGGCGAGATCGAGGTTGCCGCGCGCCAGATAGGTTTCGCCGCGACTGTTGAAAGCCAGGGCAAAGTTGGCCTGTTCCGCGATGGCCAGCGTGTAGTCCTCGATCACTCCGTCCATGTCACCCAGAGCCTGACGAACCGAAGCACGCCGGAAGTAAGCCACCGCCGCCTGCTCAGGCCTCAGGCCGCCCTCCTCCAAGCACAGCGTGTAGCTGTCGAACGCCGAATCAAAGAGACCCTGCTGGTGTGCAGCGTGCCCCAGTGTGCAGAGAACGGCGCCATCCGCGTGCGCAGGCTTGCTGCCCGAAACGATCAGCACGGCCAGGCCCAGCACAAGAAGAATTCGCTTCATCAGGATGCCCTTCAGTTTCCGCTTCACGCCAGCCTATGACATGCTCGGCACCAGTGCACCACCACGGGGCCGACCATGAGCCTTTCGTTCCATCCCGTTCGTGACGATTTCGGCGCCGAGGTCACCGGTGTTGATCTCCGCGAGGAGATGCCGCCCGAGGTGTTTCGCCACGTCTATGACGGCCTTGTTCGCTACGGCCTTCTTCTCTTCCGGAATCAGAACCTCGGCCCCGAGCAGGAGATCGCCTTTGCGCGGCGTTTCAACCGCATCCGAATCTACCTCGGCAACGATGACACCAAGATGGTGGGCCATCCCGAGATCAACCAGCTCGGCAACGCAACCGATGAGAACGGCAAACCCATTGCCTTCCAAAACAAGACGGGGATCGAGTGGCACACCGACGGTACGGGCTTCCCCTACCCGCCCGTCTCCACAGTTCTCTATTGTGTGGCCGCCCCCGCCAAAGGCGGCGAAACGCTTTATGCGAGCGGGAAACGGGCCTGGGACGATCTTCCCGACGATGTGAAGCAAAGGCTTGAACCGTTGAAGGTTCGGTACAGCTTCCAGAATCTCTACAAGAAGCTGACCACCGCCAGCGACGCGGCGAAGACCGAGCTTGACGACAACGAGAAGAGCCAAGCACCCGATGTTGTGCATCCGTTGGTCCGAACCCATGCCGTAACCGGTCACAAGGCGTTGTGGTTCACCGAAGCCGAGATGGCCTGCTTTGAAGGCATGACGCGGGAAGCCAGTGCGGAACTGGGTCAGGAGATTCTGGGGTACATCTCTCGCCCCGACTACGTTTACGCCCACGCGTGGAAGCCAGGTGACCTCATGATCTGGGATAATCGCCAGATGCATCATTCGCCGACACCCTACACCTACAACAACGAGGTCCGGCTGATGCATCGCATCTCCGGCGAAGGCGACGAGGTTCCCTGCTGACGTCCTCGTGGATCTCGGGACCCGTCTCTTGCTATGTTAAGTGATTTTCTGACGTTCTTCATGTCGTAAACAGACGCGGTCGGTCTGCTGTGCATGGCATTAAACCTCGCAGATTCGAAAGCCCCCACCCATGGTCCGAAAACGACACGTCTTCGCTGGCTCGGGGAGCCCTGGTGGACTAGACCTTTACTGAGTTTTGAGAGGAGTACGTCATGACTGGCCAGAGCAACACGTCGGCCTCCCAGGTCTTTGCCGGCGCTTTCGCGCGGCACGGCGTCGACACCATCTTCGGCCAGTCGATCCCGTCTAAGTTTTTTCTGTCGACACCGGAATTTGGCATTCGCCAGTGCACTTATCGCACCGAGAACGCCGGCGCCGTGATGGCCGATGCCTACGCTCGCATCTCCCACAAGGTCGGCGTCGTCACAGGCCAGAACGGACCGGCCGCAACCCTGCTGGTTGCTGGGCTTGCCGAGGCCCTGACGGCCTCGACGCCAGTAGTCGCCCTGGTTCAGGACACCCCACCACTCTGGCGCGACCGCAACGCCTTCCAAGAACTCGATCACCTCGATCTCTTCAAGGGCTGTACGAAGTGGGTTCGGCGTGTCGAGGACACTGGCCGGATCGACGATTATGTCGATATGGCCTTCCGCCAGGCTGTTGGCGGCCGCCCCGGCCCCGCGGTGCTGCTGTCGCCGGTGAACATCATGGAGGCCGATCAGGCGGCGGCGTCCGACCGGACTGAAAGCCTGTCGCATTATCCTCTGGACCGGCCCGTTGCCGATCCCGCGAAGATCACGGAGGCCGCTGATCTGATCGCTGTGGCAGAGCGTCCCATCATCTGGGCAGGTGGTGGCGTCCATGCCTCGGGTGCCGCTTCTGTCGTGGCCCAGCTTCAGGAAAACTGCCACATACCTGTTGCTACCACCACGATGGGCAAAGGTGTGGCTGATGACGCTCACCCGCTTACCGTAGGCGTGGTCGGTTACTATATGGGTACCTATTCCGCGACAAAGTTCCTCAAGCCGATGATGTCAGAGGCCGATGTGATCGTTGCCATCGGCAATCGGACCAACCAGAACGGCACCGACAGTTGGCAGCTTCTGCCCAGCGGCTCCCGTCTGGTTCATATCGACATTGATCCGCAGGAGATCGGCCGCAACCATGAGGCTCTGCGCCTGATGGGCGATGCCCGGGCGACCCTTCAGGCCCTGCTCATGGAACTTCAGGTCCGCGATCTGTCAAAACGTGCCGGAGCCCGTGATGCCGTGGCGGGCCAGATCGCTGACGGTAAGGCTCGTCACGCTGCCGAGATCGAACCCGTCGCCACCTCGACGGCCAAACCGTTGCGTCCCGAACGAATGATGGCCGATCTCGACAAGCTTCTGACGCCCCAACACATCCTGGTCGCGGACGCGAGCTATTCCTCGATCTGGCTCTGCAACAACCTCAGGAGCCGTGCCGCGGGCCAGCGCTTCCTTACCCCACGCGGTATGGCCGGACTGGGCTGGGGCCTGCCTATGGCCATGGGCGCCAAGATCGCCCGGCCCGACGCGCCGGTCTTCGCCATGGTCGGTGATGGGGGTTTCGCCCATGTCTGGTCGGAACTCGAAACCGCCCGCCGTCTGGGCACCCACGTTGTGGTCGCGGTGCTCAACAACGAAATTCTCGGTTATCAGAAGCATGCCGAACTCTCGCGCTACGACGACCACACCGATGCGGTGGCCTTCACCAGCGTCGATCACGCCGCCGTCGCAGAAGCGGCAGGCTGTCGCGGTGTCCGAGTCACCGACCCCGCCGAGTTCGGACCGGCCGTCGAAGAGGCCTTCGCCAGGACCGACAGCACCACGACCGTGATCGACGTCATGTCGTCACCCGACGCCCACCCGCCCATCACTGCATTCGAAGGAAAGCGGATCGTATGAGCGACCCATCGAAGATTCCCGAAGGTTTCGTGCCGGTCGTGCCCGACGACCCCTATGAGCAGCACAACGGGCTAGACTATCACCACGACGTGGGCGACGGCCGGGTCGAGGTCGGCCTGCTCGCCGATCAGCGCCACGCCAACGAGTACGGCTGGGTCCACGGCGGTGTCATGATGATGCTGGCTGATGCTGCGCTCTGCATGAACTCGCGCTGGCACGATCCCAACGAGGCCGCGATTACCGTCAGCGCTACGAACAACTTCGTGAAAGGCGCGAAGATTGGCGAGTTTCTGCAGACCCGCACCCATGTCATTCGCCGCACTCGCCAGTTCAGCTTCGTGAACTGCGAGGTCGTGGTGGACGACCGCATCTGTCTGTCGTCCAGCGCCGTGATCAAGAGGCTGCTGCCGGACGCCAACGGCTAGGCTGTTTCGCCGCCGTCGACCGCATGGATGGAGCCGGTCACAAAGCTCGCGGCGTCTGATGCGAGATAAAGCACCGGCAGGGCCAGCTCGCTGACATCGGAGATGCGCCCCTGCGGACAGTCCTCGGACAACATGCGGTAACCGTCTTCGACATTGCCCGCCATGCGGATCGCGAGATTCTGCAACATATCGGTATCGACGCCACCGGGGCAGACAGCATTGACCCGAATGTCGGGCGCCAGTTCCAGGGCCAGACACTTGGTCATGTTGATCACACCGGCCTTCGACGGTCCGTAAGCCGTGCTCTTCACGACGCCCTGCATGCCGTTAACCGAAGCGATGTTGACCACATTGCCGCCGCTCTCGCGCAGGTGCGGCAGAGCCGCCTGGATCATGAAGAACGTTCCCTTCAGGTTTGTGTCGACAACACGGTCCCAAAGCTCCTCGGTGAAGTCTTCAAGCGCCGCCCCGCCGCCCGCGCCCGCATTGTTCACGAGCACATCCAGGCCACCAAGCCCGGCCACGGCCGCGTCCATGATCGCCCGGCAATGCGCGACTTCGGCCACCGAACCCGGCGCGGCAACAACCCGGTCACCGACATCGAGTTCTCCGACCGCGCGTGCCGTGCTCTCCGCGGAACTACCGTTGACGGCGACCCGCGCACCGGCTGCCAGCAGGGCTTCAACGATCCCTCGGCCGATCCCGCGCGTGCCGCCTGTGACCAGCGCCCGCTTGTCTGTCATGTCGAAGCGGTTCGTGATTGCCTCAGTCATTGTCCCGTCCCTTCATCAGTTCAGCCGAACCCTTCGCGGGCCGGCATGATCACATCATGATTTGCGGCATCATCAACCCATGCTTCGTCTGCGTCGATACCTCTGCGTTCTTCTCTTCGCACCTCTGCTCATGTCGCTTCCGGTACGGGCCGACAATGCTGCGAGCGATGTCTTCGTAGGAACCTATCAGGGCACTGTCTGAAGCAACGGGTCTTACTGGAGGATCATCACGACCTTCGAGCACGGCGAAGAGGGCGTCCTCACAGGGCACTACACCTACGATGAGGAAGGTGGGCCGTTCTTCGGCGAAATCACCCGTAACCGGATCATCGACGAACACCATCTCGTGGCGGTTTGGATCGAACTCGTCGGCAACGGCACCCTCGAAGCCGAGTTTACGGACGACCACAGCGCCTTTGTCGGTCTTTGGTCGACGCTCGATGACAGCAGCCAGGTTTACCCGTGGATCGGCGAACGCATCGACTAGGAGCTCCAAGGGCACGGGTTTTGACGGTCGACTAGAGCGCCACCGCCACCTTCATCCCTTCAAGAATTGCTTCCTCAGCCGTACGCGGCGCGAGGCAATCGCCGATCATATGCAGTTCGACGTCAAGGCCGGCCAGGTCTTGCTCCAGATTTGCGACCGACTCATGGCCGAGAGCCGTAACCAGCGTATCGACGCCCTCGCACACGATCGGCTTCTGCGCCATGACGTGTTCCAGATAAACAGCATCGCTGTCGACCCCGAAGACACGGGCATAGCTGTGCAGCGTGACACCAAGGTCAAACATGCGGCCGGCGGCGTGATCCCGGAGATATTGCATTAGGTTCTCGCCCAGCTGCGAACCGTTGAAGGCGAGCTGAACCTGGCAGCCATCGAGAGCGAGCTTCTCAGCCAGACCCAGGCCTATCCAGTCACAACGGAAGTCCGCGACCATCACGCTCTGGCCGACATTGACCTCGCCCTTTAGCACCTGCCAGGCGTTGACCACATGAGCTTCGTCCTGGCCCTCGATCTCCGTCGCGGCCGGTTCGGCGCCTGTCGCGATGACTACAACATCGGGTTTCTCTGTTTGTACCAGAGTTCGGTCGACGCGTGTGTTGCGTCGGACTGTCACGCCGGCCAGTTCCAGCTCACGCGTCAGGTTCGTGACGATGCCGCCGAATTCCGCGCGGCTAGGCAGAAGCTGTGCCAGCAATGCCTGGCCGCCGAGCTGGACACCGGCTTCAAAGAGCGTCACATCGTGCCCCCGCACCGCCGCAACCGCTGCCGCCTTCATGCCGCCGGGCCCGCCGCCTGCCACGAGCACCTTGCGTGGCGTCGCAGCGGGTGCCGGATTGTCATACTCACGTTCCCGTCCGGTTTCGGGATGCTGGATGCAGGAGATGGCCGCACCCATGAAGAAGTGACCGATGCAGGCCTGGTTGCACGCGATGCAGGCACGGATGTCGTCGACGCGGCCGGCGCCGGCCTTGTTCGGCATCTCGGGATCGGCGATCAACGAGCGGGTCATGCCGCAGGCGTCGGCATCGCCACGGCCAATGATCTCTTCGGCCATTTGGGGCTGGTTGATCCGGCCTGTGACCATGACAGGCACATCGACCTGGTCCTTCACAGCCCGGCCCAGCGGCGCGGTATAGCCAGTCTCCTGCATCATCGGAGGGACGATGTGGAAGGAGCCCGGCCGCGTTGCCGAACTTCCGGCCACAACACTCAGGTAGTCTACCAGCCCGGCCTTGTTGAGCTCGACGCAGGCATAGAGCGATTCATCGGGCTCAAGACCGATACCGTCACGATCCTCGCCCGAAATGCGGGCGCCGACGGCGATCTCCGGGCCGACCCGTTCGCGCACAGCTTCCAGAACCTCCCGGAAGAACCGCAGCCGGTTTTCGATGCTGCCACCGTAACCGTCCGTGCGACGATTGATGTTGAGCGACAGGAACTGCGCCGGCAAGTAACCGTGGCTCGCGACGATCTCGATGCCCTGAATGCCGCCCTTCTTGAGACGCTCCGCGGCGTCAGCATAATCGCGGATCGTCTTGGCAATGACTTCGGTCGTCATGGCGCGGGGTTTCACGTGATAGCGCTCGTTCGCCACGGTCGACGACGACCACGAGATACCGAGCGTTCCATCGGCGCTGCCCAGCATCTCGCGGCCGGGGTGAAAGATCTGGCCGAAAACGGTCGCGCCCTGCCCCTTGATAGCTTCGGTGATACGCGCGTAGCCGGGGATGCAGCTGTCATCCATGGCCTGGAGAATGTGGGATGTGTAGAACGCATCAGGGCTGATGGCCGCGACCTGAAGTACGATCAGTCCAGCGCCGCCCCGTGCCCGCGCTTCCTGATAGGCAATGAGCTGGTCGCCAATCAGGCCGCCGTGCTCACTCATGCCGGTATCATGACCTGTCGACACGATCCTGTTCCTGATCGTCACAGGCCCGATCGTATACGGCGCCATCAGGTTGGGAAACTGTGCCACAATCATTCCTCCCTTGAAGTCGGCGGCAGCCTAGACGAACCTCGCCCCAGCAATCCAGTGAAGCCGGAGGGATCCATGGGCCGCTACGACACGTCGATCGCACGATTCGAGGAGGCCAAGAAGGTTCTCGCGGGCGGTGTATCGAGCAACTTCCGATACCACACGATGCCTGTTCCTCTTGCGATCGAGCGCGGTGAAGGCGCCTATCTCTGGGATGCGGACGGCAATCGCTATATCGACTTCGTCCTCGGCAACGGCCCCGCCTTTCTGGGTCACAGTCCGGAACCAGTGTTAAAGGCCGTCCGAGAATCCCTTGATCAGGGCCAGGCCTTCACAACCGTCCACAAGGCGGAGATCGATCTTGCCCATAGGCTCACCGAACTGATCCCCTGCGCCGAGCGGGTCCGTTTCGACGTGTCCGGAACACAGGTCGACCAAATCGCCATGCGCCTGGCTCGTGCTCACACGGGACGGACCAAGGTCGTGAAGTTCGAAGGGCACTACCACGGCTGGGCCGACAACATCTTCGCCAGTGTCGCGCCGGCGCTCAATGAGGCTGGCCCGCATGACGCCCCGCAGGTTCTCAATCAGAGCACCGGACAGCCTGAGAACATCCGGGACAACCTGGTAGTCCAGCCCTACAACAATCTCGCCGTGCTGACGGACACAGTGAATAGCCAGGCCGAGGAGATAGCAGCGATCGTTCTTGAGCCCGTGGCCTGCAACAGTGGTGTGATTGCGCCCGAACCTGGCTTCCTGGAAAGCATGCGCAAACTCTGCGATGCCAACGGCATCGTTCTGATTTTCGATGAGGTCATCACCGGCTTCCGTGTGGCTCTGGGCGGCGCTCAGGCACGCTACGGCGTGACCCCGGATGTTGCGGTGTTCGCCAAAGCTGTGGCTGCTGGCTTCCCACTCGCAGCCATTGCCGGAAAGGCGGACATCATGGAAGGCGTGATGGCTGGGGTCGTCCACGGAGGGACCTACAACGGCATCACCTCCAGCGTGGCCGCCTGTCGCGCTTCGGTAGAGATGCTCGCCGCCGACAATGGCGCAATTTACGACAAAGTCGAAAAGGACGGTCAGGCGCTAATCAGCGGCCTCCAAGAGATCGCGACACGACGCGGGCTGCCGCTCCACACACAGGGTCTTGGCCAGATCTTCTCCACGACCTTCACGGAAAACCCGCCGCTTCTGAATTATCGTGACTACAAGGCCACCGATGATCCCATGCGGCTGGCCTTTATCCAGGGGCTGCAAAATCGCGGAATCAGGGTCACGGCACGCGGAACCTGGTTCATGCCTGCTGTGCTGACAGACCAGGACATTACTGATGTTCTGGAGGCTGCCGATGCCAGCGCCTCAGACATTTAGTCGCTGTCGATCACAAGACCGAAGGTTCCGCGTCCAATCATCGCCAGCAAGCAGGTGCGATCGCGGCCATCACCTTGCCAGCACGACCATGTTTTGTGATCAATCCGTTCCCGTTCGACAATGTCTTGGGCGAATGCAAGCGTCACCGGCGCACTCACACCATCAAAGAAGAGGATCGCTTCTGATTGGTCAGCCCGTGCATAGGCCAGTCGTGAACCTGACCAGCGTTCCAGCCAACCGCCTTGCGTTAGACATCGCTCGATGGCTTCACGCGTGACCTCGAACTCAAGCGAATCCGGCCCCAGGCGAGGTAAGGTGACCTGTACACCGATGGCGCGCGTCAGAAGGTCACGATCCTTAAGTGCGTTCTGAAACAAGGCGATCATGCCGCCGAGGTCGTGGTCATCAAGTTCGTAGGGATTCGACGCTGCCTGACGGCCGTTGTCCCGATAGCGCGGTTCGCTCTCTGTATCACCGAGCCATCGCTCGTCGACAACATCAGCCAGGGCCGCCACAAGATCGGTTACGCCAGGGCTGCGAAAGCCAATCGAAAGAGTCATTGCGCCCTCGTTGAGAGCAACGCCGTCATGAACCACACCGGGCGGAAGATATAGGATGTCGCCGGGCCCAAAGTCACGCGTCTCGATCGGAGAAAAGCCCGCGACCTGTCGCAGCGGCGAACCTTCGACCGGCGCTCCGACAGGCCCGCCCCAGGACCAACGTCTGTCACCTGCGATCTGGAGCAGGAAAACATCGTACTGGTCTACGTGAGCGCCCACGCCGCCGCCATGGCCCGAAACCGAAATCATCAGATCATCAAAGCGCCAACGTGGCAGGAACGAAAAAACGTCGAACAGAGAGTGGAGAGTTGGAAACCACACCTCCATTGCCTGAACGAGAACAGTCCATGCGACCTCGCTGTCCCGGATCATGGACTCAAGGCCTTGTAGCGGTCCCTCAGTGACACGGAACGTATCGTTGTCACGTATCACAAGGCGGCTGTCTGCATCGGGTTCAGCGGCAACATCAAGAACATCCTTTGCCTCTGGCCAGTCTGAGGCCGGGGTGAGAGCCTCGGGAATAACAAGAGGGGTTTGTTGCCAGTACGACGCGAAAAACACAGCATGATCCAGCGTGTCAGGCCATGTGATGTCGTTTGAGGGGCTCCGTGTCATAGAGGTCTCTCGTGACGTTCTAGTTCTTCCCACCCACAGCAAAACGCGATGAAGTGGACTTGGGCGCGATCCGACGGAACCGGCCAGCCGGGCCTGCGCGGACAGAGAGGAAGGCTTTGACAGATAATGACCGGGATCGCCACACCCCGCCGCCGCTTTCTCTCAGGTGCAACCGATGCCGTTGCGGCGCCCGTTGTGCTCAGATAGACACAGGCCGTGCCGGAGAGCAGCGTGTCGTCCTATGACGGAACTTTCGAAGAGACTCTCCGGCTCGCAGTCTATCCCGAGTTAGAGCAGCAGACCGGCATCACGATTAACACTATCCTCCAGGCTGGCGGAAACCGTTGATTCCAGACATTGGAGAACGATGTCGTCGAGGGGACCAATCTGCTCGATGTTGCGATGTGCGGTTGGCAGGAAGCGACCCGCTGGGCCGATCTCTTTCAGCCACTCGACATAATCAAACTCCCCATTGCGGCGACACATCCGGCATACCTCGTGCGCCACACGACGGATGGTAAGCCGGACGCTGTCGCGGCGCTGGCATGGTACTCCACGTTTGCGACCAACACGGACAAGGTAACGACGGCTCCGACCTCCTGGGCTGATGCCTGGTCCGATGACTACAAAGATTCGCTCGCCTGGAATGTTAATATCGGCACCAATTATCTAATCGATATCGTGGCTCATACGTTCTTTGGCGGGCGGGCGGGCGGTGATGGAGACTCAGGACGGTCTCAACAAATGTCTGGCCAAAGCCGCAGAGCTCTCCACGAACGTTTCGCTCTGGTACGTGGATAAAAAGCAATTTTTAAATCTGTTTAAGGACGGCCAGATTGCTGGGGGACAGTGCTACAACGATGTCGCGCAGGTTCTGGTTGACGATGGCTATCCTATCCGGTCGACCTTTCCGAAGGAGGGCGACGTGATGGACTTCGGTTCGCTGGCAATCCTCTAGGATTCCAAGAACATCGATGCGGCGCTGCAGTTCATTGATTTTTGCCTGAAGCCCGAAACCCAGAGCAATCTCTCTCGTTACCTCAAGACCGCGCCCGTCGTGGCGCAGGACAAGACGAACCTAACGGATGACGAGTACGCTCAGGTCAGAAGCATCTTTGACCCCATCATTCCCTATTTCGATGTCTGTCTAGGGCACGAAGAATGGATCGTGGGCCGCTGGCGTAAGTACTTTCTGGCTATCTATTGAGAACCTGTCGCACACGACAGAGAACTGCCCTATCATCGTCTGAAACAAAAATCGGCTTCAACGTGTTGGGCAGAAAATCGGATGAGTAGTTTGGAACTTCGCAATATCTCGAAGCGGTTCGGCACCGTGACGGCCGTGACCAATGTAAACCTTGAAATTCCGAAGGGGCGTTTCGTTTCTTTCCTTGGTCCATCCGGCTGCGGCAAGACGACCCTTTTGCGCCTGATCGCAGGCTTGGAAACAGCCACGACCGGTAACATCGTGCTTGAGGGGGACGACTTAACCGACCGACCGACCCACAAACGCAACATCGGTATGGTGTTTCAATCTCTCGCGCTGTTTCCGCACCTGAGCGTGGGAGAGAACATCGCCTACTCCCAAAAGATCCGTGGCATGGACAAGGCTGCACGGCGTAAGCGCGCCGACGAGTTGCTGGAGCTTGTTCGTCTGCCGGGGGTCGCGGACCGGAACATCAGTCAACTCTCCGGCGGACAGCGTCAGCGAGTGGCGATTGCCCGTGCGCTTGCTCTGGAGCCTAAGCTGTTCCTGCTGGACGAACCCTTGTCGGCGTTGGACGCTAATCTGCGGGAGGAGATGCAGGTAGAGCTGCGCATGCTGCAGGAGCGCCTTGGTATCACCACCATCATCGTCACCCACGATCAACGTGAAGCCATGACGATGTCGGATGAGGTCGTTGTGATGTCGACGGCCCGCGTTCAGCAAATGGGTCCACCTCTGGAGATTTATCGCAATCCGGCCTCGGCTTTCGTGGCTGAGTTCATTGGTACCAGCAACTTGATCAAGGGCGCCTTGGGTTCGGACAACACGGTTCAGATCAGCACCGACACCTTCCATGTCGAAGCGACACCGGATGGCATTGCCGCTGGCGAAGATATCGTGATCTCGGTTCGTCCCGAGGATGTTCATGTCTATCCGCAGAGCAACGAGGGCGGCAACCGCCTCGATGGCACCGTCACATTTGTCCGGGATGTCGGCGCCAGCGTGGAAACCTTTGTCGACTGTGGTGACCTCCAGATCATCTCCATGGCGACGCCCAAGGATCGGCCGGACGTGCACAAGGGCGACCCGGTAAAGGTCGAACTGCCGGCCGAAAGCTGCGTGGTGTTGAAGGCATGACGGATCAGGCGGCAGCACCCGAGTCCGCTACGGCCGGCAAGGCATCCGGCGGCGGCTTTCTCAGCGACGGCATTATCCAGCCGATCAAGCGATATCCGCTTTCGCTTTATCCCACAATGATGATCGGCATCCTTTTCATGATCCCGTTTGTGATAATGTTCGTCATCAGCTTCGCGACGCGGACGCAATCGACCTACGAGGCAGGGTTTGAGTTCACGCATTATGCGCGATTGTTTTCTCCCCTCTTCACGACCCACTTGTGGGTTTCGGTCCAGTTCGCAGCTATCGCCAGTGCGTTGTCTCTGCTTGTTGCGGTGCCTTTCACCTTCTTCATCAGCCGCTTTCGGCGCAAGCCGCAAGTCCTGTCGCTGATCTTCATTCTGTGCGTTCTGACGCTCTCTGAAGTCATCATCGCCTATTCGCTGTCTGTCGTGATGAGCCGCAGCGGCGGCCTGCCGAATGTGGCGGAATGGCTCGGTTTCGTGGAACGGGCCCGATCCTGGTATCCCAGCTACTTCGCCAACATGTTCGGCCTGAGCTTCTTCAACATCCCATTCGCGGTTCTGGTTCTTTATCCCGCTTGTACACGCCTTGATCGAGAGCTTACGGAGGCTGCGCAGACCATGGGGGCAACACCGGTTCGCACCTTTTTCACCGTGGTCCTACCGCTTCTTGATCGCACGATCCTGGCGGCCTTCGTCCTGTTGTTCGTCTTCACGATGGGCGCCTTCGTTACACCGACTTGGCTGGCGCGGCCCGAAGACACGATGATGGCCCAGCTCATTGCCGATCAGGCGCTTGCGCGCGGCAATATTCCTTTTGCCGCGGCGCTGTCGATCTTCTTCATGGCCGTGACCTTGATCCTGAGCTTGCTCACGGTCTGGCTGCGACGCAGCGACAAGATGGAAGGCGCGTGATGGTCCGTTACGGAAAGGCAGTCTTCCTGGCTATGGTGTTCGGCATGATGGCCGCACCGTTGATGATTGTTGCTGGCGTATCGCTGAACGAAAAGAAGCGCATGTTCTTCCCGCCAGACGGTCTTTCGCTCCGCTGGTTCCCTGAGATCTTCACGACGAACAAATGGCTGGAAGCGTTGACCAACAGTCTGATCATCGCAGGTTCCGCGGCGATGATCGCCGTTTCGATCGCCTTGCCGATCGCCTACTTCCTGTGGCGCCACAAGGTGTTCTACGCCAAGGCGTTGTTCGTTGCAGGTTTGGTGCCTTTCGCGCTGCCGCCGGTCATCACGGCACTCGGTATGTTGGTCTTCTGGAGTGAGTTTGGTTTTGTCGGCACCGTCTGGAACATCATGCTGGGCCATGGCGTGTTCCTCGTCACCCTGCCACTGGTGATGATCTCACTAGGCCTGGAATCGATCGACGAAGAAATACTCGAGGCGGCTCGCACCATGGGTTCCGATGCACGGAAAATCTTCACAACCGTCATCCTCCCGATGATCCTACCCTACATGGTGGCCGGCTACGCCTTTGTCCTGGTCCTCTCAATGAACGAGTACATCATCTCGTTCTTCCTGGGACAGCACGCCACCCTGACACTGCCGGTTCAGATTCTCGCCAGTCTGCGTTCGGGCTACACACCCGTGATCGCAGCCGTGGCCGTGATGTTCATGCTGCTGGCCATCGTGGTGTTCAGTCTTGTGGCGTGGTTCGGCGATCTGCCCAAACTGCTGGGAGCCTGGGCACCGAAGGAATAGATGGCCGCCTTGCTATACATGGTGATCGATTATTTCCACGAGGGTGCGGCACCCAAGGTGTATGAGCGCGCTCGCATCGAGGGTCGTATGCTGCCCGTCGGCCTGCTCTACATCGACAGTTGGGTGACCGAGGACTTCACGTGTTGCTATCAGGTGATGTAAAGCGATGACGTCGCTTTGATCCACCGATGGATTGAGTCATGGCGCGATCTCGTTGACTTTGAGGTCGTGTCGGTGATGTCTTCGGCCGAAGCCGCTCACAGGTTCATCCACTCAAGCTGATTGGTGCAACATGTACATTCTCTATGGCGGTGGCTTCAGTCGCGCACTGGCCGTCCAGATGGTGCTGGAAGAAGCGGACCTGGACTATGAGCTTCGCGACGTCGACATGGACGGCGGCGAACATCGAGGAGCGGAGTTTCTGAAGCTCAACCCTGCCGGGTTCACACCGGCCCTGGTCACGCCTGAAGGCCCAGTGCTGCACGAGGCCGCAGGCATCATGCTCTATCTTGCTGATCATCATGCGCTTGAGGACATGGCGCCGCTTCCCGGTGATCCTTTGCGCGGTGTCTTTCTCTCCAAGTTCTTCTATTTCACCAACGATGTGCAGCCCTGTGTGAAAAGGCTGGGGTATCCGCACCGCTACTCGCTTAAAGAAGGCGATGAGAAGCTCGTTCGCAGGCATGCGCGGGCTAGACTGATCGAACGCCTGGGTGTTCTCGAGAGCTGGTTGACGGATAATGGCCCATGGCATCTCGGTGACCGTTTCAGCCTCGCCGATCTGCATCTGGCCTTGTGGGCTGCCTACGGCATCGAAACCACCTCGACCATCGTCGATATGTTTCCTGCCATCGGGCGCGTGCGGGCGGGCGTTCTCGAACGCCCGAAATCAGGACCCCTGCTCCAGGGACTACTTGACCTCATGGATGGCCGACGCGCCGCAAAGCCGTTGGCCAGAGCAGATTGAGAAACAGGACGTCCTAGCCGTTCCAAATCTCGCGGAACGCACGCAGGAAGTTGCCACCCAGGAACTTCCGGATGTCATCGTCCAGCCACTGTCTGCGCTGGAGTCTCTCGGTGATCCCTGATAGCTGCTGGTGGCTGGCACAGTCAGAGAGGTAACGATCGCGGATGTTGTTGCTGAATGCTGCGACATAATCAGCGATCGCCGCCGGGAACGTACCCAGCGTGAACTTGGTGATGTGCGCCACTGTGTCGAGATCAGCAACGGCGGGCATGTCGGTGCCCAGGCCGACGTGATCGACGCCCACGAGATCGACTATGTGATCAAGATGGCGCTCGAAATCATCCAGGCAAGGATGGCGGGCCGGATTCCCGTCCCAGCACATCGGTCCATAGTTGCTGACCCCAATCACGCCGCCCGTCGCGGCAATGGCTTTGATGGCCTCGTCGGACTTGTTGCGCAGGGCTGGCGTGACCGATCGCGCATTGGCATGTGTCGCCAGCACCGGTTTGGAGCTTGCCTCGGCCGCCATGACCGATGTGCGCTGACCGACGTGGGAGAGGTCGATCGCGATCCCCATGTCGTTCATCAGCCCCACAACATCGCGGCCCATCGCCGAGAGCCCGCCATCCTCAGGCTCCAGGCAGCCGTCGCCGAGGAAGTTACGACGATTGTATGTGAGTTGCGCGATACGCAGACCCGTGCGCTGCAAGAGCACAAGTCGATCCAGCTTGTCAGCGATCGCCCGCAGATTTTGCCAACCCATGATCAGACCGACGGATCCATCACGATGGCAGGTTTCAACGTCCGAAGCGGTTTTCACCAGGCGCCAACCCTCGCCTGAGTCTTCGAGGGTCGCGTGCCATTTCGCGATTCCGTCCATCGACGCCTCGAAGTCGGCTTCGAAATGACTCACGGTCAGATTCACCGCCGTTATGCCGGCGTCGCGCAGCACCGTGGGATCACCATCGCCGTAAAAATTGAGGCCATCGATGATCAGGGCACGCTCATGTAGCGAACTCATGTCGCCCTCGCCGGCTGCACGTGTGGCATCACATCACGAGCGAAACGTTCAAGCGAGCCCATGACATCGGCATGGCTCGCCCCAAATCCCATGTTGAGCAGCAGGTCCATGACCTTGAGATCCTGATAGGCCCCGAGCTTGTTGATGATCTCCGATGCGGTTCCGATCAGCAGGGCATCACGGACATCGTCGATGCTCTCTTCGACATCAATCGGAATAATAGCGCCATGTTTCACCGTTCCGGGCGTGTCATAGACGTTGCAGAAACGACGGTGGTTTTCGTAAGCCATGGCGACCTTCTCGTCCGCATCCGCCTTGTCCTTCGCCACATAGAGCATTCGCAACATCGAAAACTTCATGTGATCAAGCGCACCGTCGGCATCACGAACAGCATCGTTGAAGGCCGTGGCTTGGGTGCGGACGGTTTCCATGCCGCCGCGCAGTGGCGTGGTCTGGATGTGGTAGCCGCGCTTCACCGAATGATAGATCGCGGGATAGCTCAGCGCCGCGATCCAGATCGGGATAGGTTGCTGGACGGGGTGCGGTGTGATGGCAATGGGGTCGAAGTCATACCAATCGCTCTTCCAGCCGACTTCCTGCCCCGTCAAGAGTTGTTCCAGCAGGGCTAGGGAATCATTAAAGCGGTCCTTGCTTTCCTCCACTGGCACATTGAACCGGTCGAACTCATAGGCGAAGGCACCCCGGCCCACACCGATCTCGATACGGCCGTCGGTCAGGCAGTCAGCCTGGCAGATTTCACCAGCCAAACGCCTGACGTCATAGAACGGCAGGACCAGGACCGATGAAATAATGCGGATGGCACGGGTCGCAGCGGCAACCTTCACCGCCGTCAGCAGAGGCTGAGGGTGCGTGAGATAGTTGATGAAGTGATGTTCGGGGATGCACAACGCATCGAATCCCAGCTCTTCTGCAAGAACGCTTTCCTCAACCGCATCCCGGTACATCTGTTGTGCGGGATAGGTGAGATCGGGCCAGTAACACGGTAAGTAGAAGCTGAAGCGCATAATTTCTCCCTTTGGCGGCTGGAGTCTGCCGTTAAGGAAAGGCTTGGGCAACAGCGATTATGCGGTTAGGCTCGTTCCGGAAGTGAACAAATCTGGCAACAATTTCTGATAGGGAAGAGGAGACCATGGCAAAGACAATGAACGTATCGGAGTTCCGTGATCGCATCGTGAACGCCGAGATTTCACGCCGCGATGCGCATAAGGTTCTGGCGTCGGTCGGTGTCGGCATGGCGACCATGACCTTTGCGCCCGGCGGCGTTCTGGCACAGTCGGAATATCCTATTGATGATTCGCTGAATGTGTTCGATTGGGGTGGTTACGAACTGCCCGAGTTCTACACATCCTATGTCGACAAATACAACATGGCCCCGGCCTTCACGCTGTTCGGTGAGGAAGAGGAAGCACTTCAGAAGATTCGCGCGGGCTTCACCGCGGACGTCGCGCATCCCTGCACCTACAGCACGCGCCGCTGGCGCGATGCTGGCGTCCTGCGCCCGATCGACACCTCACGACTGTCGAACTATGCCGATGTCTTCCCCAGCCTGAAGACCCTGCCCGGCAGCCAGGACGAGACCGGCCAGGACTGGTTTGTGCCTTCCGACTGGGGCAACAGCTCCGTTCTGTTCCGTCCCGACCTTGCGCCGGAGTATGTCGACACCGAGACCGAAAAGAATGAGTCGTGGGCGATCCTGTTCGACGAAAAGTATGCCGGCCGTCTGGGCATCTTCGACTCGGTCGATGGCGTGATGGCTGTTGTGGGGTCGGTGATCGGGGCCGAGAATGTCTTCGACATGACCGATGCCGAGCTTGATGAAGCCGCCGAACTCCTGCGCAAGCAGCGTGAGATCCTGCGCTTCTACTGGACCGATCAGAGCAGCGTTGAGCAGGCCCTGGCCTCCGGCGAACTCGTCGCATCCTACGCCTGGAACAGCGCGGTGGTCGAGCTCAAGAATCAGGGCGTCAACGTCACCTACATGAATCCGAAGGAAGGCATCTGGACCTGGGTTTGTGGTCTGGTTCTTCTCGAGAATGCTCCGGGTGACACCGACAAGGCCTATGAGTTCATCGACGCCTGGATCTCGCCTGAATCAGGCAAGAACCTGATCGAGATGTACGGCTACGGCAGCGGCAACTCCAAGTCGTTCGACCTTGTCGATCCGTCAGTTCTTGACGATCTCGGCATTTCCGATCCGATGACGATGATGGCCAACAGCCGCTTCTTCGGTGAGATCGAGCCTGATGTGCGCGAGAAGTACATCAACCTGTTCGACGAGATCAAAGCCGGCTTCTAACCCGACTTTCTTCTGTCACGACAGACGGGCCGGTGCATACGCATCGGCCCGTTTCTGTTGAACAAGATGCTGGTGGCCCTATCCTTGCCCTGGGGAGATTGAGGTATGCCGCAAACGGATCGTCGAACGGATCAAAGCGTCGGCGTCGTGCTTGGAAAACGGGCACAGACAACACCTGATTCGCCGTTCATCATATCTGATGACCGGACCTTGAGCTTTGCCGAGACTGATCGCGAGTCCAACCGCGTGGCCAACGCTGTCGAGGCCCTGGGCGTGGACGCTGGCGCAACCATGCTGGTCCTGATGCCCAACATTGTTTCGTTCATTTTCGTCTGGCTGGGTCTCGCCAAGCGCGGCGCAATCCAGGTTCCCGTCAACACGGCGTACCGCGGCAGTCTGCTGGTCCACGTGATCAACGATTCCGCGGCCGACACGATGATCGTGGAGCAATCCTACCTGGAAAGGCTGGCCGACGTCGCCGGAGAACTCGAGCATCTCAAGCGCCTGATTGTTCTGGGCGATGAGGACCTGCCCCCTGCCTTGTCAAAAATGGAGCGCCTCAGCTTTGATGTCCTGATGGACGCTCCCGACACGGCGAGAAAGAGCTTCCCCGCGCATCATGACCTTAAGGCCATCATGTACACCTCGGGCACCACCGGACCATCGAAGGGCGTGATGATCACCCACGCCCATGCCTATACCTATGCTCATGGCGGCGTGGACCTCATGGATCTCGTGCCGGGCGATGTCTACTACGCGCCACTGCCACTGTTTCACATCGCTGGACAATGGGCCTGCTGTTACGCCTCCTTGATTGCCGGTTCGACGGCCGTGATCACTGAGCGGTTCAGTGTCGAGCGGTTTTGGGAAGACGCCAAGCGTTTCAATGCGACGGTAACCTTCTTCCTGGGTGCTATGGCAAACTTCCTAGCCCGTCAGCCAGAACAGGATGACGATGCTCAGTCACCCATCGATCGTGCGCTGGTCGTTCCGATGTTTCCCGATGTCTATGACTTCGGCAAACGATTCGGCATGCGGATCAAGACGACCTACGGCTCCACGGAAACCTGCTCGCCACACCGGATGGGTTGGGACGATCCCAACTGGCAGACCTGCGGCAAGCTCCTCGACGAGTACTTCGAGGCCAGGATCGTCGACGAAAACGACGAAGAGGTTCCCAGCGGCACGGTGGGTGAATTCTGTGTCCGCGGAAAGCAGCCCTGGCTGCTGATGGCCGGCTACTGGCGTCACCCGGAATGGACCGAAAAAGCCTGGTCCAACCTGTGGCTTCATTCCGGCGATGCCATGTGGCGTGACGATGAGGGTTACTTTTACTTCGCCGACCGTGTGAAAGACTCAATCCGCCGCCGGGGCGAGAACATCTCCTCGATGGAGGTCGAAAACGAGATCAACCTCCATCCCGACATCTTGGAATGCGCCGTCTATCCCGTGCCGAGCGAGTATTCCGAGGACGAGGTGATGGCCAGTGTGGTGTTGAGGCCGGGCCATAACCTCGACCCGACCGACCTGATCCGGTTCCTTGAACCCCGCATGGCACACTTCATGGTCCCGCGTTTCATCGACATCGTCGAAGCTTTGCCAAAGACACCGACCGGCAAGATTCAGAAGTTTGATCTTCGCGATGTCGGGGTGAATCCCGGCACCTGGGACCGTGAAACCGCCGGTATCAAGCTGAAGCGCTGAACATGGATTTCAGCCTCTCTCACGCTCAGAACGCCGTCGTCGAAGCTGTTGGTGCCGTCATGAACCGGTTCGACGACGACTACTGGCTCCAGGCCGATCGGAACGCTCGCTTTCCTGAAGAGTTCTACCTCGCGATCGCAGAAGGCGGCTGGCTCGGGATTGCCATGCCGGAACACCTCGGCGGCGCCGGGCTGGGAGTCAGCGAAGCAGCATTGATGATGCAGACGGTTGCCGACAGCGGCGGGGGTATGGCTGCCGCCTCCTCCATCCACATCAACATCTTCGGCCCCCACACCATAGTCGTGCACGGCACGCCCGAACAACAAGAGACATGGCTACCGCCGCTGATCGCGGGTCGGGAACGTTGCTGCTTTGGTGTCACGGAGCCCGACGCCGGGCTTGATACGGGGGCGATCACCACCCGTGCTGTGCCCTCGGGCCATGGTTATCGGATCTCGGGGCGGAAGATCTGGACCTCCACCGCACAGCGTGCGGACAAGATCATGCTGCTGGCACGGACCACGCCGGTCGAACAGTGTTCAAAGAAGACTGATGGCCTGTCGCTGTTCTACACGGACCTCGACCACAAGCACGTCGACGTTACCGAGATTGAGAAAATGGGCCGGGCAGCCGTCGACTCCAACATGGTGTTCATCGACGATCTGCCGGTCCCGCGCGACCACCTGATCGGTGAGGAAGGTCGGGGATTCCGCTATCTCCTGCACAGTCTCAACCCCGAGCGCATCCTGCTTGCCGCGGAGGCCTGCGGCCTCGGGCGCAATGCGCTGAACCGTGCAGCAAAGTACGCCGGGGAACGCGAGGTTTTCGGCCGTCCCATCGGCCGGAACCAGGCAATCCAACATCCGCTTGCCCAGAGCTGGGTCGATCTGCACGGCGCCGAACTGATGATCCGGCAGGCCGCCTGGCTCTACGATCAAGAGAGACCCTGTGGTGCGGAAGCCAATGCTGCAAAGTACTTCGCGGCAGAGGCCGCGCACACGGCGGCCACACGCGCAGTCTCGACCCTGGGGGGTATGGGTTATGCCCGCGAGTACCATGTAGAGCGGCTGCTGCGAGAATCGATGATTCCCAAACTGGCCCCGATCAGCGCACAATTGATCCTCTGTCACATTGCAGAGACCGTCCTGGGTCTGCCAAAATCCTACTGAGAATCACCGGAGTCCTCTGTCATGGCCACCGAGCGTGCCCTCACCCCCGACCAGATCGTTGCCTACCACCGCGACGGTTATGTCGTGGTCCCAGGTTTTCTCGACGCCGAAGAGATTGCGCCGTTGCAGTGTGCAATCCGTGAAGATCCAAGCATCGGCGGCCGCCTTGCTACCATTCATGACGGCAGCGAAAAGACTCAACACGATTATCTCGGTTGGGTTCGCCACGACACCGACTGGCTCGGAACCTGTACCCGACTGTCACGCATCGTCGATGGCGCGGCCGCGCTGATCGGTGAGTCTGTCTACCATTTCCATTCGAAGATCGTGCAAAAGCCGGCCGGCCGCAGTGGCCGGGTTGTCTGGCATCAGGATTACGGTGGCTGGTATCAGGATGGCTGTCTGATGCCCGATATGTTGACATGTATCGTAGCCCTGACCCCAGCGACACGGGAGAGCGGCTGTCTCAGCATACTGAAGGGTTCTCACAAGATGGGGCGTGTCGACCGTATGCGCGACGATCATGCCTATGCCAACATCAACCCCGTACGTGAAGCCGCCATGCTGGAACGCTTTGAGGAGGTGACGGTCGAGATGCAACCAGGCGACGGTTTGTTCTTCCACGGCAATGCCGTTCATAGCTCTGGCGACAACAATGCCGATTACAATCGCATCCTACTCGAGCTCTCCTACAATGGTGCCAGCAACGCCCCGGTCTTCGACAACCAGGAACACCATGCGGTGAAACCGATGGAGATCGCACCCGACGATGCCTTGCGAAACGGCGAGTTCGATGGGGTCTTCAACCGGACGCCGCTCTGCGATCTCAACGATCCCAAGGATGAGGGGTACACGATCTTTGTTCGCGACAGTTTCCCGGACCTGAGCTGAGATCGCTCAGGCGACCTTGGATCCGGGGATCGGCCGGCCCTGCCCGTTGGCATAGAGATCGGTGCCACCCGACGACATCTCTTCGTAGCCATTGATAATGTCATAGGGATCCTGGAAGTCCTGGACCCAGCCGAGGAAGGGCTTGTGAAGGTTGAAGCCCAGAAGCCGGGCCAGCTTCTCCGGCATCTTCCTGACCTCTTCAGGCGTCACCGACAGATACCAGTTCTGCTCCTGGCGCAGCCAGCCCAGAGCATAACCCACAAACATCGCGATACGCCATTCGTCTGAGGTCGTGTTGCGGCCACCGCCGTGATAGGTGCCGCCCAGGAACACGCAGAACGATCCTTTTGACATGACGGCGCCGACCGTTTCATCGTCCTGAGGGACCCGCTCGTCATCCCACAAGTGACTGCCCGGAATGATGCGCGTGGCGCCGTTTTCTTCGGTGAAATCCGTCAGTGCCCAGAAGGTTGTGCAACAGGCATTGCGTTCAGAGGGGTGCGCCAGCGGATAGAGCAGATCGTCGCGATGCAGCGGTTGCGGCGTTTCATCAGGGCCGATCGCCGTGATCGAATTAGAGTTGAGCTGGTAGCTGTCGCACCACGGCGCCAGGGTCAGGTCCATGACTTCAAGAAGCTTGTCGTGGATCAGAAAGTCCTGGACCAGAGCGCTCTTGCTGAGCAGCGAATGGAGCCGTTTCGTGTGATAGCCCACAAAGTTCCCGTTGCCACAGGGTTTGCGGTTTAGGAAGGGGTCGAGGTCAGCGAGAAACCGGTCGATCGTTTCATGATCGATGGCGTCACGGATGATGGCACAGCCGTCACGCCTGAGAATCGCATCGAGTTGCTCCTGCGAAACATAAGGATCCACGGTTTGGATAACCGCCTGGGTCATCGTAACCTCCTTCTTGATTGACAACAGAGTTTACCACAGTTGCGGAGGCAAGCCATGACCGACGACATCATCAAAAACCGCTTCATCGTGAAGAAGGACGGCCACATTGCCTGGCTGATCTTCGACCGACCGGAAAAGCTGAACGCCATGTCGAGCCAGGGCTGGCGGGACTTCGGTGCACATCTGCGCGATCTGATCGCCGACAGGTCGATCCGCTGTCTGATCCTGGCCGGTGAAGGCCGCGGCTTTCTCTCAGGTCATGATGTCGGCGAGATGGTCGAACACGTCGATGAGTTCGCCAACGGCACCTACACACTGGGCGATCTCCATGAGAACCAGAAGCTTCTGCAGGAAACCACCCGCCTGATCCGCAAAGCCACCTTCCCCGTGATCGCCGCGGTTCAGGGCGTTGCGGTAGGTGCAGGGTGTGAGGTCACGCTGGCCTGCGACCTAGTCGTTGCCGAGGAAGGCACGTTGATGGGATTCCCCGAGGTCAATGTCGGCGTCACGATCACCAACGGCGGCACCTGGCTTCTGCCCCGAAAGGTCGGCCTCGCAAAGGCGCGAGAGCTTGCCTACACAGGCGAGTTCATTGATGCAGAGGAAGCCCACCGGATCGGCCTTGTGAACCGGGTGGTTGCAGCCAACAGTGCCCGTGGCGAGGCCGAAACTCTCGCCCGCCGGATCGCCAGTCGTGCACCGCTGGCCGTCCAGATGCACAAAACCATGCTGGACCGCGGCATGGAATCGTCGCTCGAAACCATGATGAATTTCGAGACCGAAGCGCTCTGCGTTACCGCAAGGACGAAAGATCACGCCGAAGGCGCGATGGCCTTCTTCGAAAAACGGGAACCAAGCTTCACCGGGACCTGACGAGGTCAGCGCACCTCAACGCCCCTTCAAGAGGGGGTCGAAGCTTTCAGCTAATTCGTGCCAGTCGATGAACCGATTTCGATTGCCCTGGAGCATTTCGATCCGGTTGTTTCGGTCCAGCTCTTCGGCGTCGGGAGGATCGTCCCTGTTCCAGATTCCCAGCAGGTCGAGCGACATTCGCTCAGGCAAAGGCAGGCCGTACTCGTACATCATGTAGATCAGGGCCCGGGCGATTTCACCGCGAATCACCGGCTCCGGCCGGGCCAGCGCCCACTCCGGCCCGACCTTGAAGTTGCATGTGACGCCGAAATCCCGGGGGTCCCCGGGCACAAAACCGTAAGGCAGATTGCCGCGGGCATGATCAGTCCCCATGCACCTGGGAAACCTGTGTGGAGATGGGACTCAACATATCCGAAAGCCGGAACTTCCGAGCGGCACAGTTCGGTGTCGTCGCACGCGAGGGCCCGTTTGATCCAGCGTGCGGCATAGACGTGCTCCACCGATAGCCCATGTGTGTTGCGGAAGGGCTGTGAGCAGTGCAGCGTTTCCCCGCCGTTCACATAGAGCTGAGGCCAGAACAGGACGGAGACGGCGCACTCGAGATCATCCGTTTCCAGCTGTCCCGCTTTCGCACCGCTCGACCATAAGAGAAGCAGCACAGCCAGCAGCGGCGAAAGGTGGGACACTGCCACGTCCCCAGATAGTCTGCGCATCCAAACCATGAGGAGAGCATGCGCCATGAGTGAGCGTTTCGCGTATCCGCAGGCGATTGCGCCGGATGAGTTCCGGCGTCTTGGCGCCATGGCGCTCGACATCGCTTCTAGGCATCTGGAGTCCGTTGCGGAACGGCCGATCAACCCCAAGCCTTCCAAGGCCACGCAGATGGTGATCCAGGACCAGCCCCTGCCACAGGATGGCATGACGCCGGAAGCGATCCTGGGTTTTCTTGAGGACAACATCCTTCCCCACGCTCGCGGCAACGGACACCCGGGTTTCATGGGCTGGGTTATTTCGCCACCGGCCCACATGGCGGTGTTGACCGAGTTGCCGGGCGTCGCCATGGACAGTCCCTGTGGGGGCGGCGGACAAGGTGCGACCTATCTCGAATGGTGCGTGATCCGGTGGATCCGGGAACTGCTGGGTTACGATGCCCCAGAAAGCCACGGCCTCCTCGTCAGCGGCGGCTCCATGGCGAACCTGACGGCTCTTGCTGCCGCGCGTCACGCCACCGCAAAACGGTTGGGCTGGGACATGCGCCGGGACGGTATGCGCAACGCGCCGGACTTCACGCTCTACACATCCAGCGAAACCCATGCCTGCGTCACCAAATCGGCTGAACTGATGGGCCTTGGTCGCAACGCCATTCGAAACATCGACGTTAACTACAACTATCATATTGATATCAATGCTTTAGCAGAAGAAATTAAGAAAGATATTAAAGAAGGAAAAGTACCTCTTTGTGTCGTCGGCAGCGCCGGAACCGTGAACACAGGCGCGATCGACGACCTCGAAGCGCTAGCCGATCTCTGCGAAGACAAGGGCATCTGGTTTCATGTGGATGGCGCCTATGGTGCTTTCGGTGCCATCGACCCTTCCAAGCGGGACATTTTCAACGGAATGACACGCGCAGACTCCATCGCACTCGATCCCCACAAGTGGCTCTCGGTTCCCTTTGATTGCGGTTGTGTTGTGGTCAAGGACCGCGCCAATCTCCGCGACTGCTTCTCGCTGATCCCAGCCTACATACGATCTGCAGAAGACATTGGCGATGATCTCGGTTCGCCGCACGAATACAGCTTCCAGCTTTCCCGCGCCTTCAGGGCGCTGAAGGTCTGGTCGACCCTGTCTCACATCGGAGCCAGGGGGTTCAGGGAAACGGTGTCGCGACACAACGCCATGGCGGCAGAGCTCGCCGAAACCGTCGAGAGAGCTGAAGACATGGAACTGCTGGCACCGACGGAGCTTTCCATCGTTTGTTTCCGTTATGCGCCGCCAGCCCTGGCGGACGACGATGATCGCCTGAATGCCATCAACCGTTCGATCATCAGGCGTTTGCAGGCTGAAGGCCGGGTCCATCCCTCGCACACCGAACTCAATGGCGCTTTTGCGATCCGCGCCAATATCTTCCACTACGCATCCGACCAGAGCGATCTCGACGCTCTGATCGATGGTGTGCGGCGTCTCGGTGAGGACGAAGCCCGACGAAACGCCTAGGCGACAAGGATTGTTCACCAATGGTGCAATTGGCATTAGGGTCG
>CEUN01042014.1_pt1 | contig 30024 bp, 24 predicted proteins | sample 361501 | NCBI WGS metagenome assembly CEUN01 (sample SAMEA2622801, study PRJEB7988) | marine metagenome | biome: marine biome (ENVO:00000447); feature: marine epipelagic mixed layer (ENVO:xxxxxxxxx); material: "saline water (ENVO:00002010), including plankton (ENVO:xxxxxxxx)" | depth 120 m | reverse complement strand
CACCGCCGAAGGTCCCCCCAGTAGGTTTTCGGGAAGTTGATGGGTGGGGGCTCTGCTGTTCTGTCGATGTTGTTGACTGATTTTCGGGTTGGGTAGGCGTACACTGCGCTCGTTTTGAGTAATACAGACACATCGGCCACTAGCGAACCCATACCCAGCGAATCCACCCCGGAGACATCCCACCAAGAGACAAAAACTACGACTCCGGGACTCGGATTGATGTATGGGCTTTCGGCGGGTCACGGCATTAAGCACTTTGGACAAGGTGCTCTTCTTGTAATGATTCCGAGTATTCGGGCGACCCTCGGTCTTGGAGACGTTGCAATTGGTGGAATGTCGTCGGCTCAGTCGATTTCATCAGGGCTTGCTAACATTCCCGCCGGAATTCTCACCGATATGTTCCGGAAAAAGATCGCCTGGATCTTGTTTGCGTCAATGCTGATGGTTGGTACTGGCTACATCATCATTGGTGTTTCACCTGTTTACTGGATATTGCTTATTGGTGTGACGATTGTTGGGTTCGGTACATCGCTCTGGCACGCCCCGGCTTTCGGGACTTTAGCGGCAAGATATCCGGAACGGCGCGGCTTTGCGATGGCGGCGCATCTCACGGGAGCTCAGATAGGTAATACGACATCACCGCTGATAATCGGATTCCTTCTCGCAGGATCGATCGGTTCATGGATAGTTTTTAGCGGTCTCGATTGGCGCTGGCTTGCGGTGATTATTTCGATTCCGATGTTCCTGACCGGACTAACAGTGATTGCTCGTTTCAAAACGGCTGGTGCTGAATCGAAAGGTGATGTAAGCCTTGGTGAGTACTTCGGTTCAGCTAAGAAGATGTTTACGAACACCGGCGTGCTCGGTATGGCGTTGTTGGGTGCCATGCGTGGAGCCGTGCACAACTCGTTCCAGGTTTTCCTAGTTATTTATATGAGGGAAGAGTTGGACTACTCTGACACGTTTGTTGGGGTGCACGTCGCGCTAATCACAATGGCAGGGATCGTTTCGACGCCGATCATGGGCAACTTATCGGATCGAATCGGACGTCGACCTGTGATTTCTTTCGCAATGACGATAATGACAGTGCTGGTATTCCTGTTCTTGCAGTTCGACTCAGGGTTGCCAATGACCATTTTGATCGCTGTTCTTGGTTTGTTTTTCTTCTCAGTGATGCCGATCATCAACGCTGCCGCTATGGACATGATCGACAAAGGGTCTGAGGGCTCAGGGACCGCTTTGATGTTTACCGGCGGGTCGGTAGTTGGGTCGCTAACGCCAATTGCAGCAGGATTTATCAACCAGGAAAACGGATTTCACGGCGTGATTATTTTTGCTGGGATTATTGCAGCGTTAGGGGCTGCCCTTTCGCTGTTGTTGCCAATGAAGCCTAAAGCGTAGCGGGCTTACTCTGCGCCGCTGAAGGTGGTTGAATATCCAATATCGTGGTGTGATCGAATAATTTCATCACCTTTTGGAGTTTCGCAGACCTGCAAACAAACGCAAATTTAGTCGCGCTGATTTGGATCATAGTCACAGATCAATATTTCGAATGAATTGTGAATCACTGTGTTTGTAGTTCATGCGCAGTATGCGAGTCTCGAATAAGATAGCGACTGTTTCTACGGCATGGTTGAATGACTGTATTTGAGATGTTTTGTAGTTATACCTGCCAGGACCTCGATTCGGATGATTCGAATTTTTAGGTTATAGACATACCCTTTCGTAAACGTTTCTTGGTTCGGTAAATACCGAGCTTTTGAGATCTACATTCCCCTAATCTATGAAAGCTATCGACATTCATGCTCACGTTCCCCGTATGCCGGGCATTCCCGAGTATGGCATCGAGCCGGGATTGCGTCGGATGTTCCGAATGGAAGGTGAACCAGACGATGTCGCGAAAATGGTCGAGACGTACCGTGCTATCGACACTATGGCGGTGATTTTTTCGGTCGATGCCGAGACTGAAACTGGCGATCTACCTGACCCGCACGAGTACATTGCGGAAACGGTAGAAGCGCACCCAGACGTTTTGATCGGGTTTGCGAGTGTGGATCCGCGCAAGGGTAAGGTGGCGGTTGAAGAGCTTGAGCGGGCGGTAACGCAGCTAGGGATGCTTGGTTTAAAGCTGCACCCAATTCACCAGGCGTTCTTTCCAGATCATCCGGAGTTCACCCCTTTGTTCTCGAAGGCTGAGGAGCTTGGGATTCCGGTGATTATGCATTCGGGTTACGCGGCTGCCGGGGCGAACACTCCTGGTGGCGGTGGTTTTCAGCTTGCATACGCTCGTCCTATTCCGGGCTTTGACTCGCTGGCGGCGCGACATCCTGATTTAACTATCATCATGGCTCACCCAGCTTGGCCTTGGATCCAGGAGCAAATAGCGGTGGCTTTGCACAAGCCGAACGTGTTTATCGATCTTTCAGGATGGGCACCTCGTTACATTCCGAAGGAATTGATCGCCGAGGCTGGCGGTCGATTGCGAAAGAAGGTGCTGTTCGGTTCGGATTATCCGTATATTTCACCAGTGACGTGGATGGAGCAGTTCGAGGAGCTAGATATCCGTGATGACGCACGTCGGTTGATTCTTCGGGATAACGCTGCGGGTATTTTGGGGCTTTAGATACCAGGTAGTGGTGTTCAAGTTTTGGGTGCCAATATTCACACATTTCTATGTATGGATGAGTGCAGTGTTGAGATTCGAGTGGGGGTTCTCCTCAGAAGTCAAAGCTGTTAAGATTTCTTTCTACGTCTATTTGCGTCTTAAATGCGATGCGCCTCTCCGGAGGCGTGATTGGAGAGGCGCATGGGCTCGCGAGCGGAGACTGTGTCAGCAACTTCAGAGCCCGTGAAGTGTGCCGACGGCGTAAGGTTTGTGTGTCCGCACAAACCTTAGCTTTTCAACAAGTTGTCTCTACGCGATATTCAGTTTTTTGCGCCAGCCGGCACACCGATCTGGATGTCACGCGCCTCTGAAATTTCTAGCTTTTTTCTAGAGGCGGGGTTTTCTTTAGACTGGAACTTTCGTCGAGGCACCGATCTGATGTGGAACAGCTGATGCTACGGCAACACCTCCGTTAAGACTTGCCAGTGCCGACTTGAGGCGGCTATCGAGGATTCGCAGACTGCTGATCAGCTTGAGCCGTCGGTATTCAGGAATGACCTGAAGCTGCATAGCGTCGAGCTCGCCAGCGATTTTGAGCACGGCGTTTTCGATAAGCGCTGTATCGGCTTCGACCGGAATGGCACGTTGAATTACCGGTGCGGGTTCAGGCTCGAGCTCAGGCGCTGGCTTGCCGTTTACGACCTCTTCGATGATGTCTTCAATGGACAAAGTTGCCGAGGTTTTTGCGCGTCCAACAATGCGCTCGACATGCACGCTGGAGAGCCGGCCATCAATGAATGGCTGGGCGATTTCTCTCTGCCTTACGTGGTCGTCAATATCGGCGATCGATCGTGCCTCTTTAAAGGTCAGTTCACCGCTGTCGACCTTTTCTCCCAGACCCTGGTCGAGGGTGCGAATCAGGCTTTCGTAATGGTGAATTGTCCCGGGTGTAATTCCTGTGCGTCGAGCCAGTTCTTGCTGGGTCACATCATGGTTGTCTCGGTACTCCATGAAGGCACGTCCGAGCTGCATTGGAGGGACGAGGGATGAGTGGTACTGCTCGGCCAGAGAGAACTCCCAACGCTCCTGCGCTGTGACCTCTTCCTTGACCGTGCATTCGACCGAAACTTCGCCAGCATCACGTGCCGCTGCAAGCTTTCTCTCACCAGCAAGAAGGAGGTATCCATTGTTCGTAGGCAGAACCACCGGGTCGCGTTTTGAGCGCATAGACCGCGCGCTCTCACGACGTCCATTCTTCTTAGCTTGGCGAGGGAGACCAGGGTCCGGGAAGATCTGATCAATCGGAATCTTCAACTTGTTTTCCTCAACTAATTTTCCGGGGTGACCCGGATTCGAGTTTCCTATAAGTGGAGTGGGGATTGCCAGTTCGTTTTGAAGCCCACTCGGGTTAGGGCCGATGCTGGTTGAAAGTCCATTCCAAATTTGTTGAGAGTATTTTCCGCGTTCCAAAAAGTAGTTTCATAAACTGTCCCCATAGGGAAACGGGGCATTCCAAATAACATTTGACTTTGGAATTGCTGGGGGATAGTGTGTCTGGCACACAAGCTTGGAATGAGCCTTTCCCAGTTCAAATGACCCTTCAAGAACAAACACCTGCTGTTCCCCCATATGTCCCGTACCGTACGTTCCAAACTTTTTTGGAATTTCTACTTGATGAGGGCATTCCAGAACGTATCGACAAAACTGTTTGGGGGCCGAGGTTTTCGGGTAGCTCTGGTACGCAGTTAATGACTGCTTTGAAGGTTCTACGGCTTGTCGACACAGAGGGACATCCGTCCAAAGAATTGGAAGTTTTGGTGCACGCCGAAGGTGACGAAAGACGTGCTTTATTGCGTCGAATTCTGGAGAGTTTTTACATTCCGGTTTTTGAGCTAGACCTTGCCCGCGCGAGTAAAGGTCAGTTCCATGAAGCCTTCCGATCCTTTGGCACAAAAGAAGGTGTGCTGACGAAATGCGAGGCGTTCTTTATCCGAGCTGCACAGGCGGCGGGAATTGAGCTTTCGAAGCGTATAACTGCAGGTCGCCATGGATCGAGCAAGGTGCGCGCATCCGCCGCTCCTCTGCGTCAAAGAACGGCTGACGGTGCACCACCGGTAGCGGAAAAACCGACGGCTCCAGTGATGGCGAAATCTTCGGTTTCCGAGGGCTCGGAAAAGCTGGAGTTGGCAGACAGAATTCTTGCTAAATATCCGGACTTTGATCCGTCGTGGGATCCTGCCGTTCAGGCGAAATGGTTGGACGGAATGACGCGTCTTTACGAGGGTCTTTCGGTCACACCTGCGGAGCGCGATGGCGCTGGTGGTGAGGCGTAGCTTTTTTGGTAGCGCGTCTAAAGCGGTGTAGCGGCCTTTCAGTTTGTACGGGACCCGTTTTCCGTGTCTATCGAACGTAAAAGAAGGCGTTTTATAATTATCTCTACTTAGAGAAGTTAGATTTTATGGCGCAGTGCCAACGCTATGCTGGCTCGACCAGCGTGAGGCGCTCGGGCGCTTCTATGCTGCTCAGCTCAATCACGCTCATTGATTCTTCTCGAGCTTTCTTGCCGCCGGTTGCAACCGAGTTGAACATCGCTTCAGTCTCAGGGTGACATGTGAGGAAGATGATCTGGAACCGCTCAGAGAGGTCCATGATTACCTTGCAGGCTGCCTGTGCCCGATCAGGGTCGAAATTTACGAGAATGTCGTCGAGGATCACGGGCATTGGTTCAGCGTTCTTCGCATACTCCTCGATCAGAGCGAAGCGCATTGCGAGGAACAACTGTTCAGCGGTACCTCGGCTGAGTTCGTTTGCTCGTTTGGTGTGCCCTTCGCCTTCAACTACTTCTAGGCCTTGTTCCTTTTCGCCAATAACGGCTCGGACGCTGGTGTATCGATCAAGTGTGAGGCCGGAGAGGTACTTCGAAGCCGATTTCATTAGAGCCGGCTGACGTTCCTGCTGGAATTCCTCTCGTGTGCGCTCAAAAACGTCACGAGCAATGGTTAGTACAGCCCAACGCTGTGCATCACGGTTTAGCCGCTCTTCTAGCATGTTGATCTTCGAGTGAAGTTTGAGCGCCTGTCCGGACTTTTCGTATTCGACCTGCTGGCGTCTGAGGTTGCCTTGTTCAACGTGAAGTCCGTCGACCACTGAGCGAAGTCGTTTTTCCTCATCTTTAAGTTGCTGAAATCGGGCAATTGCTTCTTCATGTGGAGTGTTTGCAAGATCGTAGCGATAAGATTGACCATCGTTGTTACTGAGTAGGGGATAGTTTTCCAGAAGCTCATAAAGCTTGCGTTCAAGATCACGTCGTTCGTTGACCTGAATTGCAAGTGCCTTGAACTCTTCCTGATCGTAGGCTTCGCCTTTTTCGAGCAAAATACCGATCTTGGATTCCAGTTCGGAGACTCTACCATCGAGGGTTTCTTTTTCGCCTTCCCAAACTTCCATTTCATCGGAGATCTGGTTTTGACGCTCTACTGCACGGTCGTGTGCCAGCATTAGTGCGGCAAGGTCTTCAAGAGCCCGTGTTCCCTGCAGCGCCGGTGCTTTCGGTATACCAGCCGCTTCGAGAATTTCCGAAAGTCGTAAGTCTATCTCGCTCGCAGTGTCAGACATTTGAGAAACGCGCATACGGAGGCTGGTAGTAGTGCGTTGCTGGATCTTGAGCGTGCGAATGCTTGCCATTACGTGAGCTGCTTGCGAAGGGTCAAGATCTATTCGCAGTTCAGATCGTTCGAGCAGTGCTTGCCATCTGTGCTGAACATCAGCGAGCGTCTTTGCACTGAGAGCGAGAACATTGTGTGCTTCGTTCAGGTGATTATCGATTGTGGAAAGTCGTGCTTTTTCGTTTTCGAACTCACGCGAAACAGACTCGAACCGTCGGCGAATATCCAGTGATCGGTCGATTTCCCCGGCTTTTTCTTCAACATCACGAATTGTTGGTTTGTCGCTAATGCTGAATTCACCGGATATTTCAGATATTTCATTATTCACGGTGTCGAGACGTTCCTGAATTTCCCCGACCTGGACGTTCGTAACGTCTTTATCTTCGGAAATTGGAGGTTTGCGAATCGTGATATTGAATCCGCCGGCAGCTCGTGCGCGGGAGATGAGCATAAAACCAGCGACGAGACCGAGCAGTCCGGCGAGTCCACCTGATAGCTCTGTCCGCATGTAGCTCCATGTCATTGACGCAAGACCAATGATGATCACTGCGGTCGGCAGTAAAATCGAACCTACGAAACCGCCAATGTCTTCGGTTTTTGCCAGCTTGTCGGCCACGTTCTTCCGAGCATCGTTCATTTCGTAACGAATTGAACCGGCATCGGCAATTGCAGCTCGGAGTCGCGAGAGTCGATCACGTTTCTTTTCTAAATCAGCAGACGATTCCTTCGGAACGTCGGTGAGAGCATCACGTGCTCCGGCGAGCTTGAGTACTTCGTCAGCCATCGTTTCGCGATCCTCGGTCCTGCTTTGAACGGATAACTGAGCTTCCTGGTACTTGCGGCAAGCCATGGTGAGTTCGCGCCCAGCAGATTCTAGGTTCGACTGGAGATCGAGTGGTGTTTCGAACTTGCTCACAGCATCTTCAGGCCAGCCGAGTTCTGCAAGGTCGCGATCGAGTTGTGCTTGCTCTTTTTCGAGCTCTTGCTCAACAACAGGGATATCGTTTACCGCCTTTGTGTAGTACGCGGTTTCCATTAGCAGCTTGCGAATGTCGTCGCCATGTTCGATGAAAGCATCGACCACTCCGACCGACTTAGATTCAGACTTGCGATCTTGTTGGCGAAGATTGCCTTCGCTGATCTGATATTCAAGATTCGTCTTCTGTTCGACAAGACTGTCCAGCTGTTGAAGTCCGTCTTCCGGGATGGTGTCGATCTGAGGGAGTTCAGATATTTGTCGTTCGATCTCGGTTTTTCGCTCCCATGGGTTGCGGAGTGAAATGAGTATTTTCTGACGCTCAATACCGGAACGCATGTCTTCGAGCTCGGCAGTTTGTGCATCAATATTTTCGACAAGTTGCTCGAGATTGTTTGCAAGCTCGGTGTACTGATCGCTAGAACGGCGAGTTTCTTCGAGTTTGGCTCGCGCATCAGCTAGCTCTTTTTCGATTTTGCGGATTCGCCCGGCTCGCGGGCTTCGTAGCTTGCGAAGCTCGCTTTCGATTTCGCCACGTGCGTCAGTAAGTGAGACGTTGGCAAGGCCAAGCCCAACCGAGTAGATCTTGTCACGAATTTCATCAGCGTTGAGAGAGGATATTTCCTGCAGTTCGCTCAACGATATTGAGAACACGTTGGTGTAAAGCTCGCTATCGATCCCACCGAGAAGCGTTCGGAGCAAATCATCACTACCAGTAGCGTTACCAGTAATGGCAACTTCGCCGCGTTTCTTTCCGTCTCGACGGTGAATGTCGAAGTTGGCATCACCTGAAGTGATGAGTGAAACCGAGCCCGAGCCTGGCTCTGGTTTGAAGTGTTTGTAGTAGAAGAGATCGCGCAGTGCTGCACTATCGGCCTTGGTCGCGTAACCGAACAGGGTTGAACGTATGAACGCTCGAAGCGCAGACTTACCGGCCTCGTTGGGTCCATGTAGAAGCGTTACGCGGTTGGAGATATCGTTGAACTCTTTGTCAACGAATGGTCCAAAGTTCTCTATGTTGATTCCTGTTAATCGCAAGTTACTTCCCCTGCTCCAACAGTTCTGCGAGATACCAACGCGCCTCTTCTGCCCATTCAGAAACCTGTTCGTCGGTCGCCCTGGGCAATCCTTGGCGGCGACCCGTGTACACATCGGAAACGACTTCGGTAAGCCGATCGATTTCGTCGGCTTCTACAGAAGAAAGAAGGCCACGTTTGAGTGTTGCACCGAGGAAATCGTCTTGTTTCGCACGAGCTTCAATATCGATAGCTGGTCGAGTTGAGTCGGTGATTTGCTCAACCCACACCCAAGGAGATCCACCACCACTCCATGCGCTTCGAACAGCATCGAGAAGGTCTTCAACAGCACCATCGGAAGCGAGTTGCTCGTGAAGAGGTCCTCTACCAACTAGGTTCAGGCGACATACAACATCACGGTCTTCAGCTTGAGCGCTGAGATTGTCGGTTGTTTGTCTGATCGCCGAATCGAGACTGTCGATTGCCTCGAGATTGGAAATATCAACATCAGCTCGCTCCCAGCGAACTACATCGAGAGTGATGAACTCGCTTCGTGATGCGCCTGACGGGTCTACATCGACCACAAGTGCACCCCGGGCGCCGGTTTCGTTTGGGTGTCGACCTTGCGTGTTGCCAGGGTAGGCAATTACCGGTGCGCCAAGCTTGAGCGTTTGGCGCGTGTGGACATGCCCGAGAGCCCAGTAGTCGATTCCTGAGCCTGAAAGGTCTTCTACCGTACATGGTGCGTAGTTCGGGTGAGCTGAGTTGGCGCCAACGTTAGCATGAAGGAGGCCAATTGCGAAAAGGTTGCCCGATTGCGGAGGACTGAACTGCAGTGCGAGGTTGTCAGTTACTTCGCGAGTTGGATAGCTCATGCCCTGAACAGCGGCGACCACCTTGCCGTTTTTCTCGAAATTTTTCCATTCGGGAGTTGGCCCAAAGATGTGGACGCCTTCGGGCCATGAAATAGACGACTGCCAGCCATCGAGCGGATCGTGGTTTCCGTGAACCACAAAAGACTGGATTCCGGCATTTACGAGTTTGGAAAGCCCGTCCCTAAATCGCAATTGTGCTCGAACTGAGCGGTCGGCACCGTCGTATACATCTCCGGCGATTACCAGGAAGTCAGCGTTTTGCTTAATGCAAAGGTCGACCAGATTCTGAAAGGCCTCGTAAGTTGCTTCTCGAAGTCGGGTCGCTACTCGATTGTCGGCGTCACCTACTCCCGCGAAGGGTGAGTCGATGTGAAGATCCGCCGCGTGTACAAAGCGGAAAGAATCCATAATGGTTGCCCTAACTTTTTGACCGACGGGTTTTGTGGATTCGGGTGCTCCAGCAAGTTCGACTTCTCGCTGAATGCATGATCAGCCTGCCTGTATCCCTCAGTTTACCGTTATTGGCATCGTGAATAGGAGAGGGCTTTCACGTACAAATTACGTGCGTGTCAGCACGCGTAGAGCGGTGATTGAATGGAGAGTGTTAGATATATTTCCTGACGCAAGTAAGGGCTTGGGTCGTGAGGTTATGCTGGCAGGGTGCGTGTTCTCTGGAGTGTTGGCGATGGGTCTGGCGGTATGTTAGTTGGAGTGAACGATTTGTTTGTCGGTAGATTAGAACGCGAAAGTCGGGATTAAACAAGAAGAGCCGCTCCAACTGGAACAGCTCTTCTTGTTTACTTTGTAAAGCGGAGCTTTTTTAGAAGCCCATGTCTCCACCTGGAGGTCCACCTGCCGGCATTGCTGGCATTGGCTCATCCTTCTCACTGATAAGAGCCTCGGTTGTGAGGATCATTCCAGCTACGGAAACGGCATTTTCAACTGCTGCTCGAGTTACCTTCGCAGGGTCAACAATTCCCATGCTGACCATGTCGCCGTATTCGCCCTTATGAGCGTCGAATCCGAAGTTCTTCTCGGCGCTCTCTGAAACCTTGGCAAGGATTACAGCACCTTCGTAACCGGAGTTAGCGGCGATGACCTTGATAGGAGCAATGAGCGAGTTCTTTAGAACGTTGATACCGGTCTGTTCGTCAGTGTTGTCCGACGTGACGTTTGCAAGTGCAGCGGCAGCTCGGATGAGAACTGTTCCACCACCTGGAACGATTCCCTCTTCAACAGCAGCTCGAGTGGCAGACAGGGCGTCTTCCATGCGCTGCTTCTTCTCTTTCATCTCAATTTCGGTTGCAGCACCGACCTTGAGGATAGCTACACCACCGGACAACTTGGCGAGTCGCTCCTGGAGCTTCTCACGGTCGTAGTCGGATGTAGTGTCGGCAATCTGCGTCTCTATCTCCGCCTTTCGACCAGCAAGAGCGTCGGCAGATCCGTCACCGTCGACAAAAGTGGTTTCGTCTTTGGAAACAACAACCTGCTTGCACTTACCGAGATCGTCGAGAGTAACCGTATCGAGCTTGCGACCGATTTCCTCTGATATCACCGTTCCACCAGTAAGGATGGCGATGTCTTCTAGCATTGCCTTCCTACGGTCACCAAAGCCAGGGGCCTTTACAGCTGCAACGTTCAGTGTGCCTCGGAGCTTGTTCACAACAAGAGTAGCGAGTGCTTCGCCCTCAACATCTTCTGCGATAACAAGAATGTTCTTGTTGGTCTGCAGAACCTTCTCGAGAACAGGAAGAAGGTCGGAAATTGCAGAAATCTTCTGCGAAGTGATCAGAACGTAAGGATCTGCGAGAACAGATTCCTGTCGCTCCGAACTGGTTACGAAGTAAGGAGAGAGGAAGCCGCGGTCGATCTGCATACCCTCTACGAATTCGGTCTCGTAAGAGAGAGACTTTGATTCGTCGACGGTGATAACGCCGTCCTTACCAACCTTATCCATAACGTCGGCGATGAGCGAGCCCATCTCGTCGTCGTGGGAAGAGAGGATAGCGACGTTTTCGATCTGATCTTTGGACTCAACCGGAGTTGACTGTGAAGCGATCGACTCGCGAATTGAATCCATTCCAATTTCCATACCGCGTTTGAGTGCCATAGGGTCGGCACCGGCTGCAACGTTCTTGAAACCGTCGGCAATGATTGCCTGGGCGAGAACAGTTGAAGTGGTAGTACCGTCACCAGCATCATCGTTAGTCTTCTTCGAGACTTCCTTAAGAAGCTGTGCACCCATGTTTGCAAATGGGTCTTCGAGGTCGATTTCCTTGGCGATGGTTACACCGTCGGAGTTGACCTGCGGAGGGCCGAATTTCTTGTCGACGATAACGTTTCGACCACGTGGGCCGAGCGTCGACTTCAGAGTGTCAGCGAGTGTGTCGATTCCCTCTTTGAGGCGAGATCGAGCGTCGTCGCTGAACTTTAGGTCTTTTGCTGCCATTACTTATATATCTCCAGAATGAGATGTTTAGTTCGATTAAAGCGAACTATCCAACGATTGCGAGGATGTCGCTCTCTCTAACGATCAGGTAGTCAACTCCGCCTTCTGAGTACTCGGTACCTGCGTACTTCGAGTAGATGACGGTCTGGCCAACTTTGACTGGCATATCGATAACGTTTCCGTCGTCGGTAGTTCGGCCCGGGCCTGCTGCTACAACTGAGCCCTGCTGGGGCTTTTCTTTCGCGGTGTCAGGGATGATGATTCCACCAGGCGAGGTTTCTGCTTCTGCCTCGGATGGCTCGATGATCACCCTGTCACCAAGCGGTGTGAGGTTCAGTGCCACTGAAATATTTCTCCTTGTTCGTGACGCGAGAATTCAGGTTTGTTCGTACTGAGGTTAATCGGTGCGGACACACCGGATCAAGTTCGAATTAGCCCGTTTTCTTGTTTAGCACTCGGCTTCACCGACTGTTAGCAGTCGATGATTTTGAGTGCCATTACACGAATTTTATGAACGAGAGTTGTTCTCGTCAACAGATGATGGCAGTGCTAATGATGCTGACGCATGGACTAAGAGTCGACTAGTGGGTCGTGGTGGTGGAGCTACGCTGTGGCCGTAGAGATACCTTTGCAAGCAGGTAGCCTGCCTTCCTTCGAGCGCACCAGGATGGCACTTTGGGTTACGGTTCGTCTGATTTGAAGAGAGCTTGTCCGTCAATTTCCATTTTTACGTGGCGTTGGTATTGGCGAATAGCGTCAAGGTTAGCTTCAACGCCAAGACCAGGGGCTTCAGATGCGCGAACGAATCCGTCAGTGTCACGGAATATTCCAGTCGGCTCTGTGAGTCCGAGGATGAGAGGCGATTCGCCAGCCGGATACTCCGTCAGGTCGAATTCTTCGTATCCGGCGAAGACGTGGATTGAAGCAGCGACCGATAAATGACTCTTGAACGTGTGGTTGACGTATTGAATACCGAGTTCATGTGCTCTATCGGCAACTCGTTTCGCTTCTGTGATTCCACCGATCCGCCCAACATCGATTTGAACGAAATCGAGCCCGGCATTTGTCATCATGTCGTCCGCCGATCTATAGAAATCTGCTCCTTCACCACCAGCAATACCGATTGAAATGCCGTTGGCTCGGACGCGGTCGCTAAGTTCCTTGTAAGCACCTACCTCTTCGGTCCGAAGTGGTTCTTCGAGCCACGTGACGTCAAGATTAGCGAAGGCTACGGCGCGTTGATACGCGGCGTCGACGTTGTCGCCCCAAATCACTCCCGCGTCGACCATCAACTTGGCATAAGGGCCTAACCCGTCTCGAGCAGCCTGAACAAGGGCAATGTCGTCCTCCAAATAGCCTTTACCCATAGGCCCCCAACCGAACTTCGCTGCTCGGAAATCACGCTTAATGATCGATTCTGCAATTGAACGAGTCTCGGCGGGATCGTCTCCGAACAAGACGCTCGCGTATGGCAGTTTTTTATAGGAAGCGTCGTGCCCAATCAACTTCCACACTGGCTCGCCAAGGTGCTTTCCGAGTACGTCCCACAACGCAATATCGGCACCTGCCACCGCGTGATCGAGCTGTTGAATGTCCAGTCCGTACTCACCTGCTTTCGCACGGAGTCGAATCACGTCTTCCGGAGAATCGAGTGTTTCTCCGAGTAGTGCTTCTCGAATGTTGATGATGTTCGAGTGAGACATCGGCATTACGTACGCCGCCATCGACACCAGAGGTGAAGCGTCACACTCTCCCCAGCCTTCGAGTCCGTTGTCGGTACGAACCCGAACTACCAGAGAGTCCTGCGTTCCGTCTGCCGATCTCTCTATTTTTGGGAGAGCAACGTAGAAGAGGTCAATTGCTTCGATTTTCACGTTGCTACGAAGCCTTCCAGACCAGCAGGTCGTCGATTGATGCGAGAAGGGTGTCGTATTCGGCCAGGTCGTACTTGTCGAGATTACGCTTTCCGGGAGAGCGGGTGGTCGGAGAGGTGATCACACCACGTCGATAAAGAATTTCCTTGAACGCTCTCATTCCGTAGAGGCTTTCGTAGTTGTTGAGGGGTGCCATACGTGTCTGTATTTCACGTGCGCCTGCCTCATCTCCATATTCGAGGAGGTTCCACATTTTCGAGTGGATGTCACCGAAGTGAGATGCCGGCATGTTGCCGCACATGCCTCTGTTGAACTCGGAAACGAGGAATTTGCAGCCCATTCCTCCCATTACGCCTTTTACCGAGTCTCCTGCTTGACCAAGAAGATCGGAGGTGAGCTGTCCGGCGAAAGTCGTTTCTTCCTTCACGTAGCTTACGTTTTCAATGTTTTCGCAAAGCTCTGCAAGTTGAGAGGCACTCAGCGGAGTTCCACGGTCGTGATTCTGGATCCAGATAGGGATGTTTACAGCGTTACTGATCTGTTCGAAGAAGGTGAGCACTTCGGCAGCAGAAGATTTTGAAATATTGGCGGGTGGCATTGTGATGATCGAGTCGAAACCGGCACCTTCGGCATATTTTCCGAGTTCGATCGAGTGAACGTTCGAAATACCTGATATTCCAGCGACAGTTGGAACCCTGCCGTTTACGATTTTCGTGGTGAAATCAAATATCGTCTTGCGTTCGGTATCTGTTAGCGATTGGAACTCGCTTGCCATAACAGGCATAACGATGCCGTGGCATCCGTTTTCCACGGAGAACTCGAGAACGCTCTCCAGCGATCGGATGTCGAGAGATTCATCTTCGTTAAACGGTGTTGCGGGAATTCCGTAGATACCGCGGAACTGCCCGGAATTTTCAGTCGTCATGTGTTTTCCTGCCTGTTTAGTTCTTGCGGAGCCGCATGATGTAGTGGCGGCTGCCTCGTGTGTAAGGTGCGACGCTTTTGTTCATGATTTCGATGAGATCGCGCGCCTGGATCATCTCTGACTCGTGGAGTAGTCGTGCTTCTGTTTCCTTCGCCCGGTTGAAGGCGAAAGCAAGATCGGTCACATCCAGCGAAACTTCAAGTTCGAGTCCCCAATCCCCGGCAAGTTGTAGAGGGGTGATTTTGGGGTCTTCAAAAAGCGAAATGATGATGAAGCTGCCGCCGGATTTGAGGACACGTTTCACCTCGGTGGCATCGAACATGTCCGTGGTCATGACCATGTCGAAAGTGTTGTCTTTGAACGGAAGTTTTTCGACTGGAGCTTTTACGAATGTGCACAGGTGTGAAATGTTTTCGATTTCGGCGAGATCACGCGCTACTTCTAGAGCTTCTTCATCAATGTCGTTTCCGTAGACCTCGCAGCCGAACAGTGAGGCCATCCAGCGGGCATTACCACCAACGGCGCAGGCGGTATCTAGCACTTTAGTGTCGGCGTTTACCTCTTGATACTGCAAAGCGATTCGAAAAATCGTTTGGTTCGCACCAATGTGCATGAACTCGCCGTACGAAGCGTGATCCCAACTCGGGCGTGCGTCGAACCACTGCTGGAGTCGTTGCGTCTTGTTGTTGGGGCTTTGATTCATATGCGGGTTCCCCGGATAGGAGTGGAGGTTCTGCTGGGTGCCGGTTGGACTGTCGAATCTATCGTATCTGGTAATCGTCACCAGTTTGCCAGATTTCGCTTATGTTCTGGGACTCAGAGTTTCTGCGGTTTTGTTTATTGATTACACAGTTGTGGGGTTCATGGACGCGAAAAGCGCTCCCCGAATTTACGAGAAGCGCTTTCGTGTGAGTTCGGTTGTCTTTACGTGCTTAGACCCTGATCTCTGTGTCACTGGGGAGAGTGAACGAGGTTCCTGACTCCGCACTAGGTCCAGGAAGTTAAAAATTGCGTTTGAATCCGGGCCCGCGTCCGTGACCATGGCGGTGCTTGCCATGACCGTGTCGAAGTTTTCCATCTCGATCGCCGCGCAGCTCCTCTAGGTACGCCGGCTTCGAGTGGATCCAAGCGGTGACTTCGTCGGCTTCAGCCTGTGTGATCACTTCTTGCTCGACGAGTGTTGAGAGTGTCGCCTCAAAGTCGTCCTTTACGCCGCCATACTGTCGAGCGAGTTTCTTTAGGTCGCTCATGATCTCGGGCTTTGCGTCTTCCCATTGGTCGATCTCATCAGCCTGTTCTTGCGTGATGGTTCCAGCTTCTTCTAGGGCAGCTAGGCATTCGTCTTGCTTTGCCTCGCGATGCTCCTCTCGGGCTGTTTTCATTGCGGATCCGAGGGTCTCAGCGACGCGATCCTTGATTGAGTCTCGTGGGTTCTCGCCGTCTACGGGGCCTTTCTGTGCGACGGCTGCGCCGGCCAGTGCGAATGCTCCGAGGAGTCCTGCTGTTACACCGAGCGTGATTTTTCGGGTGATCATTTTCTTACCCTTTGCTTGCCGGATTTGCCAGCGTTTTGATTGCCTGACATCGAAAATAAAAATTAAATATGTGGAACCTGTGTGGAGAAAGTGGAGGAATGTTGAAGATGGCTGTTCAGGGCGTAGCCTACCCTTCGAGAGCCTCAGAATGGCTACTTTGGGTGAGGAAGTCGTCTTCTAGACCGAGGGTGCCCACTTTCCATGTACGCGAACGGCTTCGTGGTCACCTGGCCATGGAGGTGTGGTGGTGATGACGATTTCCAGAGGTTTGTTGCCTGTGGCGCGGAACTGGAACGTTGTCCCGACGGGTATTTCGCACGTTGTACATTCAGTAAGTGAGAGAACCGACTCGCCAGCATCATTCGATCGCCAAAGCTCACCTTCACCTGCGACGCATATCCATGACTCTTCAACGGTCAAATGATGAACGGCGTGAGTAGTCGTTCCGGGGTGGAGTAAGGCATGAACCATGCTCGAAACCTCGTTTGCCGACTTCAACAAGCGTATTTCAGAGCCGTCGGGTGCGATGACATCAGGATGCTCGGGGAGATTGGCAAGCAGTGAAGTATCAAGCATATCTTGATGATATCTGCTTAAAGCAGAACGCCCGGACTAGAGCTAGGGCGTTCGTGGCAGACCAATCTTTCGTAATTAGAGAGACCTGAGCGGTTTTCTCTCAAGCATCCCCGCCTAAGCGCCTACGACGAGATTTCAAGCGAAACGCACGAATCAGCGAGTGCCTATGCAATGTCGCCACTCCAGATCATCGCCTAGATCCAAAGAAAACTACGCAATCAAGGTAGATTTGTGTACCGACCCTTTTGCGTTAAGTCGGCTTTTTACGAATCAGAATTATACTTCTCGAACCAAGCGAGCATGCGACGAAAATACTCCATGCGAATCATCGGATGCTTTGCGCGGAATATTCCGTGACTTGTTCTGGGAAGCCGCACGAACTCTACTTCTTTGCCATGCCGTTTTAGGGCGACAAAGTACTGCTCGGATTGTTCAATTGGTACGCGTATGTCGTCTTCTCCATGAAGTAGCAATACGGGCGTTTCAACATCGCGGGCGTAAGCCAGCGGGGAGTGGAACTCGTATTTCTCGCGTGAATCGAATCGTTCACCACCGAGTTGAATTTCAGTGAAGTTCACTCCGATGTCGGAGGTGCCGTAGAAGCTCGATAGGTTGGTAACCGGTGCGGCAATAACCGCGGCATTGAACCTGTTTGTGTGCCCCACTGCCCAGCTCGACATGAATCCACCGTAGCTGGATCCATGGATTACTACACGGGTTTCATCTATGTATTCGCGTGAGGCGACTTCCTCCATTGCCGCCATCACATCCTCGTAATCGCCCAGTCCCCAGTCGCCGTGAACCGCAGTAGCGAACTTCAGTCCGTACGTTGACGATCCACGTGGGTTTGGGGCCACAACCACGTACCCCGCGCCAGTTGCAACCTGATGGATTGGATAAAATGAATCGTAGAACGCACTGTGCGGGCCTCCGTGAACATCGAGCAGCAGTGGGTAGCGATTGCGTGGATCAAACCCGGAAGGAAACCACACTCTCGATTCGATATCGAAGTTTTCTCGTGTGATTGTGAATTTTTCGAGAGTAGCAACCGTGTGATCGGAGAAGAATTCTGAGTTGAGATTCGTGATTTGTGTCGTTGCTCCGTTGTTTAGATCAACCCGGAAGAGCTCGCCGTGAGACGTCGGCGAACTGGTGCAGACCAACACATCATCGCTAACTACACCTATGTTCAACTCGGTAATTTGCCACCCGTTGGTCACGAGCCGGAATTCTCCAGGATGTTCGGGATTTGCCACTACCAGATGAGACTGCCCGCGCGAATCGGCGCCGAGAATGATCCCCGTGTCGTTCTTCCACGCTATAGTGGGGCTGTCGGCAGTAACAGGGAAGCCAGTTCCGTTGGCCTGAGGGCGTATCGAGTCGTCCGTCAGTTTTACTGGTTCAGACCCCGGTTCGAGAACGTAGACACTCGATTGAGTGGTTAGTCCGTAACCACCGACCTCGGTTCGAGTTTGACCACCAGTTACCGCAATCTTTCGAGAGTCGGGTGACCATGCAACCGACTCGACCATAAACATGTGGGATGACCAAACTTCGAGGTTTGATCCGTCTGTGCCACAAACGAACAGTTCGGTTTTCGAAATCGTCTCTCGAGCGTCGTTCCTGTCGGAAATAAACGCTATTCGCTTGCCATCCGGTGACCAAATGGGAGGGCCATCGTCCCCTTCACCATCGGTGATCTGGGTTACTTGATTCGAATCTAAATCGTGGATAAAAACGTGGTAGAACGAGTCGCCTCGCCAGCCAACTCCGTCTTGCTGGTAGCGGATTCGGCGAGCAGTTCTGATCTTAGGCGAGTCATTCCCGGCTTCAATTAGTCGAAGCTCATCTTCGCCCGGAACGAGTGCTCTGAACGCGATCTTATTGCCGTCGAGCGACCACGAGAAAGCGTCAATGTTGACAATACGATCTGTGATTGCGTCAGATGATGCTGTTTCCTCCGACCAAACATAAATTTGCTTCACGCCAGAATCGTCGTTGTCGAGGTACGCGAGTTTCGATCCACTAGGATCCCACACCGGCTTCGATGCCGTACCCGTGTTTGTAATTTGATTCTTATTAGACCCGTCTGCCATGTTGCATATGAAAACGTCCGTACTCGCCTCAAAAGCTCCCGGTTCAAAGCGGTGAACGACAAAAGCTGCCGAACTCCCATCAGGGCTAATCGATGGATTGGAAGCGGTCTTCAGGTGGTAGTGGTAGTCGGGTTGTACGGTCTTCACGTTCAGTGCCTGAGAAAATCAGCGGGTTGACGAGTAGTGGTTGTCGACGATTGTAGTCTGGTTCGAACCGTTTCAAGTTCGAACTGTGTCAGTTTCTGACAGTAGAATGCCTGCTGATTACTTTTCGGCTCTTATCACAGCAGAATATCCTCAAATCGGAGCAACTAAATGAAGATTGCCGATGTGCGAACCGTCGTAGTAGGGAATCCCTGGAAAAACTGGATCTACGTAATCGTCGAAACCGACGAAGGTATGATTGGTGTTGGCGAAGCGACCGGTGGTCTCGAAACACAGCCGAGGGTAGCTGCGGTAGAGGAAGTAAAACATCTTGTAATCGGTATGGATCCACGAGATATTCATTCCATCTTCCACAAGTTGTACCTGGCATCGTTTCTGAATATCACGGCACCCATGGCAGGAATCGAAATGGCGTGCTGGGACATTCTTGGAAAATCGTTATGTGTTCCGGTCTACACGTTGCTCGGCGGAAAAGTTCGCGATGACGTTCGGGTCTATGCAAACGGCTGGTATTCAGGAGATCGAACACCCGAAGGGTTCGCCGAGAAGGCATTTGAAGTGGTGGCGAAAGGCTACACCGCTCTAAAATTCGATCCGTTTGGCAACGCTCACATGCAGCTTTCGCGCAAGGAGACCCGCGAGGTGAAAGCACTTGTTGGAGCGGTCCGAGAAGCTGTTGGTGACGATGTTGATATTTTGATTGAGGCGCACGATCGATTTAACACGTTCGCGGCAATTGAGATTGCGAACTGGCTGAAAGACTACGACATAACGTGGTTTGAAACGCCGGTCTATTCGTCGGACGTTGGAGCGCTGGTTGAAATGGCGAAACGTTCGCCAGTTCGCGTAATTGCCGGTGAGCGAATGCAGCATCTCCACGAGTTTGGCGATTTCTTAGCTCACAATTCGACCGATGTGATTAATCCTGAACCGCTCAAAGTTGGCGGAATATGGAAATCTCTGCAAATTGCCGGTTTAGCGCAGGCTCATCATGCCGAAATTGCGCTTCACAACGCCGAAAGTCCATACAAGACCATGGTTGCATTACACATCGATGCAGTGACGCCTAACGTGTTTATCCAAGAGTGTTTCGATGATTTCCTCGAGCCGTGGGTGACGGATGTGCTCTCAGGCTTCCACCGCGTTGAAGATGGTCACTTGAAAATGCCGACCGAACCCGGCATTGGTGTGAGTCTGAATGAGAAAGAAGCGAAGAAGCACCCGTACGGTAGAAGCAACTTCCTTCGAATGTTCCGTCCTGGATGGGAGAAGCGGGACACTGCTCAACAGGAGTAAGGCGCGGTTTGTGTGCCCGGTTGCGAATTCTAAGGTGAACGTTTAACCCCGATTTTCATCGTGGTGATATTGGTGCGGTGTGGAGTCTGGTTTAGGTTGAGGGTTCGCGGTTGATTTCAGCCGTTTCGTTCAAGTAATGGATGTCATCCTGAATTCATTTTCAGGATCTTTGGGCGTTTAACCCACCCCCTAACTCCCTCCCCGAGAGGCAGGGAGTTAGGGCATCGTACTTGTGACGTATGAACGTTTTCTAGCGGGTTCGTACGCTGCCTTTGATCATGTTGGCTTCGTCGCTCGCGAGGAACGCGTAGACTTTCGAGATTTCGTCAGGTGAAACAAGTGCGTCTATCTTTTCTTCGAGATCGCGCGACTTGCCATCAGCATCGTGCATGTCTTCTACGTTTGTTACCTTGAGCGGGGTGCGAACAGCACCAGGTAGCACGTCGTTCACACGAATGTTGTACTTTTCAAGATGCGATTCCATCACGAGCGAGAGTCCGTGCACGCCGCCCTTTGACGATCCGTAGGCAAATGACGAGCTACCACCGTGAACACCTGCGCCTGAAGCTGTGAGGATGATCACTCCCTTGTTTTGTTTCTTCATTACGCCGGTGGCGTATTTACAGATTGTGAACGAACCTCGCAAGTTAATGTCGATAACTGTGTCCCAAATGTCCTCTGGAAACTCGTCCAGTTCGACAGCAGCGCCCTGTAGAACGCCGGCAATATGAATCAATACATCCACACCGCCAAGCCAGTTCTCCGCAGCGGCGACGGCTCCAGCGACTGCGGTTTCGTCACGAACGTCAACGTGCCAGTATCGAGCATCACCGCCTGTTTCATTTACGTCGGCAATGGTTGCTGCGCCATCCGAGTCGTTGACATCGAAGGCTGCAACCTTCGCTCCAGCAGCTGAAACTCGGAATGTTGTTGAACGACCGATTCCAGTTGAGGCACCGGTGATGATTATTCGTTTTCCTGAAAGATCGACAGGCATATTTACTCTCTTAGTCCCACTCAATTCCGACTTTTTCGGCGACCTTGCGAATTCCCTCTGCGGCGACTGGAATCTTGTCGTCCGGAAGGTGCTCTACTAACACATGCGCCTTTGGATTTACCTTCTGGAGCCCGAGTAATAGCGCCTCGTTGTCGAGGAGACTCTCAGGTTGACCAATGATCGACTCTTCAATATGCGGCAAAAGCGCGTCGACAACTGTGAAGTCCTTAGCGTGGCATCCCACGATACGATCTGGTAACAGCTCATAGAACTCGTTGATAAGCGAGGTGGTGTCGTAGGCAATATCCAGTGAACCAACAAAGTTCACAGGATCCATGTTGAATCCGAGCGCTTTCGACCCAACTGCGTCTATGAGGTCCTTCATGCGCTGTGGTGAATCGATAGGGCAGACCGTCCCGCCTTCGACCGCCATCATGATTCCCTCGTTTTCGGCAACTGCACAAATTTGCTTCGTGCTGTCTACGAGTCTGTCGAAAACTTCGTCTGAATGGTTCTTAGGGTGAGGCATCCAGCCGCCTTTCGGGTTCAGGCTGCCGGGTCGAAGGTAGGTGTTTGGGCTTCCTAGCCGGGCGGTTAGATTGACCATTCGCTTTACGAACTTAATTTCGGATTTACGCTCGCCTTCGTTCTCAGCAACCAGGTTTCCGCCGTAGTTACCAACAGTCTGGGGCATTTCGAAACCGCGGTCTGAGTACATTGACTTGAGCCGTTGTACGTGTTTGTCCTTCATTGACTGTGGGTCGCTAACCCTGATTTGAACAGTTTTGAAGCCATGAGCGGCAACGTTGTCGAGCACGGCGCCATCGATTGCTTTCCAGTCGCCTGGTACCAGACCCGCAACACCTAAGAGCATCGGTAAACCTTTCCACGAATATCACATGCGGTTGTCAAATTTTCGGCCCAGTATCGTAATAAATTGATACTTGAAAGCTAACAACCGGTTCGAAAACCCACGAACGGTTGCCAAGCTTATCTGCAACCAACCCTTGTTGGGGTGTTTATGGGGTTAGATTTTGGATGCCGAAATTAGAAAGGCATTTGTGTGGCAAAGACACCAGATTCGTTCGTAGATAACGTTACCGCATATGGCATTTGGTGGCAGAAAACCGTCGAACGCGAGCACAAACAGGCCGACCGGTTGCGCGAAGCGAATCCTTTGGCGATTTCTGGAAACCAGTTGCTCACAGGTTTGCCCCACCTAAAAAGGGCGAGTCTGGCCCTGACGATACCGTTGATCGACTTGTCGAGATCACATCGCCATATGACACGGTGCTTGACGTTGGCGCATGTGGGGGACGACTGGCAATGCCAATTGCAGATCACGTTTCTCACGTAACAGCGGTTGAACCGTCCGACTCAATGCGCGAAAGACTCACTACAGCAGCAAACGCCTGGGGGGCAAACGAATGTTTCGGTGATCGGAGATCGATGGGAGGACACTGTAGTTGATCCGCACGATCTCGTGATTTGTGCTCATGTGGTTTACACGGTTCGAGAAATCGAGAGTTTCATTCGTAAGCTAACCGACCACTCTCGAAAAACTGTGTCGCTGATTTCGTTCGAACGACCTTCGACTGCGATGTATCTTCCTTTATGGGAACCTATTCACGGCGAAGAGCGAGTCGAACTACCTGCACTCCTGCAAATACGAGAGTTACTTAATGCGTTGGAAATCGACTTCTCCGAAACCTTATCGCGCGAGTGGATTCCCCGTCCGTTCAGGACTCTTGAGGAAGCGCAACAAGAGTGTGAAACACGCTTGTTTGTCGCACCTGGTACCAAGAAGTCTCAAAGATTGGCACGAGTCCTTGAAAACTCTCTCACGGAAGTAGAGGGTGGATACCGATTGAAATGGGCTCTGCCGCATCTACCGCGCATAATCAGCTGGCAGCAGTAGATTCGAAGTTATGTCGGAGAATCGGTTAGTTCTCGTCGTCTACGAAGGCCGTGACCATGTGTCTTCGCTGAATTTTTCCGGTTGCGGTGCGAGGCAGTACGTCGGAAATATAGACCACTTCAGGTACCTTGAAATCGGCAAGTTGCTCTCGACAGTACGATCGGATTTCTGCCTGATCGGACTCGCCGCTGAGAACAACTGCTGCGTGGACAACTTCGCCGTACTTTTCATCGGGAACGGCGAAACAAACAGCTTCTGCAACAGCCGGGTGCTTAAGTAGCACTCCGTCGACTTCGAGCGGCGAAATCTTTTCTCCACCACGGTTGATCAATTCCTTGATTCGGCCCGTTAGTGAAAGATAGCCATCGGCATCTATGAAGCCCTGGTCACCAGTTCGGAACCAGCCATCGACGAACGCTTCTGCGTTGGCTTCAGGATTGTTGTTGTAGCCATGCATGACGTTCTCGCCCTTGATGACTACTTCACCAATATCGCCCGTTTTCTGTATCTGCCCTGTAGACTCCATATCCATGATGGCAATCTCTACACCGGTTGCTTGTCCGACAGTTCCGGGAATTCGTTTCCCCGGAGGCATTGGCGATGAGGACATTTGGTGGGAAGCCTCAGTCATGCCATACGCCTCAAGAACTGGAGCGCCGAATCTCGCTTCGAGCTTTTCAAAGACTGCGGGAGCCAGTGCCGACGAACACGATCGAATGAATCGAAACGACTCGTGAGGCGCGTTGTCATCATCCGCTCGCATGAGAAGAATCTGATGAATTGTTGGCACGGCCGAGTACCACGTCGCCGAATAATTTTTCTGAAGTCCCCAGAAATTGGAAGCAGAGAATCGTTCAGGGATAACGAGCGATCCACCTGAGTTCAGTGTTGAGAGGGAAGCGCCCATAAGACCGTGTACGTGGAACAACGGCATCACGATGATCGAGGTATCTTCCGGGGTCAGGACATAGTGGTTCTTGATGTTGCTAATCGACTTCATCAAGTTGGCGTGAGTCAGCGGCACGCCCTTTGGTCGGCTCGTAGTCCCTGATGTGTGAAGGAAAAGAGCGACATCTTCAGGAGACGGAGCCGGTGCGTCTACGGTCTTGGTGAGAGTCCCGCTACCGTTACTGAGAACTACTGAACCACCATCGAGGGATGCTTCAAGTACTGGGATACCCAGTTCCTTGGCTGCGTCACGTCCGAGATGTGTTCTAGGAGGAACGATCGCCAACTGGGCATCGGCATCTTCCATGAAGAACTTGAACTCGTCGACCGTGTAGTCAGGGTTAAGCGGCGCAGCCACTGCTCCCGCCCTTGCTACAGCAAGGAACAGCACCATGAACTCAAGATTGTTCACGAGAACAATCGACACGGGTCGACCTGGCTTTACGCCTGCCCCAGCTAGTAGCTCAGCAGTTCGTTCGATTTCGTAAGCGTATTGCGCATAGGAAAGGGTTGGGGCACCAGGGATGATGATCGAATCATCCGAAGCGGACGAAGGATTTAGGAGATGCGCAAGCGTGTTTGTGGACATGATTATCTGGTTGAACGTTTATCTGGCTAAGAGCCGTGGCTAATTCAAGGCTGTCACATGAATAACGAATCGACGATCACGAATTGTATTACTGTCGAGAGGCTTTGGTAGGCGTGGCTTTTGCGATACCTAACCCCAACTCCAGGTCGTTTTAGCGACAAGCGGATTTTCTCGATCAACCAGCAAGTGGCCCGTGTTCTCAACACCGCTGTTGGCAAGTCGTGCTGCATCGACCGTGCAAGTTTGCGGCTCGACGCACAGGGCGTGTTCTGGGGAGTAGAACATGAAGTGAGTGATCGATTCCGATCCGTTCATGGTCAGGATAAGTTCTGGCCACGTGAGAACCGTTTTCCCGCCGCTGTTGAGCAAGAAACAGCCGTCCACCTCGCCAACGGCGAACTTCGTTCCGGATTGGAGACGTCGAGTTATTTCGGTGCGTTCCAGCTTTCCTGTAGCAGTAACTGTGCTATCTAACGCCCATTCACCTGTCACATCTGACCTCACATTTACAGGATCCGATCCCAAAGTGGTGTTGAACCAAGGATGCCAGCCAACGCTCCCCGGAAAACTGCGAGATTCCGAGTCAGCGGCAATCATTCGCATGGTCTGAACAAAAGATTTGCCTTCGAGAACGAGTGAATACTCGATCTTTCCCGCGTACGGCCACGGCTCGGCAAAATTGATTTCAAGTTCCAGTGACGACTCCGAAACACGCACAACATTCCATTCTCGGTCTCGCTCGAGACCATGGATAGCATGCGGAGGTGCGTTTACTGGGAGTTCATGTTCGCCGTCTGGGGCAAACAGTCGGCCATCTCGAATTCGATTCACCCATGGAGCCATGACGAACGAGCCTTCACCATGAGGTAGTTCGGTAGGGTCATGCTTATTGTCACCGCCTGAAAGAAGCTCGTAGTTACTTCCATCCTTGTTAATCTTGATAGAGCGGAGAGATGCACCTGCGCCCGGCGAGATGGTTACGGCGGCAAATTCGTTACTTATCGTGATGTTTTCTGGCATTTTTACTGGCGAATCTGAACTTCATCGGTATTATTCATCGGTGATTTTCAACCGGGTGATTTTGACACGAATTATTTAGTCATGGTTGTCCGTATTCATTCTCGATTTGGAGAGATTATGTCTGAAGCCTTTCCGTCCGTTGCGGATACCACCGTTCACTTCGCTCACGTCGCTTACCGAATGGAAGACAGTTACAAGAGCCATTCGCCCAAAGTGAACTACTTTCAGACATGGTCGGCAGACGACACGATGAATCGGATCGAAGAAGCGGATGTCTTCGTTGTGTCGGGTTTCTGGGAAAACTCTCTTCTCGATCGGGCGAAAAACCTGAAGTACATCCAATCGATTGGTGCCGGCTACGATCAATTCCCTCTGAATGAACTAAAAAAACGAGGCATCCGCCTTGCCAATGCTGCCGGGGTGAATCAGAACGCGGTTGCTGAGCATGCCATGTCGATGATTCTCGGATTGAACCGGCACATCCACACGGGTCGTGACAACCAGAGTTGTAACACCTGGCGAGGAATGCTCGGTGATCTTTCGAAACGAGAGGACGAACTAATTGGCAAGACGATGCTCATCGTTGGGATGGGCGCGATTGGTTCTCGACTAGCACGATTCGCTAAGGCGTTCGACATGAAGGTCATTGCAACCAAGCGTGATCCTTCGACCGTTCAAGGTCCCGCCGCAGAGGTGTTCACTCCAGACAAGCTCGGTGATCTGATTCCGCAAGCAGATTTTGTCGTGCTCACGTGCCCGCTGACCCCCGAAACCACGAACATCATCGATTCATATGCGCTTGCCTCGATGAAGCAGACTACATATTTGATCAACGTTGCACGAGGTCAATGCGTAGACGAACCAGCACTCGCAGAGGCGTTGAAGTCGGGTGCTATCGCAGGTGCGGGCATAGATCACTTCTGGAATGAGCCGCTTGAAGACGATTCCGAGTTTTGGGGCATGACCAACGTCATCATTACTCCGCACACCGGTGGTGAGACTCGTCTTTACGAAGAACGTGTGATCGATATTCTTGATGACAACCTCGAACGATTTTGGCGCGGCGAAACGGAGCTACGCAACCAGATCGTGTAGCTATGCGAACGCAATAATTGCCACGCCGCCAACTACAGCGGCCACAGAAATTGTTTTCGTTGCAATATCGACTCGACTGAACTTTTCCGATATCTCGCGCTTAGCAATCGGCGCAAACGCAAAGGTGAGCAACAGGACAAATACAGGTCGCGTTCCCAGCAACGCGCTCACAAGTGATACTGGACCGTTGGCGAGTGCCAGTAGAAGGAATCCGTTACCAAATACCGGGCCAATTCCTTCTATAATCACGATAGGGATAGCTGCTCTGGGGCGGGTTATGATCTTTTGTAGATCACGTTTTACCGAAGGTCGTACGAACGGCAATCCCAAGGTGGTGAATAGTCCCAACCCTCTAAACGCTAGGTTGTGCCACACGTTCAGATCACCAGAGGACTCTTTGAGCAGAAGCTGTGCGAACCCGATGATCGCGGCGCCGACAACTATGTAGAGATAGATTTTCGAGAAGCCGCCCGACAGTACCTGTTGCGGGTTTGCAGAAACTATTACTGCTCCACCCACGACGAGCAGTACCGCCAGCCAACCCCACCATTCGATATTCTCACCGAGAAAAAATACACCCAAAAACGCGGCGAAGATTGGTGATGTTTGTGAAACCGGAACCACCCTGCCGATTTGTTCTCGTTGAAGGGCCCAGAAGAACAGGATTAGCCCAACCCCCCAGAGCATTCCACCGGCGTATGCATAACCCACCGAGCTTAGAGATGAATCAGGAAATCCGAGAACAGCGAGAACCACTCCGCCAGTTACAAGCTGAGTACACCCCACGAAGAGATTAAAACTTTCGATGCGAAGCTTGAGGTTCGTCAACATCCACTTGTCGCCGAGTGAAATTACGGCGTAAACAAGCGGACTGGCTATAGCGGGGAGTGCCCAGCTGAGCTCCAAGGCGTTACTGCTTAGTCGCTTCGAACGTAAGGACGAGGAGTAAAGTCCGAGCCAGCGCGATCTTCAGGCTTGTATCCAAGTGCTTCTTTGGCGTGAGCAATGTCGAAAATCTTCCACGTGTTGTCGGATGTGGCGTTGAAAATGTCGTAGCGATGCTCATCGGGCGCGCTTATGCACAGATCGATGAATTGGGCGGTGTCGCGGTGGCTGAGCCACAGAGAAAGTGCGTAAGCAGAAAACGTCGGATCATCGGTTTCCAGTACCCAACCGATTCGCAAATGAAACGAACTTACCCCGTGGTAGTCGTTGTAGTAGCTACCGAGCGCCTCACCATACGCTTTGGCAACCCCGTAGTAGCTGTCAGGTCGAATCATGTGCTTTTCAGTTACTAACTCGTAGTTGTCCTGTTCGAGCAGGTGAAAGTTACCGTCGTTCAAATGCTTCCACGGCGGATCGAGATAGAACCCGCCTTCGGCGTGGTTAGAGCTGGCAAAAATTACCCGCTTCACTCCTGCACGCTTCGACGCTTCGAACACGTTGTACGTAGCTACAAAATTATTCTGGAGAATTGACTCCCACGATCCCTCCGGAGAACGGTCAGCGGCAAGATGAATCACGGTGTCTATCCCGTTGAACGCCGGTGAAATGGCATGTAGATCGTACAGGTTGGCGACAGTCGATTTGATGCCATCTACTTCGCGTAGATCAAGTGACGAGAATTCGTATTTATCGCTGAGTCGTTCAATCAGGATAGAGCCAATCAGGCCGGCGCCTCCGGTAATTAGGACTTTTCGTTTTTCGATGGCGGAATTACTCATGGCGGGCGAGTCTACACGCCTTATGCGCTCACGAGCAATTTACCTTCGATCGATGTGCTTAAAACAGTTCCGACATACTCGAACTTCCAGTTAGTTCCAATGCTAGAAGGCGTATCAGCTGACCCGATTACTTCTCATTAGGCACGGAATCTACGTGCGCTCGTGCAATGACAGCATTTGTATCTATGGCGAGTACATACGAATTGCAATGCGGACCGACTAAGAAAACAATCTGATCCTGGACGCACTAGAATTGGCCGCAAGAGAACTTCTCGACTAAATTTTTTATGATGAATTTCGGTTCAATTAACGTCGTAAATTTTGCAGAGATTTGTCCGATCTCGCGGATAAAATTCGGTGCATAAGTGTTCGATTTTTTGGTTTCCACGTAGCCAAGCTGTAAACGTCGGTTGAGTTCAGTAGGTCGGTAATTGGGTCTCAAAGAAAACTGGTGGCGGTTCAACTACCACGCTCTTCGCTGGTCATTCCTTCCAGTCGCGAAGCATGCTCTGCTTCTGAGCAGTCGTGTTGAAGGCGAAATCCCGAATATTCGACCCATAATGCTTGCTCCGGTTCACCGTACAACCGCTGACGTGTTCGCTGTTGGAGACGTAACTAAAGAATTCATAAGTTTCGTTTCAACTGATTCGTTCGGTCACAACGCAGTTATCAACTACGTGCAAAGGCAAATCAGCACCGCTCTCGGAACTGTCATTTGGAAAGAAGATGCCATCGATAATCCTCGACGGCGAGCTCTTCAACTTGCCAAAGATGTTGAAGACCGATTGGATCGACGTTTAATCACCGCGGCGTTTGCACAAGGCGAATACCAGTACGACTCAGTTGATTCGGTTGAAGATGGTCTAATTGGGCTTCTGCAACGTTACGAAGCTCGGCACTTGCGACAAAAAGGACACGAACTGCGAATCCCTATAGTTCCGGTCGGGATCGAGTATGACCGCAAAGGACGTGGGCTAGAGCAGTCAGCAGTCGGGAGGTGGATATCCAAATGGATCCCGTTCACACCCAATTGGACAATTCCGGCTCTGCGCACCCGAATCACCGTTCGTTTCGGCACTCCGCACTACTTTCAAGGGCATACCCCGCGCGAAATGACGGAGCTTGTGATGAGAGACGCCGCCAAACTAAGCAACATCCCGTACAAAGCATCTTAGATTATTCAGGACTTGGAGGACTCTATCGTAGTACTCGTCCGTGATGCCGCGCTGTGGCGTAACCCTTGCTGCGATAATATGCGCCAGCACGATAACGTGGCGCTCGGGTGATCGGTGACGATTGCGCAAATTGCGCCTGACCGTGCGCCGTACTGTCGTTGCCGTTCAATTTTGTGACCCAACCGCTCCAGTCCATCCGAAACATCAGTTACGATTGGACCTTCTAAGTTCAGCAGACGAATACGGTAACTTTTTGGCCAAAACGAATTCGGTAACCGTGCCGACACGAACCGCGAGGCTTCTGTTAGTGCCGGAACGTTCATCCCATAAACAGCCATATTCAGGAACGTTTGCGTCATTGACTGTATCTGTCCGTCTGCCACCGGGGGGGTGGGCGGCATCATCAACTTGCCGCCCCGAATACGATCGAAGGGTTAGGTGTGAGTCGCTGACGCTTGCCGCATTCCACGGAACAAGGATGATTCTTATAAAGCACAGCTCT
>CEUN01182318.1_pt1 | contig 30366 bp, 27 predicted proteins | sample 361501 | NCBI WGS metagenome assembly CEUN01 (sample SAMEA2622801, study PRJEB7988) | marine metagenome | biome: marine biome (ENVO:00000447); feature: marine epipelagic mixed layer (ENVO:xxxxxxxxx); material: "saline water (ENVO:00002010), including plankton (ENVO:xxxxxxxx)" | depth 120 m | reverse complement strand
AGGAAGGAATCAGTCGCGACGAAATCGCCATCATGTATCGAGTGAACGCCCAGTCGCGTGCATTTGAAGTGGCATGTAACCGTGAAGGCATTCCTTATCGACTGGTTGGTGGGGTCAAGTTCTACGACCGAAAAGAAGTAAAGGACATCTTGTCCTTCCTTCGTCTCACATCAAACCCTGCGGATGACGCCGCCCTCGAAAGAATTATCAACGTTCCCGCGAGAGGTCTTTCTGCTCGTACCGTAGCGGAGTTGCGACGAGTCGCTTTGGCAAACAATGTTTCGCTACTTGACGTGATACTGGACGTCACGCGGGTTCAGTCTGATGATGAAGATCCGCCTGCCTACTATGTCGATTTGGGCACGCGCGCTCTCAAAGCCATTGCTGCGTTCGGTGATTTAATAACCAGGTTTATCGAACAGTCCCTTGCGCTCGACACCAACGAGTTGATCGACCTGATAGTCGAACGGTCGGGTTACGGAGCAATGCTGCGCGAGGACAGGGAGCGCGGCGAGGAGCGGATGGAAAACCTCCAGGAGCTCAAGGCGTCTGCTGAGCAATTTGCAGGATCAGAAGAACGAGGACAACTCACAGAATTTCTCGAGAACGTAGCTCTTGTTTCTGATGTTGACGGACTTCAAGGCGGAGATGACTCGGAAGCCGATGACGAAGGAATCACTCTCATTACTCTGCATCAGGCCAAGGGGCTCGAATACGACGCGGTGTTCCTAGTCGGGCTGGAAGAGGGTCTCTTGCCACACTCCCGAAGCGTGGATGACCCGGCACAGCTCGAAGAAGAACGTCGACTGTTATACGTCGGAATGACCCGAGCTCGGAAACGACTTTTCATGTTCCGGGCATTCCAGCGTCGCTTCCGTGGTCAGTCGGGGTCGCAAATGGCGAGTCGGTTCTTGCTGGAAATCCCGGATTCGCTCGTCGCTACTCGTGATATTCGTGGGAATGCCAGAGTAGCCGATCGCATTCCTGATGCTATGTGGACCAAGCGTGCCGCCTCCACTCCCGCACCTCGTCCAGCTGCACGCGAGGTGGATACTGAGTTCAAGGCAGGTGAGAAAGTCCGCCACAAGGCGTTTGGTGAGGGTGTGGTTGTCAGTTCTTCCGGCAACGGTGGAGATACGCAGGTTACGGTCGCGTTCTCCGGGCATGGCGTGAAACGACTAATGCTTTCGTTTGCACCGCTTGAGAAAATTGCCGACGAGGAATCAGACAAACAGTTCAATCCTGATGAAGACGAAATTGAAGTTCAGGACCCTGATCTATTTGCGCCTTAGTCCGTTGCGTTGAACATACTCAGGTTCCAATTTCCGCTAGACCTTCACGAACCTCTTAAGCCGGTTTGGTCCTTGGTAACGCCAAACAGCACCCCAGAACAGCCCGCTCACAAATACAATCGATTGCCATGAATTTTCCGCGCTGGGACCGAATCTACTACTTCGTTTATTTCGCAATGCTGACCGCGCTGGCCAGCTTTGCCGCCCTGTTCGTTGTACCGCTTGTTGAGATCACAGATATCGAGACCGGTGAGGTGCTAACGAAAACGATCCCTGCTAACGAGCAATGGGACATCGTGTGGATTAGCCTGCTACCAGTAGCAATAACGGGAAGTGTCCTTTGGGCGGTTCCAAAGCGAGAAAAACCCGACCCGGCAGCCAAGATCAATATTTGGGTCTCGACGTTTCTAGTTTACGTCTTCGTCGTGATGATGATCTTCGTAAACGGGGTGCTTTTTATCCCAACGGCAATGTTTATGACAGCCGCGGCGGTAGGTTCGCAAGTGAGTCGACGTGAGCGAACAATCTTCGCTAAATCGCCTTCGGAGTCGAAATCGGGTAGAGGTGGCGGTAAGCGACGTCATAACAAACGCTAAACTAACGCCGATTTCCAGTGCCTTCACTCCCGAGTAAGTCAGCGCCCAATCAGTGGAACAAATGACATCTTCATCGCTCTCAGGCGACACAGTAATTACAGAAGAACTCCGTTCATTCATCGGACTGGAGTCGAATCCGGTCACGTATGACATTGAGCGACACGCCGTCGAAAGATTCGCCTGCGCAATTGGCGACCCGAATCCGATATACACCGATCGTGAAGCCGCTGAACGAACTACCCACGGTAGCCCGGTAGCCCCACCAACCTTCTTCCGATCGTTGTTGCCGGGGAGCTATCCAAAACCGTATCCCGAGCCGTTCGCACACATTTTGGACGGTGGTAGCAAATATCGATTCAACGAAGACTTAAAAGTCGGCGATCAGATTACCGTGGTCCGTAAGATCATCGACCTGTTCGAAAAACACGGTCGGATGGGCACGATGTTGTTCAAGATTGCCGAGATTAGCTACACCAACCAGCAAGGTCGACTCGTAGCTACTCAAACGACGACTACAATCACCTATGGCGAGGGCGAAAAGGACGACGGCGTTGGCGATCACTAATTACGAATCGCCGATGTTTGAAGACGTTTCTATCGGCGACAAACTTCCGGAACTGGTGAAGCACCCCGATACGCGTCAACTGGTGATGTACGCTGGTGCTTCTCAGGATTTCGTGGCGATCCACTACGATTTGAATGTTGCAAAAGAAGCCGGGCATCCAAACGTAATCATTCATGGTGCATTGAAAAGTGCTTGGCTAGGTGAATTGGTCACCGCTTGGATGGGACACCAGGGCAGGTTACTGGAACTCGATGTTTCGTATCGAGCCATAGATTTCCCTGGATCGCCTGCTACCTGCGCCGGAACAGTAAGCGACACTCGCATTGAAGACGAAGTTGGTCTTGTTGAGATAGAGATTGGTCTTCGCAACTCTGAAGGCGAAATCACTACTCCCGGCAGGGCTCTGGTTTCACTACCTCTCCGGCATGCCAGCCGGTAAAAATCAGTAAACGACGACAGGAACGAGATTCATGAGCGGAGTGCTTGAAGGAAAAGTTGCAGTAGTGACCGGGTCGGGTCGAGGAATAGGTCGAGGGATCGCCCTCGAACTCGCAGCGAACGGTGCGAAAGTAGTCGTGAACGATGCGGGATTATCCCTGTCAGGCGAATCTGAAGGACTGAGTCCTGCTGACGAGGTGGTTGCGACCATCAAGTCAACGGGCGGCGAAGCCGTTGCGGTTACGGAGTCAGTTGCGAGCTTTGCAGGTGGAGAGCGAATCGTTCATGCAGCGTTGGACTCATATGGCCAACTCGATATTGTCGTGAGCGCTGCCGGTATTCTGCGCGATCGCATGATTTACAACATGACCGAAGAAGAGTGGGATGCCGTTTACGACGTTCATCTAAAGGGCACGTTTAACGTGGTCCGTCACGCCGCTCCTCTATTCAGGAAGCAACGAGGTGGACGAATCATTACGTTCACTTCTGAATCCGGATTGGTTGGCTTCCCAGGGCAAGCGAACTACGGTGCCGCCAAGTCAGGAATTCACGGCTTTACCAAGGTGGTAGCGAAAGATCTCGGAAAGTATGGCGTAACCGCCAACTCGATTGCGCCACGTGCAGAAACGCGCATGGTTGAGTCGATCCCCGAAGCGACAAGAGAAAAGCTTGCCGCCAACGGTCTATTCCCGGGTAAGGACGAAGCGTCGTGGGAGCCGGAAGATGTCGCTCCTTTTGTCGCGTATTTAGCTTCGGATCACTCCGGTCCCGTAAACGGTCAGACTTTCCTCGTTTATGGCGGAAACATCGTGCACATGACTTTGCCACGACGTGTCAAAACGATTTACAACTCGACACCACCGGCTACGTGGGAGCCCGAGCAACTCGACGCCCAGGTGGGACCTAACCTGCTCGGACATCCTGCTGTCCAGGTTCCAAATGCAAGCAAGCGACTTGAAGGCAAGGTTGCAGTAGTGACCGGTGCCGGACGTGGAATAGGTCGAGGCATTGCAAAACAACTTGCCGCACAGGGGGCGGCAGTGGTCGTAGCTGACGTTGGTGCCGCACTTGATGGGGAAGGTGAGGACACCACACCTGCTGCCAAAGTAGTCGAAGAGATATCAGAGCTTGGTGGGCGCGCTGTCGCTTCGTACCATTCGGTCGCAACGATGGAAGGTGGCGAGAACATTGTTAAGACAGCGATGGAGGAGTTTGGTCGGCTCGACATCGTTGTAACTGCTGCTGGGATTCTGAGGGATCGAATGTTGTTCAACATGACCGAGCAGGAGTGGGACGACGTAATGGGTGTTCACTTGAAGGGAACATTCTCGGTTGTACAGCCCGCCTCCAAGATTTTCAAAGAACAGGGCAGTGGTCGGATTATTACTTTCAGCTCAGTTTCCGGTCTGTACGGCTACGGCGGTCAAGCGAACTACGGCGCGGCGAAGGATGCAATTGCTGGATTCACTCGGGTTGTTGCGAAAGATCTTGCCCGACACGGCGTGACCGCGAACGCTATTTCGCCGGGTGCACAGACTCGAATGACTGACTCGATTCCCGATTCGACGCGAGATATGCGCAAAGGTGAGTTCTTACCGCCACCCGAAGGTACGTTGACGAACGAGCCGGAGCAGGTGGCGCCAATGATCGCTTGGTTGGCTTCGGATCAGGCTAGCGAAGTGACGGGAAGAATTTTCCATACCGTTGGAAATCGGGTGAGTTTGATGAATTCGCCTGAACAGGGACGATCAATTCACAAGACAGGTCGCTGGACAATGGAAGAGATTGCCGGAGTGTTCTCCGAGACGATCGGTATGGACCTAGTAAATCCGGCACCACCTCAGGATTAGCTTTCACGCTGTTTTCGCTGCGTTACCGCTCTGCGGAAGTGGCAGATCGCCTTAGTGCCATCCTGAAGTTCTCGAAGGACGGCAGGTGGCGGTGGTGGTGTGGATTGGCGCTTATTCGACGACTTGAGCGTCCCTACCCTAGATCCCTCGTTTCATCGGGATATCGTGTTTGGTAGGTGGGCGGGTAAGGTAAACGGACAGCGCCCGTCCAGAGTTAGATCCGGTAGGCGGAGCGGGCTGTGTTGCGGAAAAGTGCGGCTTTTTCGTCGGGTGAATAGTTTTGCGCCACCCGCTTGAAAGTGTTCCACAGAATCGTGTACGAAGTCGATGCTTTGTCGACAGGGAAGTTGCTCTCGAACATACAGCGATCGACACCGAACTGTTCAATGCAGTGCTCATAGTAGGGAACCATCACCTCGGCTAATTCCGAGGATGACGTTGGAGTTTCTCGCTGGTGCCAGGCATGACCATCGAGCGGCATGCCGAATCCGCCGAGCTTCATGTAGACGTTATCGCAAGTGGCGAGGCTGGATATTCCGGACTTCCACTCCTGGAATGCCTGATCCTGTTTTCCTTCGTAAGGTCCAATGCCAATCGGGCCGGCAATGTGGTCCATGATGATCGAGGTATCTGGGAACGTGTTCGCTAGATCGACGAGTTCGTCCAGTTGGGTGTGATAGAGCCATGCATCGAAGCTTAGATTTAGCTTGCCGACAACTGCGTATCCTTCCCGGAATTTATCTTGTCCTAGAAGTCCTTCCGGTGGGTTTTTGTATCCGACAATGTCAGGACTCGGGTGCCAGCACGACGAGTTACGGATTCCACGGAATCGGTTGGGACTGGCAGCAATATGAGCTTCAAGGACTTCTTCAACGGCTGATCCGAGAGAAAGATCGGCGTATCCGACTATACCGGCGGCGACTTTAGTTTCGCCGTATTCACCGCTAGCACTTTGCGCTGCGAGACCATTCACGAACTCCGTTTCGCCAACCGGGCTCATGCTCTCAGGACCGTCTTTGCGGTACATCGCACTGCATTCGATGAAGACGGTTTCGGTAATGTTGTGACCGCTGCTTGTATCTTCAAGCAATTCTTCAAGGAAGTAGCGGTTTTCGGGTCGATCCCAGAAATGATGGTGCGGATCACATATTGGCAGATCGGGCTCGATCGCTTCTTCGGTTGTTCGGGCAAGCCAATCATGGTGTGGGGTCGTCATGACGCATTTTCTCGTTCTCTGTTCGAAATATTGTTTTGTGTGTTGTGAGCGTTTCGACCCACCGCCTGCCTCCCCTCCTGAGAGGGAGCGACGATCGCTGCGCTCCCTCCTCAACCCTCTCGCACTGAGAGAGGGTTGAGGAGGCGAAATTTCCCTGCGATTACGAGCTTTATTTCACCATTTGGTCGAAGATTGGGGCGAGTTCGGCACGGACGTCAGCCCGTTTTTCGTTGTCAGTTGAAGCCTCGAACGGTGATTGTTCTTCAGGATCAGCGTTGATGTCGAACAGTCGACCGTCGTCGTAGAGTTTGTACTGGTGCGTACGAATGTAACGAGCGAATCGATATACGCGACCACTCATAGGCTCGAAGTGAAAATACATCCATTCGCGTGAATCGCCATCTTCGCCCTTCAGTTGAGGCAGGAACGTTTGACCGTCCATGACGTAATCGTCAGGAGGCGTAATTCCGGCGGCATCAAGAATCGTTGGAAGGAAATCCGAAGAATCGACGAGGTCATTTTCAACATGACCTGCCGGAATAGTCCCTGGCCAACTGGCAATCAATGGGACGTGGGTGCCACGGTCGACGGTCAGTCCTTTTCCACCGCACACCTCGGTGTGGGCATGCATTACCGAGCAAACTTCGATTGGCGAGCCGTTGTCACCCACGTATATCACCAGCGTATCTTCGGCGATACCTAGTTCTTCAAGTTTATCGTTTACGCGTCCGATGACCTTGTCGTGGTATTCGACCATGTCCTTGTAGTAACGAGGATCATCGTCCCAGCCCTCAAGTTCATCCCACGTACGACCGCCTAAGGTCAGGTTTGATGGCGGCACGAAATCGTCGTATTCGGGACTGTCGGGCGTTGGCTCCAGCGGCCGGTGGGTCAGAGCCATAGGGAAGTAAACAAAGAACGGATCATCTTGATTTCGCTCCATGAATTCCATGATGTAGTCGGCAAAGATATCTTCACCGTACTTGCCTTCTGTGTTGTCGAGGAATGCGCCGTTTTCGTAAATGATAGGATCCTTGTAGCGTGAACCTTTTTCCTCGGTTTGGTGAGGATGCCAGACGCAGAACTCGTCGAACCCGGCGTCTTCGATTTTCTGCCCCAGATTGCGCTTTTCCGGCATTTCATTGGGCGGGTTGTAAGAATAGAGTTGCCATTTTCCCGCGATACATGTCTTGTAACCGGCGTCGGAGAAGAGATGTCCGAAGGTAACTTCGTTGGGATCCATGAGACCGAATCCAATGTAATTACGGAAATTGTACTTCCCAGTCATTAGCTGGATGCGAGTAGGAGTACAAAGCGGCTGGACGTGAGCGTTTTCAAAGCGTGCTCCGTTTGCTGCCATGCCGTCGAGGACAGGAGTGGCGTACGACGTTCCGCCATTGACTCCGATGGCTTCGTATCCGAGGTCATCGGACATTATGAGGACGATATTTGGTCGGCGGTCTGATGTCATTTTAATTGCTTTCTTTTGGTCTGTTGGTTCGAGAAGTTTGCGGTCGTCTATCGTCTTTCGAGAGCCTCAGGATCACACTTGGCGGAGCGCCACCTCCATGAGCGGATTACGCCAATGGGCTGGCTGGCTATCTCAGGTAGTTGAGCGCGTTCAGGATTAGCCTCTGAAACTGTGGGTGTTGTTGTGAAGAGTCGGCGTGGCCTAGGGCGATGTTGACGACCTTGCCTGCACCGTACTGATGAGTCCAGCCTAGTGGCTTATTGTCTCCTTCGAAAACGGCGTGCATGAACACGTCTATACTGGGCTGGAGGTCGAGTCCGCAGTAGCACTCGTCGTATGTCCAGAAGTCTGAGACTCCACTCGCTACAGGGTGGTCGGGTTGGTCGATATACACCTGGAACCACCCGAACGGAGGATGCCAGCTTTCGCCAAGAATCCAACCGCCGCCAGTGATCTTTTTGGTTTCCGGCCATTCCGGGCAAGAGGCGGCAGAAATGTGGATTGAAAGAAGTGAGCCACCGTTAGCTATGTAACACTTGAAGCCTTGCCTTTCGGCGCCATTGAGATCGTTTTCGGTAGCTTCCTGACGGAGGGTGTTCAGTACGATCGCATCAAAGGCAGATAAATCGCCTGCCAGTTCTTCCGCGGATTTCGACAGCGTGATCGAATGTCCAGCGTCCTCAAGGAATCCCTGCAAAACCGGTGTTGATTCTTCGTAAGGGTGTTTTCCACCGGTGATGAGAAGTAGATTCATTGAGTTTTATCCAGTTGGGAATGTTTGATTGATGCGAGAGTTTACGGGTCCTGTACAAGATCTGTGTCGGATTGAGCCGCGTTAGTGGAGTTGGATATAGGCGATTTTGAGGAGTCCGATGCCATCACTTCTACAATATCGGCGTTTTCAGCTTTCCATTCCTGGCGCCAAACCTCCATCAACAGGAATTCGTAACCGTCACGCTTCACCGCGCGCACGCCACTTATTCCGGCTTTTGCGAATGATTTCTGGGCGCGGTAGTTGTGTGACAGAGTGTGAAGATAAACGCGTTCTATTTCAGTCGCCGTGAAAATGTGTGCAAGGACCGTTTTGACCACGTCTGTACCGTAGCCTTTGCCCCAGTAGTCCCGGTCACCAATCATGATTCCGAGTTCGCACTGAGACTTGTCCGTGTTTATGTCGTAATACATGCAGTTCCCGATGTGGCGACCATCGTGCGTGTCGATCGCCATACGGACTGACCAGGGAGACGGGTAGTTCACATCGTCACGGTGGTAGCGCAAGTACTCGTTAAATGAGAGTGACACCGGGCGAGTGGCGTCGAGCTCGGCGAGTTCCGGGTCGATACGCCACGAATAGTCGGCTTCTGCATCGTACATTTCCTTTGAACGCAGCACCGCCAACTCGCCAACGAGGTGAAGATTAGTCGTAGTTTCTTGCTCTACCTTCATAAAAGGCCACAGCTTTTTCCAGGACTCGCGCTTCATTCCGATGAGTCAGCCTTTGAGATGCTTCATGAATGTCGAGCCACTCGACATCATCGTATTCGTGGTCATGATCGGATGTGTCACCACCGATGTATTCCATAAGGTACCAGTGGACTGTTTTGTCAATGCGAACGGTTTCATTATCGTCGTAGGGCAGATCGCCTAGAGTTTCGCCAGCAGTTCGGAAAAACGAGTAATAAGTATCGTCGATAGCGGGTCCGGTTACTACACGGAGACCCGTCTCTTCCGCCACTTCGCGCGCCGCTGTTTCGTCAACTGACTCACCTTCTTGGGGAGTGCCTTTTGGTAGTGCCCAGAGTGATTCGGCACGGCGGTGGCATAGGGCGACGTTGAGTTTCCCCGCATCGTTGGGGTCCTCGCGGAGCACAACTCCACCCGCAGACCAACGGTCGATTGAGTGATCATGGGTGGATTGTTGCGTCATAAAGAAATATTGATCGCTAGCTTGTAAAAAGGGGCTGTTCGATCTTGAAAATCGGTAGCAATGTGTAGTGCGTGTGAGAGCGGATTCTAAGTTTGGTAGCGGTTCTGGTCAAACGCCGGAGCACTATCTTTAGGCAAATAGGCGGGTAAGTACCAAATTAAATTAAGAAATAAATTGACACTGAACTGATCGAATTCGATAATTATCGATTGGGTAAATCCACTAAGATGCCGCCACGAATAACACGAATACATCAAATCGAGAATATCTGCCGCCGTTCTTCGAGAATGACTGCTGAGAGCGTGGCATCCCTAATTTCAGTACGTTCACTAGAAAAGACAGATCGAAAATAGCCGCATAACCGACGATTGATGGGTGCGGTTTTTTTGCGCCTAAATTCGGTACGTTCTGAGCGTAAAAAACAATATATTCGCCGGGCTAAATAGCTCGGGAGAAGGTAGTAGACATTGGACAAGCACGACTTTGTCATCCGATTCGCCGGTGAAGGCGGACAGGGACTGGTCACTTCCGCAGATGCTCTGGCTAGAGCAGCAGCCCAGGCTGGTTACTTCGTTCAGACCCACTCGACATTCCCGTCGCAGATCATGGGCGGGCCGGCATCTTCACAGGTAAGAATTTCAACGACGCCGGTGCTCAGCGCAGGTGACGGTGTAGATGTGCTGGTGGCTCTGAACCAGTACGCATATGACAACCACCATCAGGACCTAAACCCGGGTGGTGTCACTGTTTACAATGCCGAGGAATATGAACTGCCGGAGGGCGGTGCATACTTCGGGATTAAGGCTGACGAACTTGCCAAGTCGACCGGTAACGCACGTGCTGCCAACATGGTGACTATTGGTGCGGTCGCACACCTGATAGATTTCGCCCTCGAAGAGATCGATAGCTTTATCACCCAGCGGTTCACACGCGGGCGAGAGGGTGACGAAGAAATCATCGAGGCAAACATCAAAGCTGTCCGGCTCGGTGTTGACGTTGCAAAGTCAAGTGGTTTCATCGTTGGACAGCTTCAAGCGTCAAATTCTCCCGACTACAAGCAGATTGTTATTACCGGTAACGCTGCGCTTTCGATGGGTGCTACAGCAGCCGGTCTCGATTTCTACGCTGGCTACCCGATCTCACCTGCAACAACGATTCTCGTGTGGATGGAGAACAATCTCTGGGGTGAAGGTCGTTTCGTTCACCAGGTTGCATCTGAAATCGAAGCCATCAATGCCATCATTGGTGCTGGATATGCCGGTAAAAAAGCAATGACCGCAACTGCTGGCCCTGGATTCTCGCTTATGAGCGAAGGTCTAGGGCTGGCATGGATGGCGGAAATTCCGCTGGTTGTAACCAACGTTCAGCGTGGTGGACCAGCGACCGGACTCCCGACCAAGTCTGAGCAATCTGATCTTTACACATCAATGCACCCGGCGCACGGCGACATCAAGATGCCGCTACTCGCCCCGGGAACCATTGAAGAATGCTTCTATGCAGGTGCTCTAGCTACTAACTGGGCAGAGACCTATCAGGGACCTGTGATTCTTGTTACAGAGTTCGGACTTGCCGAACGAGGCGAGAACATCCGACGACCGGATCTTTCCGAAATTAGTGACATGAACCGGACTATTTATGGAGACAGCGACACCGGCAAGCGCTACGACTCATGGGATGGATCTACACCACTCCCGGGTATGCCAATCCCTGGCGGACCCGGAGCTTACGTGGCGAACGGTTCTGAGCACGACGAGATTGGTGACACGACTCACCTGCCTCGACACCACATCCGCCTGACTGAGCGTCGTTTCAAGAAGATCGATCTTCTTGCTGGCGCTCACTTTGAAATTGAGAACGTTGACGCCGACCACATCATCATGCCTTGGGGTAGTTCGAAGGGACCCGCACGTGAGGCTTACGAGCGGCTCCGTGAGCAGCGTGAAAACGTCGGTTGGCTCTATTCCGTGGCGTTGAATCCGTTGCCGGAAGAGGTAAAAGACGTACTAAAGACAGGAAAGAAGATAATTGTTCCTGAGCTGAACTACCTCGGCCAGTGGTCGTCACTGCTTCGCATGGACGGTTACGACGCTGAGTCGATCACTCAGTACACAGGCCTGCCGTTCAGGCCTGCAGATCTTGTGGACAGTATTAGAGAGCTGATTGGGGCTGGAGTAACGGCATGAGCAAGCGCAACCCAGAATACGATTTCGCGTGGTGCCCCGGCTGTGGTGATTTCGGCGTGCGGCGAGCACTCCAGGTCGCACTAGAGGGATACTCGACAGAACACGAAGAGCCGCAGGCGAACAACGTTGTTGTTGCTGGTATCGGCTGTTCGGGAAATATGGTTCACCTCGTTGAGGGTGAGCAGCCTTTCGGAATTCATGGAATTCACGGTCGATCACTTCCAATCGCATTCGGTGTGAAACAGGGTAACCCTGACCTCAACACCGTTGTGGTTGCTGGTGACGGTGACTTTCTTTCGATTGGTGGTGAGCACATTGGTCCGGCCGCGAACCGAAACGTGAACATCACGGCTGTTGTGATGGACAATGGCGTTTACGGTCTGACTAAGGGACAGTCTTCTCCGACGAGTGAGTTTGGTGCAATTACGACTTCTACTCCTCTCGGAAAGATCGAGAACCCAGTTTCACCCCTGAAGCTTTACATGTCGGTTGGTGTGACCTACATTGCTTCCTACTACTCGAGCAAGCCGCGAGTGTTGGCGAAGGTGATTCAGGATGCGATGAACCACGATGGTTTCAGCATTGTTCATGTTCAGTCGCCATGCACGACTTACAACGACACTTACGACATCCTCAAGGGCAAGCCACGTGAAGGTATACAGGGTCTTGCCTACGACATTCCGGAAGACCACGATCCTTCGAGCGCTCAGGCTGCAGAAGACCTGATTAGCCGGCCGGGAATCCCCTTAGGAGTAATCTTCAAGAAAGAAGGAAGGACTCTCCAGGACAACTACGAAAAGTTGCGAGAGCGTGCTCCAAATCGGACGAACGACGAGCTGCTTGATTCATACTTGCTCTAACCGAGTTGATCCTGACGGAATGTCGATTCAGAATCTTCGGTGTGGTCATCGCTACGGAAGTATTCCCTATGACGCTTGTGGAAGTAGACGCTGTGAAACATGATCGCAATGCCGATACCGGAGAGTCCGTAAACCACATTCGTATCTACTCCTGAGTTTGGCTGGAACGATACGCTGATAAAAGCGATGTAACCGAGAATTCCTCCCCAGAGGCTTGGGTGCGCGAGTTTTCTGTTCATGCTGACAGACAACGCAGTCCCGATCAGGAGCGAAGCTAATACCACCACCGGAACGATTCCCATGGAAGCACCCATGAGTGTCACGACGCCATCGCCACCTTTAAACTTCGTGAACGGAGAGTTCCAGTGACCTGCTACGGCAGCTGTGGCAGGAATGAGCAGTTCAGGTCCCATGAGTCCGAGGTGGCGCGCCATGAGGATTGCGGTAAGCCCTTTTGCCCAGTCGATTAGGGTGACAATCACGCCGTGCTTACGTGAGACTTCTCGCCATACATTTGTTGCACCAGCCTGGCGTGACCCGACCTTAAATACGTTGACTCCGTTCAAACGACCAACGGTATACGCAACAGGAACGGCACCGAATCCGAATGCGATCGCTGCAGCCAAAAGGTATGTGAAGAGGGTTACTTCCGTGTTCATATCCTTGTTGGCATTGTACCAGCGAAGAGTAATACAACCGTGAATGTGTTGTGAATCTGAAGTTGTTCAGTTGTTGAGAGCTTTGATGTCACCAAACTCGCTGGGATGGGTTCACAATAACGCCCCATGTCGGCAGAGCAGCAGAGTACATCAAAAAATGGCGAATCGATCACTAGAGAAAGTCCGGACCAGGTTGGCTTTTTCGATTCGCTTCGCCACTCATCTCTTCAAAAATTTCTCACTGCGACTCTTTTCTGGGGCACCGGTCACCAGCTTATTAATGTCGCTCAAGGGTATTTACTCTTTGAACTGACCGGTTCGACGCTGTGGCTTGCGGTATTAGGGGCGTCAGTTGGTATACCAAACATCATCGTCGGAGTTGTTGGCGGTGTACTCGCCGATAGGATTCCGCGTACCCGACTCCTCAAATTCGGTGCATTGATCGCCGGACTGTCGATGTTGATGATTTCGGTACTTTATTCGACTGGCCTCATTGAACCGTGGCATATCGTCTTCGCAGGGATGTTCCAGGGTGCCGGGTTGGCGATCGATTGGATATCTCGACTTTCGCTGCTTCCTGATGTAGTTCCGAAGAAGATTCTTGTTCGGTCGATATCGCTTGATCAGTCCGTTTTTAACGGAGCCAGAGTTGCTGGTCCGATGATTGGTGGATTCATGCTGGGAGCGGTCGGCCCGGGGCCGACCTACGGGATAATCGCCGGATTGTTTGGTCTGGCGTTTCTTATTTACACGACGTTTCGCCCGGTGGTTCAGGCGGCTCGAGCGACATCCGCAGGTGTTGTTGCGGATCTCAAAGAAGCGGCCCGCGTGATTCGAGACCTACCGATTCTTCGGATAAATCTTATGTTCACATGGGTGAACGCTATGGCGCTTGGCGGACTTGTTTTTGTCCTCCCAGCCTTCGCCAAAGAAGTTTTCGAAACTAATGAGACGGGATTGGGATTCCTGTTTGCCGGAGTCGGAACCGGCGCCGTCGCTGGCGCAATGACGATGTCGTGGTCAGGTGGCGTTCGAAGGGCAGGACCAGCACTCCTAATTACCGACGTCTTGTTCGGAGCATTCATCATTTCTTGGGCGTACACAAACGACATGTCTCTAGCACTGACATTTGCATTTTTACTCGGATATTTCAACTCAGTTCACGTTGCGCTAGGGATCGCTGTAATTCAATTCAGCGTACCGACAGAGGTTCGTGGACGGGTGATCGGCGCATACGAAATCGCGTGGTCGGGATTTCCGATGGGCGGTTTAGCGAGTGGTTCGTTGGCAGCAGTGTTTGGGCTGAGGAATGCGCTAGTAATACTCGCCATTGGGTTGGTTGTGTTTACGGTCGCCGTAGCGGTTGTAAGTGAAAGATTCCGCCATAGCCGAATCGAATGATGCGGCATGCCTCAACCGAGCTAAGAACCGATAATTACTAGGCTTCTTTATCGAAGTAGTCTGGTTGATACGGAGGTGCGAGCGGATCGCCGTTGTTCATTGCGTCAAGCTCAGCCTGCTCGGCTTCCGTTAGATACTTGGAAGGGCATCGAACCGTAAGGTTTTCAGCGTTGAACGACCCATCGACGAGTTTTTGCCCCTGGAGAATGATCTCTGAGTGTTCGTTGAAAAATACTTGACCAATCTCGCCCTTGTAAGTGATATGTAGCTCATCAGTCCCATATTCGTCTTTGATCGCGAAATGAGCGGTTATGCCGTCAGGATCTCGAACGTAAGAGTCTTGGACGAGCTTGCCAGAGACACCTACCTGTCGATCAGCTTCTGTCGGTGCCTGGTCCGTCACCTGTTCTACTGACAAGTAGTCGACAGTAGCCCCTTCAAATGCGGTGAACGCAAAATAGGCAAGAGCCGCAGCAACCAACACGAATGCAAACGCAAGCTTGGCCCGTGGTCCCATAAGTGTTGATGTTCGACCTGAACGTATGACGACTTCAGGTTGCGCTTGTTGGTTTTCGTTCTGTCCGATGTGATCGTTGGTCATGGCTTTCGGCGTGCTAGTCGAACATGCCTTTTAGTCGAGCTATTTCATATTGAAGGACTCGTTGCTTGCGTCCCATGTAGAGGGTGTAAGCAAAGAACAGCGCCCATGTGATTACGAACACAGCAAACAGGTACCCGAGATTTGTTTCCAGTTTCCCTTCTTCACGTTCTACGACAGAATGGGCGATTCCGTTTGCATGTGAAACGGTGATTGGAGCGAAACGCTCCCTGTGATCACGCAATCGCCTGGCTGCTTCGACAGGGTCGTCGCTGTGTGATGAAACCCAGCGGTCACCAGCCTGATTTTCTAGACCGAACTGAGTGTTCGTTGAAAACTTGAACGTAGTGACTTGACCGCTTGAGTCGGAAACAGCGAGACGAGTCAGATTACCGTTGTCGTCCGTGTCGACGCCGACAACTACACCGCTGAGAACTTCTTCGTCTTTTGCCTGAGCGGCTGACTGGTTTGAAAAAATAACGAGCGCTGCCAAAGCGAACATTGTTGCGAGAGCAGTTCGACCGACCAAGGGGCTGATTCTAGATTGCATAAAGATTGTTGTCACGCCTGACTCGCTTCCACTGCGTTACTAGCGCGTTTTAGTTCGACGATATCGTCTTCAGATTTTCGAATCTTGTACCGAGTTTGAAGCATGTAAATAAACAGGAAAGTGAACGCCAGTGTTGACATCAACAAAACTGCTCCGAGGTCGCTACCAAGTGCGGAATCTGCGTCAGCGGCAGGACCTGTGACGAGCGGCGGGTGAGCTTGCGACCAAAGGTTAGCTGCGAAGTAGATGATCGGTGAATCGATGGCTCCGATCACACCAATGATGGCCGCAAGTCGTTGACGTTGTGCCCCCGGTGGAAAATATGCCCGGAACATGAGATATGCGACGTAGATGAAGAACAGAATAAGCGCCGTTGTTAGCTTGGCTTCACCTGTCCACCACACTGCCCAGACCGGTCGAGCCCAGATCATCCCTGAGAGAAGCATCATTGCCCCGAATACGACTCCCACCTCAGCGGAAGCCACGGCGAGCCTATCCCACTTCTCATCTTTTTTCCAGAGATAAAGGAATGAGCTTCCGCTTACAACGAAAATTCCCATCATTGATCCCCAGGCAACCGGGACGTGGAAGTAAAGGATTCGCTGAACGGCTCCCTGGTTCGTTTCTGTTGGGACCCACATGAAAATCAAGTAAAGCGCGACGCCCATTAGGGCTGCACTGACAATTAGTAGCGGGTCGAGGAATCCGAGAACTTTGTTCATCAAGTGGGGAGTGTTGTCTTTCGTGACATCAGAATCTTCGAGAATTTTATCACGAACATAGCCGATTTCTTAGGATCGAGATGTGGTGAGTTGGTGAGGAAAAGGTGATCCGATTAATCTTCAAGGATGTGCTGGAAGATGAACGCTGAAACAACTAGGAACGCAACATCGAAAGCTACCGCCAGCTGCAGCCATTGCGCCATGTCGCCCCAGCTTCGACCGTGGACGAGGTGACCGGTTGACTCCACCGCTGCCATAAGTAGCGGCGTGACCACTGGAAGGAACAACAGCGGAAGCATCACTTCTCTTGCACGAACTCTGACCGACATTGCAGCGAACAGCGTTCCGACCGCACTAAGGCCGAGTGTCGCCAGCAGGCATATAACGAGCATCTCCCAGCGAAAAACTATCAGGTTGAATAGTACGGCGAATGCCGGAATCACAATTAGTTGAGCGACCCAAATGAACAGGAAGTTGCCCAGTGCTTTTCCGAGGTAGATCAGGTCCCGACTTATCGGAGCAAGCATTAGAGCTTCCAGCGTGTTTCCTTCGACTTCGAGAGCGAACGCACGATTTAGACCTGTAACTCCAGCGAACGCGATTCCAGCCCAGAGAACACCGGGACCGACAAGCTTCGCGTTCGCCTGGTTGAGATCAACTGCGAAGGTAAAGATGGACAATACGAGTAAGGCAAATCCCGCGACCGCCACCACCACGTCCTTGTTGCGTATTTCGAGCAAAAGGTCTTTCCGACCTATTGCCCAAATGACTGCCAGAGAATCCTTCATTACTTGTCGTACACCGATGAATATGCGGCAAGGATGTCCGACTGTTCAGCCTTCGAACTCGTCGAAATCAGTCCCACATTGCCGTTTTTCAGAACGACGGCGCGATCGGCGATTTCGAGAGCGTGTTCGACGATATGGGTAGTCATAACGACCGTTCGACCCTGTGAGCGGTAGTCATCAATGATTTGATCCAACCGACCAACGGAGCCGGTGTCGAGCCCGGATTCAGGTTCATCCAGCAAAAGTAGAAGCGGCTCATGCATCATCGCCCTAGCAAGAGCGACTCGCTTTTGGAAGCCGTGCGAAAGCGTTCTTACTCGGTCATCGAGTCGGTCCTGGATCCCCACTTTTTGGGAATACTCTGAAATGAGATCGTCCACTTTTGCGAGACGATACAACTCGGCGAAGAACATCAGGTTTTCGCGCACGTTCATATCCGAGTAGAGCATTGGGGAGTGAAGCGCTGATCCGGTTATGGCACGAATTGCTGGACCCTGTGTCGATAGATCGAGTCCATGAACGGTCACACTACCCGAGTCGAACTGGGTGAGCATGGAAAGGATTCGAAGCAGGGTGGATTTACCTGCACCGTTCGAGCCCAAAAGGACGGTCACTTCACCGGGTGGGAGTTGGAGATCAATCCCACGTAGTACAGCCGTTTCTCCGTAGTTTTTAACGACGGATTCAGCTTTGATGGCAAGTTTGATTGCTTGACTCACCACTTGATCGCCCCGTTAGCTTTTGACGGCAAAGCGACGCTTGAACGCATCTGGCTGCATTGATACGCTTTCCGCTAACTGTGTCAGGGTTTCTTCGTCGTCGAGATCTGACTGTTCAATACGTGTCATGTAACGCCGCGCTACATCGTAGTAGAGGTTATCGGTGTCGACCATCCGGACAATAGTCTTGCCGGTCGAGGCGTCTCGCATGTCGTCGAATGCCACCGGCTGGAGACGATTTCCAACAGTGCAAATCATTGCGCCCTGAGCTGTGGCTTCGTTTTCTCCAGGATCTGAATTCAGGAATGTAACAGCACCGTGTCCGAGCGTTCGTGTGTAGTCGATATCGAACGGTATAGGGGCGGCAGAACGTAGCTCATAGCCTAGGGTCAGATCGACCACGCCCATCGACTCTCCCCGCTCATGGAACCTTCGCTCAACCTCGGCGCGTAGAATTCGAGCGAATGGAAGATCAGCAAGTCGAATATTGCCATATTCGTCCCGTGGAATCTCTACACCTGAGATGTTGCGGAGGTCTTTGACGTTTAGCTTGCTGGCAACCCCTTCAGCAATTATCGCAACACCGTCAGGTCGACCGAGCACTCGTCGCTTGAGAATGGCTCCTTCGAGTACGTCGCAAACTTCTGACAGGCTGACCGTTTCGCCCGGGAACTCTTCCGGTATCAACGTGACAGTCGATGCTGAAGCCTTACCGATTCCGAGGGCAAGATGTCCGGCGTGTCGACCCATCGCAACGATGAAGTACCAACGATTCGTCGTGCGGGAGTCTTCGTTAAGACTGAGAAGTATTTCTGAACCGACGTGTCGGGCAGTTTCGTAGCCGAAGGTCGGCATATCTCCTGGTAGGGGCAGATCGTTGTCGATAGTTTTTGGTACGTGGGCAACTCGAATCGCACCGTAGCCTGCTCTAGCTATTTCCGAGGCACCAAACGAAGTATCGTCACCGCCGATAGTGATTAGGTAGTTTAAATCGAGTTTCTGGAGTGTTGCGACACATGTTTGTAGATCTTCAGCGCGCTTCGTGGGGTTGGTGCGCGATGTGTGAAGAATTGATCCACCACGGGTATGGATGGTCGAAACACCTTCAGTTGTGAGCTTCACAGTTTGTGAAGTGTCGCCCTTCACGAGGTATTCGTAACCGTTCTTGATCCCGATCGCTTCATAACCAAGTCGTTCGGCTTCCATAACGGCCGCGGAAATCACACTGTTTATTCCGGGCGCAGGACCTCCACCTACGAGTATCCCGATGCGCCCATTACTTGCTGCCATTCGTCGCGCTCCCCGTGTTGCGATGAACTATGTCTGCGTATTGCCAGCTGGATATATCAAAAATGTACATCTCCAAGAATATGCGAACGTCGAACATAGCGGGGCATCACAAACCGACCGATTGGTGAATATTGAGATTTCAGCTTCGACGGGCGTCGATGTTAGGTAGTGAATTATTATTCGTGTTCAGGCATCGGTCTGGGCGAGGCTAATCTGAGATACGAAACGCAAATCTGAGCAGCCACAATCATGATCCTGAAATCACGTAAGCATGGCGATATACGATGGTCGAAGGACACGAATACGGTCGTTACTCATATTTGCCGGCCGGTAGCAAGTGTGCCATGTGCTTGATTCAGATGAGCGATAGTGGTGGCGCGCTTATGAAGGCACGTCGGAATCGCACTACTTCGCGCTAAAATCCGGATATGTGTAATTACTGAGACACCGTCCTTCCCGCCAGCCGCGCGGGAATTGGCATTGTTTTTCTCTTCGCAGATATTCGTGGTTCAATTAACTGAATTGCATGGCATAACTTCAGCAAGCTAGTGCTTGTGGGGATGACCGACGAGATTCGGGTGATACGAATGCTGTGGGTTGAAACGCCTGCCTTTGCGCAAGGTTTCTACGGGAAGCATCACCTGTTTTCCGGCTCGTTCGTTTCCGTCAGCGTCAGTAAACGTAACTGGTCCTTCTCGGTGTTGAATTACCGCAATGTCAGCATCGGCTCCAATCTTCAAGGTTCCGATGTGGTCGGGTAGCCCCACTGCCGCAGCAGGTTTCATTGTTCCCAGTGCCAGCGCATTGTCGATCGAGTACCCGAGATGGATGTACTTCGAAAGTGTAGTCAGTAGATCGAAAACCGGGCCACGAATGTTGTATCGATGAACGTCTGACGAAACGGTTCCTGGTCCTAAGCCTTGCTCAAGGCACGCCTCTGCAACAGGAAATGAGAACGACCCAGCGCCGTGACCTACATCGAAAATTACACCGTGTTTCAGGGCGTCCCAGGCCGCATCGACAACTTTGTTGTTGTTATCGAGGATTCCGTGGGGGCGACCGGTGAACGAATGTGTGACGATATCTCCTGGGCGAAGCTTTTCCATGAACTGCTCGAATTGGTTCACTGATCCGCCAACGTGAATCATTACTGGCTTTTGGAGCTCTTCGCCTGCCTCGATGGCTCGATCCAACGCCACCAGGTCATTTGGTCCAACAATGTTGTCGGTTAGTCGCACTTTGATACCCACGATACGGTCGGCATGCAGCTTTGCGGCTTGCACGGCTTTTTCCACCCTCGCCCAGCGGATGTCCTCAAGCTCCCCGATGTCGTTGTCGAGCTGACCCATTCCCGAAATGTGGAGAAACGCCAGAACACGAGTTGCTGCCTGATCCATGACATATCGATGGAACCCGGCGATAGTGTTTGCCCCAGAAGAGCCGGCATCAATAGCGGTTGTGACTCCCCGGTGAAGACATGATGGGTCTGCCTCCACAGCCAGGTGGGCGACCCCCCACCAGACGTGAACGTGGAGGTCGACGAGACCCGGTGTGACCAGTAATCCTTCAGCTTCGATCACGTCATGAGTGTCGTTGTCGGAAACATGGTCTTCGATCGCGGCTATCTTGCCTCCGGCGACTGCAATGTCCTTCTTTGCGTGGACACCCTGGGCGGGGTCGACAACGGTGCCGTTTTTGATGACGAGGTCGTAGGTCATGTGAGAGCGATTATTGGTAGCCACGATGATTATCGCGGCATGACTGTTATTTGTCGCCGATGTTAGCCCTGTTCAGGTTGGTTTGGGCAACCATACTTCCGCTGTTTCGAAGCGATATCTACTATTCACACTCGTCGTCTCCTTGAAGCAGTGGACGTATCACGTATGTGGTGTATCTCACCGGCGTGATCTGTATCTTGTCCGAGGATTATCGACATGAGTACGCGGGTTTCCATGGGATCACCCCTATGCGCCGGGCGATTCTTTGAAATTTCAGAATCGTCGTCCATGGTCGAGAAAGACTGGATCAGTTAGTTATGAGCTTCCTGTACCCACTCGATTGCCGCGTTTTTGGTTGCCAGTCCGTCAGGAGGAGGTATGACCGGGCTATCTCGGTAGTCGAATTTTCTTCCTCGGAACGCAGACGTCGGGTACATGTATTTGAACATCCCAATATGTCGGGCGATGTGTTGGATTGAGGGCGCGCCGCCATCTGGCACGACGAGCCAGTATTCATCTCATATATATTCGAGGTTGGCCAGCTCAGACTGCCAACGGCCATCAAACGCAGAGTTTAGTAATAACTTTCATTATTCCAATCCGTAAGTCGACATGTTGAGCCCCGTTTCAACTCGTTGCGGTTGTAGTGACCGCGAACGTATCACGTATGTTCGTTTCTGTGACGCGAACTACGTGAAATATCCATGCTTCGTGTTGGGCGTTGTGAGAAACTCGACAACTAGATGAAACAGCGACTCCACAAAATCCTCGCCTCTGGCGGTATCGCGTCCTTACGGAAATCAGAACAACTGATTGCTGAAGGGCGAGTGACAGTCAACGGCAAAACTGCGGTTATCGGTGATTTTGCCGATCCGGACACCGACGACATAGTTGCAGATGGTAACCAGATTGCCGCACAGCAGAAGCGGTATTTGGTACTGAACAAGCCGACCGGTTACGTAACCACCGTCACTGACCCACATGGTCGACCAACTGTGATGGATCTTGTGGATGTTTATGAGCGCATCTATCCGGTCGGAAGGCTGGACGTCGACACTGCCGGATTGCTGCTTCTAACGAACGATGGCGGCTTCTCCCAGAAAATGGCCCATCCGAGCTACGAAATTGAGAAGACTTATCTCGCTGAGCTGTCCCAACCACTAAGTGAAGAAGGTCAGGCAGTGCTCGAGCGTGGGATCAAGCTTGACGACGTCCCGACTGCACCAGCAAAGATTTCGATCGTTTCACGGAGACGAAGAAGAATAGAGATTACGATTCACGAAGGGCGAAATCGAATTGTTCGGAGAATGCTCGACTTGGTAGACGCACCAGTCGTGAAATTGCGCCGAATTAGATTCGGGACCCTCGCACTCGATGATCTACCAAAAGGCGCAGCGCGTGATTTGACCTTCAAAGAAGTCGAGTCGCTAATGTCGCTCGCCACAGAATCTAAGCGGAATGGGCGCAGGGGGTACTGGCGTCGGCGAGGGGCTTCGCAATCTCGAAAAAAACGACGCTCAGGTGGTGCGAATCGCGCACCTCGAAGTCTGGGTCCCAATGCAAGTAAAAACAGTCACGTTCGTAAGTCCGCGAGGTCTTTGAGCAGATACAGAGCTCAATCGTAGAAACATTTTTTGGCGGTCATTGATCTAGTCTCATGCGGCAATGGCGGTGCTGTTCAACCGATGCCATCAAAGAATTCGATGGCGTCTCGCGCTATTTCTTCCGGATTCGAGTAGTGAATCACATGTTCCGCTCCAAAGTATCGCTTGAACTGCCAATTCGGCGGTAAAGGCTCGATGTCTCGAATGTGTGAATCGAGAATTATTCCGCCGAGATCCGGGTCGGCTTGGGCAAGAAACGCTGGGCACTGAACCGTAAGTATTGAATCCATCGGGTGAAACTCTACGAACAACTGTCGTTCAAGCGCTGCCTCGATTGCTCGAGCGTTAAGACTCGCCCATCCCTCCGCCAAGATCTGGTTCGCTTCAAAATCGATTTCATCAGGTGATTTTCCGTCCGTCAGAACGGCAATTGTCTCTTCCATCGAGAGGTTGTTCAGGACCATATCTCGGATGTTCAACAGTGCTTCATGAAGGTAGGAATCGTCCGGTATCGAAGATTCTGTTCTCATAATCCCTGGATCTTCAGCGAACACCGCTCGGAACGAGCCTGGTAACCGATCCGCCGCAATTATTGCGGTACTTGCACCGAGCGATTGCCCCCAGACGAAAGCTGGGTTGCCGACTACTTGATCGACGAACTCTGCCAGCTCTGCTGAATATTCTGTGAACGTGTAGCCGACTTCGTGGCGGCTCGAAAATCCGTGCCCTCTAAGATCGATCGCGAAAACATGAAAACGCTTAAGTAGAAACGGGACTACGTTGCGAAAAGAATCCCGTCGCACCGACAGACCGTGCACAAGAACCAAATTTGGTCCCTCAGCTTTACTTTCCGAGTAGGCGATCTCCGAATGGTTTAGTTTTGCGATCCGCTCTTCAGTTCCCGGGAGCAGTGATCTCATGAGTACTTTCCGAGGATCAACCGTCAAGCGATCGAATCACCCTGCCGGGCAATTCACCATTTGGCTTGCCGTTCTCGAGTGCAGGTTTCCCGTTTACTACCACGTAATCCATTCCCGTTGAGTAAACATGAGGATTCACAAAATCGTTGTTTTGTTTGACGTTCTTGGGGTCGAATATCAGCACGTCGGCAAATTGTCCTGGCGCGATTCGTCCACGCCGTGTGAGATTCAATCTCGAAGCGGGGAGAGCTGTCATTTTGTAGATCGCTTCTTCCAGGCTGAACAGACCGCGCTGCTCAACAAACTGTTCAATGATGATTGAATTGGTTGCGTAACTCCGAGGGTGAGGTTTGCCAGACGACAGCGGTCCCTCATCTCGTAGTGATGAACCGTCGGAGGCGATCGCCATCAGAGGCCACTTGGCGATTGCGTCGACATCCCGCAGTTCCATCGAGTGGAGGACGTAACTTCCCTCCGACTGTTCGTAGAGTCGAAGTGCCGCCTCTTCCGGTACACAGCCCCATTCGTCGGCAATGTCCTGAAGGCTCCTACCTTCAAGCGATTGATCGGGAGGGAAGCTGGCTATAACACAACCTTCAGCTGAGTGATTGCGGTTGATGTAGTAAGTGACATCGGCACGAACCTGCGCTCGAGTGTCGGCGTCAGCAAGACGATCCAGTGTTGCCTGTCTTCCACCTACAAGAGCCCAGCGAGCAAACATTGCTCCTGAGAAGCCGGTTGAAGACCACTCGTATGGATACTGGTCACCAGCTATATCTATCCCTTCAGATCGAGCTTTCTCCATGCCTTCGATCAACTCGTGTCCTCGACCCCAGAACTTAGGTCCGACGACTTTGACGTGCGAAATCTGAATCCGCGCCCCGGTTCGACGACCGATTTCGATAGCTTCAGCATGGGCGGGGAAGAGTCCGCTCAGGTCGTCTGCCTCCGAACGAATATGTGATGAATAGAGCTTTCCTCGATCGGCGGCAGCCTGTGTTATGGCGATCACTTCATCAGCGAGTGAGTATGACCCCGGTGCGTACCAGAGCCCGGTCGACATGCCCAGCGCTCCGGCGTCCAGCGAGTCCGCGAACATTCCGATCATCCTGTCGAGTTCCTCGGGATTGGGCATGCGAGGATCCATGCCCATTACGGCTCGTCGAACCGTGCCATGACCTACCTGTGCAGCCACGTTGATTGTCGAACCTGCCTGTTCGAGCGCCGTGAGATAACCGTCCATGGTAGACCAGCCGGGATTGAGCTCGGGGTCGTAACGATCAGTTCGTTCACGAAAACCGTCAATGTTGTTTGGATTGAGCGGTGCGCAATAGCTCATTCCGCAGTTGCCGAATAGCTCGAAGGTCACGCCCTGTGTAAGCTTTGAGTCGGCGTGCGGATCGATCAGAAAAGAGTTGTCGGAGTGCGTATGTAGATCAATAAATCCAGGCGTCACCATTGTGCCCTCGGCATTGATCACGCGTGATGCCTTAGCTTCGATTTCACCTACGGCGACGACAGTATCGTCGTTGACCGCAATGTCTGCCTTGTACCGGGCAGAGCCCGTTCCATCGACAACTGTGCCATTTTTGATGATGAGATCGAACAACGAGCTACCCCTCCGAATACTTGATGGAGATTTTTACGCGAAATGAGCGGGCAATGCCGATTTTCTCCCTGGTCCAAGCTGAATCCTAGAATGGGCATGAGCATACAGCGGATACGGGAGTAACATATTTCGGCTCTAGATCAGTTCTCGCCAGAGTTTTGTCGACTTTGCGAAGTGCAATTTCGCCGAATACCGAGACTCTGACGAGCAAATAGTGGATACGAAATTTGAATCGGGCAACCGATCTGAGCTTCATTTAACGGAGAGCAGAACGGTGGACGAAAGAACAGAAATATGAAGTTTGTACGATTTTCTAACGGTGGTGATGCTGCATACGGTGTTGTAGACGGCGAGACGGTTAAGGAGATTTCAAACTCTCCGATCGGTCAGGATTACTCCGAGACCGGGGCAGCTCACGATCTCAACAAGGTCAAGATTCTTGCCCCGAACCCGAATCCAAGCAAGATGCTTTGTCTGGCTTTGAACTACGGTTCTCACCTTCTGGGTGCCGACAAACCAACTCGACCTCAGCCGTTCTACAAGAACACCAACGCCATAATTGGTCCCGGTGACCCAATCAAGCTTCCACCTGATGCAGGTTTGATTGTGTGCGAGTCGGAATTGATCGCAATAATTGGCAAAGAAGCGAGCAAGGTTTCCGAGGCTGATGCACTCGACTACGTGTTCGGTTACACAGCAGGTAACGACGTGAGTGCTCGGGAATGGCAGTCAGGTGCGAACGCGGATATTCAGTGGTGGCGCGCTAAGTCGTCTGACACGTTCGGCCCAACTGGTCCGTTCATCGTTACCGACATTGATCCGCAGGATGTAAACATCCGTGGACTGGTAAACGGTGTCGAAGGGCAGAACTGTCACTCTTCGGAGATGATCTTCACCGTTGCCGAAGCAATTTCGTTCCTTAGCAAATACGTGACTCTCTACCCGGGTGACATGATCTGGACGGGAACTTCAGGAACTACCCCACCAATTAACGCAGGTGGTGATGTGACTGTTGAGCTCGATAAGATCGGTGTCCTTCATAACCCTGTTGTCGCGGGATAAGTCAGGGTACCTTTACTTTCCGAAAAAATATCTCAGAAAAAGACCGTTCGGATATCGAACGGTCTTTTACCTTTTAAGAGACTTTTCAAGTCACAGAACGGTCAATTCGAATTAGATCCGTTCCACCATTTTCGAAAATTGGAACAGAATTAGTTTGAGCGCAGAACTTGGTTGCTACGCGTGAGCGAGCTCGAATAGCGGCATTCGACCTAGAGCCTCCTGACGGAGAATTTGCTCTTCGTGCGGAGTGATCGGAGTGAAGTCTTTAGCGACTTCGACTGCCATTTTCCAAAGTTCAGGATCGCCAGGAGGAATTGCCGCTGTGATCGGATGTGAAAGCGTCCATCGAAGTGCAAGTTTCATTAACTCGCGATCCTCTATTGGCGCATACCAACACTTTTCTCTTGGCCGATGGGCGTCTTCACGGAGGTTGTGATGAGCGGCGCCCTTGAGCGCCATTCGAGCTACTCCACGTCGCTCTGCTTCGTTCATGATTTGAGATCCAAATCTAGCTTCGAACCATGTTGTGAAGTTGACCGGGAAGAGAACAGAATCGAAATCAAACATTCCCATCAACTCGATCGCCAGTTCAGCGGAATGCACCGAAAATCCCACATGACGAACGAGACCATCGTTTCTTGCTTTCGATATCATTTCAAGTGCTCCATCGGGACCGGTTGCCACCTTAAGATCTTCTTCGGTCGTAATTGCGTGCATTTGGTAAAGGTCGAAGTGATCCGTTCGTAAAAGCTTCAGGGAGTTTTCAAGGTCAGCGCGCGCTTCCAGGCCCATTCGGAATTTTGTCTTGCAGGCCAGGAATGCATTGTTCCGGTACGGCTCGAGGGCTGGGCCTAGCATTTTTTGCGCATTGCCATATCCGGGTGCGACATCGAAATAGTTGATGCCCTGATCAATCGCCCACGACACGTACCGGTTCGAGTCTTCAGTGGTTTCGTCTTTCACGACGATGCCTGCGAAGGCGACTATAGAAAGCTTATGGCCTGTGTTGCCGTAGTCACGGTATTGCACGATTGAACACTCCTTAAGGGTTGAGCGGAGAGGCAATCTTACTACGTCGGCTGCAGTGGAATGCCTCTTGAGTGGATGGGACGGCGTGGGATGTTCGCGTGTGTCGGAAACTTCAACGCCCGCTTCGGTGGAGAGGAGGGAGAGGGGGGGCAATTTTTCGCTGAGGGATGGTGCCGGCCGCCCTTCGAGAACCTCAGGATGGCACTATAGACGGCTTGCTTAGCCGATACCGAAATTGCGGCTTACTTCACCTTCGGTTAGCCAGTAAAAGATCAGATATCCGCCGACAAGGGTCAGTACTCCGGCCGATACCGGGTGAATGTAAGGCATGATGCGGCGGATCTGACCGACCATTGCTCCTTTGAACACTGCGATCCCGATCGTGAGAACAGTGATAACGAATGTCATTCCAAGGGCGTATACAAGGAACTGGCCCGTGGCTTTAATCACGCCACCAGTCGCCAACGAACTGCTAATCAGTCCTAGAAAGATCGGCAATGTGCAACTCAGGGACGCTACGGCATATGAGATCCCAAATAGGAAATAGCCTCTGACGCTGGTGTCTGAGGCAGTACCAATTCGGGAGGCAGCTGACTGTGCTCTGTTGTTGTAGAGCTTGCCACCCGCAAAGAGGTACGCGCCGAGCCCGGCCATAACGAAACCGAGGAAGAATCCGACCCACGGAAAGATCGTTATGAACCACCGCGCACCAGAGGAGATTGCTAATCCCACACCTCCGAATAGCAGCACGAATCCCGCGCCGAGGGCAGCACTTACATAGAGGGCTTTGATCAATGAACGTGCGATCCCGCGTGAAGAAGTGTTTTCTTCGCCAGAGTCTCCCTGTTGATCAGTGAGATACATAGTAAGGAACGCGGGCAGCATCACAAACCCACACGGATTTACCGCTGCCACCATTCCGGCGGCAAATGCGAACCCCAGAGGCAGAAGCGCACCGATGTTACCTACTACGCCCGCGCTATCTGCGGAATAGTTCAATGCACCATCGATAAAACTATTTGCACCGGGACCAACTATGAGACCAGCTACTAATGCGAACCCAGCAACAAGCAGAGCTACGGCTGCGGGTACAGGCAAATTTTTAGGATTGAATTCAACTTCATCCTGCGAGAAATCGTGGGAAGCAGTTGCCATGTTCGAAGAAATATCTTTCTGCTAATTGTTGTTCGAATTACCTTGACTTCAAACGGTTATCCGTTTTCCCAAGCATTTGGGAAACAAGCTTCATATACGCGAAGTGTTGTTGTGAAATCAGGCGCACTTTGTTTGAGATTGACCCAAGTATGAATCAGATATGAATCAGGCATGTCGCCAGAGAGCCACGCGCATTCGGTTAGTGGTTGGAGATTAATATGCCAACTATGATGACTCGGATTGCGAACCGTCGCATTCAGTTCGTTACCACCCGTTTGCATGATCGACGAGCTTTACGATTTGACTCTCAAACTCGATAACTCACAGCCTTTCCTAATACCGATGAACCAGGAGCCTACCCTTGGAGAAGTTCCGAAAATCATCGTACACCTTGCCGTGTCAGATCCAGATCTCGAAGATGCAATGTTGAGTTTGTTGGGTCGTACAACGAAATTCTCTGTCGTTAAAGGCAGCATTGGATACGCGGCTGAAGCGCATGTAAGGCTGATCGATGAACAGCAGAACACCGACCATCTCAGAGAATACGACGAACCTGATCCACCGAAACTTCTGTTCATTGGCATTGACCAATCAACAGAGTCTTTAACCGAGGCGGCGCGTGCGGGGGCATGGGCTTACGTGAGCGAATTTGCCGATTCAACCGATCTTGAAGCCACTATCTGCAGTGTGGTCGAGTCGAGCGGTAGTCCGTTGTTGAAACGAATTGCCGACGATAAAGAAGCTTCTCAGGAGCTGTTGAACGATCTCTCGAGTCTAACCGGCGACTCACACGATCCCAATCATCTGCCGAATCCTCTTAAGCGAGAGGAAATTCGAATACTTGATTTGGTCGCTCGCGGTGAGCCGAGTAAAAACATTGGTGAGATCGTCGGTTTGGCTGAACAAACGATCAAGAACTATGTCGTAAGAATCCTTGATAAAACCCGCACTCACAACCGGGCCCACGCAGCGGCTGTTGCAGCGCAACGTGGCTGGTTGTCTTCCCTAGACGAGGAGTTGTAAATGCGCTCGAAATAGGCGGCATTTACGAGTCTGGTTGTGAACTAGAGCTGTGATAGAATAATCAGCGATTCGTTGCACGATTCTTCGGCGCAGGCTGGTCCTGCGTCTCTTTGTGTGCGGAGATATTACAAAACGAGGCCGGTTCTAAAGTTGTTGAACCGGAAGTAGAGGCAAGTAAGTAATTGACGACTTCAGAGACCCCAAAGGTTGCTGCAGCAAGTGCTGAGCAAGAGGAGACTCTGGCGCCTCTCGACCTGCGTTCGCTTTTCATCGCTGGTGTGCACTTTGGTCACCCTTCTAAGCGATGGAACCCAAAGATGGCTGAGTACATCTTCGGAAAGCGTTCGCGTGCACACATCATCGACCTTTCTAAGACAGTTACTTCACTGAAGGCCGCTAAGGGATTCGTGGAAAAGATTGTTGCTGAGGGCGGCGAGTGTTTGATGGTCGGGACCAAGGCCCAGGCTCAGGCCCCGATCCGCGAACAGGCCGAAAAGGTCGGCGCTATGTACATCAACCAGCGCTGGCTTGGCGGAATGATGACTAACTTCCAGACCATCCAACCTCGAATCGAGCGGTTGGTGTTCCTAGAAGATGCGTTCGCTAAAGATACCGTTGTTGCACAGACAAAGCGTGAGTCACTCATGCTTGCAGCAGAGGTTGAACGATTGAATAAGTTCTTCGGTGGCATCAAGGAAATGGAAAAGCTGCCGCAAATTCTGTTCATCGTAGATATTGAAAAAGAGAAGATCGCTGTTTCAGAAGCCCGACGCCTCGGGATCCCAATTGTTGCGATCGTCGACACAAACTGTGATCCAACAGAAGTCGATTACGCGATTCCCGGTAACGATGATTCGGTACGTTCAATCTCATTGATAACTCAGCACATCGCCGAGGCGATCGCTTCCGGTAAGGCTGCTGCGAAGGTTGCTATGGAAGAGCGACTCGCAGCTGAAGCGGAGCTTGAAGCACAAGAAGCTGCTGCACGAGCTGCTGCTCAGTCGAAGGCCGCCGAACGCGCTGCGAAGGCCGCTGAGGAAAAGAAAGCTGCCGACGCTGAGAAGGCAGGAGAAGCTAAAGCAGCTGAAGAGGCAAAGGCTGAAGCTGACGAGAAAGCTGCC
>CEUN01010698.1_pt1 | contig 30581 bp, 24 predicted proteins | sample 361501 | NCBI WGS metagenome assembly CEUN01 (sample SAMEA2622801, study PRJEB7988) | marine metagenome | biome: marine biome (ENVO:00000447); feature: marine epipelagic mixed layer (ENVO:xxxxxxxxx); material: "saline water (ENVO:00002010), including plankton (ENVO:xxxxxxxx)" | depth 120 m | reverse complement strand
CCCTGAAAATAGGGGTTAGTTCCTCCTGCATGGTCAGTTACATCGAGTACCTCCTTTATCGAAGGTACAACTTTTTGTATTTCAACAGCGACGCCTTCTTTAAGGGTGACATTTGCCATTCCGCAACCCTGGCATCCTCCCTCCATCCTGATATATGCGCGTGAACCATCTACATCGATTAACGAAATATGACCACCATGCCCAGCAACAGAGGGATTAACGCGAGTTTCTAAAACTTCCTGAATAGCAATAGCTTCTTCTGTATTAAGGCCTACTTTGGGAATAGCATCTCTGTAGTCTGCAACGTGCTGAACTTCGGGAATATAATGACGTAACATATTCTCAACCCCTTTTTGAAGTTGGAAGGCACTGCCGACAAATTCTAAATAAACAACTCCATCAATATATCCTCTTAGTTTTATATTTCCTCCGTTTTGGGTTGCCGCTGGTTTTATTCGTGTTTCGATAAGTTCATTTAACTCGGCTACTATAGGGTCACTTTTATCAAGTTTAAGTTCTTCAATATCCTTTGATATCTTCTCATCAAAACTTGAAGTTACAGAATCACCGGACACAAAATAGTCCATAATGGCGCCTAAAACCGGTGGCTTTAATTGTACCCAATCAATATTGTCAGATTTAGTGACTAAAACATGCTCTTTATCCAATTCAACTTTCAAAACTTTTGGTACATGCAAGATTCGTGCAGCCAAAGAAGAAGGGGCGATTTTTTCAGCATTTTCAAAAACAATCTTTTCCCCTTCGTTTACTTCTCGTCCAGGTAGAAATTTTAGTATATTGGGGTTTTCCGTCTCTGCTGTCTGAATAAACATATCAAGCACTCATTTTTAATTTCGACATTTACAACTAAAAAACTGGAATTTTCTATTTTTATCTTACCTCTATATAATGCTATTTTGACAATATTTCGAAATTAATTGGATCACCAACTTGAACTGTAAAATTAGGGAGTATCGCATCACCTGATTTCAAGTTACTAATTTCCGCTCGTCTTTTTTGACGAGAAATACTCCGGATAGCAGCATAATAATCAATCGAATTCTCTTCCAGTTTCTTCAATTCATTTTTAACCCCAGCAAACTCATCAACGCCTCCTACAACCATTCGAGAAGTTGACCAAACACTATCAGTATTTCTTAGCCATTGAGATACAGGGTCGCCCATAATTTCGATAACTTTACCTAATGCATCCCGAGGATTTGATGGTCCTAAAATTGGCAACACCAGATAAAAACCATCTGGAACACCCCAGACCGCGAGAGTTTGGCCTACATCTTCAGAGTGGTGTTTGATTCCCCACTTATCAGCAACATCAACAATACCACCTACACCAATAGTCGTATTGATGACAAAACGCTTTGTAGTCACCCAGGCGCGGTCTCCTTCACCTTGAAGCAGGTCATTTGCTAGAATCAAGGGAGACTTCATGTTGCCAAGAAAATTATGGACCGCTTTGCGGCCTTGATCGGGTATAATCAAGGTATAAACATCAGCCAAAGGCCGTAAAACCACATCTTGGAAGAAGCCGTTAAATTTAAACATCACCCTATTAACGGGTTCTAAAGGATCATTGACTTCATCAGTCGCCTGAAGATTTTGAGCGGGTTGCGCATTTACCGGCAAAACGTTTAGAAACAATAACCCTAAGATCGTGCATGTGAACGAAAATAAGATTATGGAGCGGCGAATTCTAAAAACTAAAATACCCATATTTAATCAACCAGATTCTACAAATTTTAAACAAATAAGACTATCACCTTAACTTATAAAAGATTCTAAAAAAGCTAGAGTATTTGAGTATTAGAATCGATAATCAACTTCATAGTATAAGACTAGAGCACTAATAATGAAATAGGTAACTAATATGTCAAACGAGTCTAAAAGGTCCCTCACTTGTCTATATGGAGGTCAAATTTTGACCTTTGATAATGAAAACAAAACGTTTGACCAAGGTGAATTATGGATTGAAGGAGAAAAAATTATAGCTGTGGGTAATGCAGGAGAATTTAATCCACCAGCTAATATTCTGGTTCAAAAAATTGACCTGACCGGCCGAGTTGTTATCCCTGGTTTTATAAATAGTCATACCCATTCCTACAGCTCTATCCTGAAAGGAACTGTAGAGAAAAACCCTTTAGATATTTATATGTTAGCCGTTATAGCGGCAGGCTCTGCAATGAGCCCTCGTGAAACTTTCATCAGCGCCCAATTGGATGCTCTTTCCATGCTAAAAACAGGCATTACTTCTGTAATTGATCATTATTCTGAAAGACCGGCATTGACCCCTGAAGGACTTGACGCGGTTTGCTCTGCATTCACGGGAATTGGAATAAGAGCAACCGTAGCAACCATGTTTGCAGACAAACCATACATAGAAACGGTTCCGATTGATAAAAATTCAATACCACCAGTGATTCTTGAACAATACGCTAGACAGAAAAGACCTGATTTAGAAAGTTACTTTAAGGTAATGGCATCGGCCATAAAGAAACGCTGCGACGAAAATGATCGCATACAGATTATTCTTGGGGTTGATGGGCCTCAACGTTGTTCTGAGGAATTAATAGAAATGACTGGAGATTTTCAAAGACACCATCACCTAGGCCTGCACACTCATATGCTTGAAACGAAAACTCAAGCAGTCATGCGTACGCACAAAAAACAAAGTTTTATTCGGCAGATGCTGGACCTCGGCATACTTAATGAAAAGTCATCTCTTGTGCATTTTATTTGGGCACAAGATGACGATATAGAAGCCGCTAAAGAGGCAGGAGTTACAATCGTTCATTGTCCCCAGTCCAATACAATGCTTGGAGCCGGTGTATGCCCGGTTCTCAAGTTAAGAAAAAATGGAATACCGGTCGCATACGGTACTGATGGATCAAATTGTGGGCCTGCTAGTTATTTGGAAACCCTCCGTATGGCGGCCCATCTGATGAGATTAACTGATCCCGACTTTGAGGAATGGCCCGATGGAAAACAGATTCTGAAGGAGGCATATCAAAATGGAGCTCGCGCGCTCGGCCAGGAAAAAAAATTGGGATCACTCGAAACTGGTTTGTATGCAGATTTTGTAGTGCTTCGTCCTGAGGGACATTGGCACAGGCCGATGGGGGACCCATTTCTACACCTGTTCTATTATGAGAATGGGCAGTCCACTGAAAGCGTTTGGGTAAATGGGGAGCAGGTTGTGAAGGATGGTTTTTTAATAACGATAAATGAAGAAGATTTATTATCGGAAGCAGAGGAGATTGTCGTCCGCCGCAGAAAACAAATGCCAAAAGATACTGTTGAGACAGTGGCTGCACAATATCCGTTATTTAGAGATATGATTATTAAAACATTAACAACTGACGATCTAAATATAAAACGTCGCTTTAATCTAAACTGAAAATTTTTCTTGATCGGACGGTAGTACTTATAGCGAGCCAGAACTTTTGTTTTTTACTCAGCGAAACTGGTTCGCTCAAACGTCTCCACCCACGTTTTACAAGTTTATCCAAAATTCGGCTATAATTTTGCATCATCATTTTGGCGGGGATAATTTTCTTGCGATCACAGCAGGAAATTGCCATTTCTGCATCTATAAATTTTTGACGCGCAATAGATGCAAGTTCCGAACAAATGTTTGGAAATTTAGGGTGGTTAATAATAGTCTCCGTGTCAGGGTCTGAAACTCCATACGCGGATAACATTTCTTTTGGAACGTACATACGGTTTATTTTGGCATCCTCATTGAGGTCGCGCAGAATATTAGTTAATTGTAATGCTTGTCCTAATGCCACGGCTACCGGTTCCCCTAATTGTTCTTCAATCTCAAAAATCTGATTTGCAAGACGTCCGACAGCACAAGCGACAAGGTCACAATATTCTTCAAGTGCCAAAATCGTGGGAACTCGCACACACGAGCTTGCGTCAAACTCCATTCCTTCTATTACTGCTAAGAATGTCTCCTTCCTCAGTCCAAATTGTTTAATAGGAATTGACAAGGCTCTAGATACAGGCAACTCGGGACAACCAGAGAAAAGCTTATCTATTTCACCTCGCCAATCCGCGAGTAAACGTAACTTATCAATATCTTCCCCTCGACTATCCGCTATATCATCAACTTCTCGACAAAATGCATAAACGGCAAAAATAGCATTACGTTTTTTTGGCGGTAAAATCCGCATTGCCCAGTAGAAAGATGTCCCAGACGCCTTAACAACACTCTTAATATAATCAGTTACTTCGACAGTTTGCATTTCTTACCAAGAAAATACTGATAATTGAATATTTCTGTACCTATTTTAACTTTGTTTTTTATCGGGGGATAGTCTCTGTGAAAAAGACTACAAAACGTTTATGTTTTACCGAAATCATTGACGAACGGTGTTGATACGTTAAAACCAGCGCTCAAAATGTTTTATGGAGTATCTAATGTCTGATAAAAAGGGTGAGTGGCAATTCTGGGTAGATCGTGGAGGTACCTTTACCGACCTTGTGGCTCGCCGACCAGATGGATCACTTCATGCCTACAAGCTTCTCTCTGAAAATCCCGAAAGATACAAAGATGCTGCTATCCAAGGTATTCGAGATCAATTAGGACTAGATCCAAACTCACCAATTCCAAATGATGTAATCGAAGCTGTAAAGATGGGAACCACAGTCGCCACAAATGCTCTGTTGGAGCGTAAAGGGGACCGAACTCTTCTTGTAATTACCAAGGGTTTCGCTGACCAATTGCGAATTGGCTACCAAAATCGTCCTAAAATATTTGCACGGAAAATTGAACTGCCCGAACTTTTGTACGAGAGCGTGGTAGAAGTAAGCGAACGTTTCAGCGCGGACGGTAGGGAGCTCGAGCCAGTTGATGTTGAAGAAACAACGAGAGCTCTCAGCGAAGCATTTAAAGACGGCATAAGGTCAGTGGCCATTTGTTTTATGCATGGATATCGTTATCACAAGCACGAGAATATTGTTGCAAAAATTGCTCAAGATATTGGTTACACCCAAATATCAGTAAGTCATGAAGTGAGCCCACTGATGAAGTTGGTAGGGCGCGGGGATACAACTGTGGTAGATGCATACGTGTCCCCAATTCTGAGACGTTATGTGGATCAGGTCGCATCCGCTCTTGGCAAAACTAAACTTATGTTCATGCAATCAAATGGCGGGTTAACCGACGCACGTTTTTTTCAAGGAAAAGACTCCATCCTTTCTGGCCCAGCTGGAGGTATTGTGGGTGCGGCAAGAACTGCAGAAATGGCCGGTTATACAAGGCTTATAGGCTTTGATATGGGCGGAACATCGACCGATGTGGCCCATTATAACGGAGAATATGAGCGAGCTTTTGAGACCCTTGTAGCCGGTGTCCGGATGCGTGCACCCATGATGCATATACATACCGTCGCGGCTGGGGGAGGGTCGATCCTTCATTTCGACGGTTCGCGATACCGTGTTGGGCCCGACTCGGCAGGCGCCAACCCAGGTCCAGCATGCTATAGAAGGGGCGGACCCCTTTGCGTTACCGATGCAAACGTAATGGTGGGTAAAATAAACCCTGACTATTTTCCGCAGGTATTTGGTCCGAATGGTGATAAGCCTATGGACGCCGATATTGTTATTGAGAAATTCAAGAGGCTATCTTCCGATATTGAAAAATTGACAGGTGACAAACGGAGCCCAGTCGAAGTAGCAAACGGTTTCCTCAAAATTGCTGTCGATAATATGGCCAATGCCATAAAACAAATATCAGTTCAACGTGGATATGATGTAACCCAATACACTCTAAATTGTTTTGGTGGTGCTGGCGGCCAACATGCTTGCCTAGTAGCAGATGCACTCGGGATGAAAAGTGTTTTCGTACACCCGTTAGCCGGCGTTCTATCTGCCTATGGCATGGGCCTCGCTGATCAGCGTGTAATGAGGGAGCGAGCTATAGAAGAAAAACTCAATACCTCATTAATTAAAACCCTCAATAAAGAAATAGAAGAGATGATAGAAGAGGGAAACGCTGAAATGGAACAGCAGGGTGTCGATATTAAACGTACTACTACTATCGTAAAAGCTCATTTGCGATATGAAGGGACCGATACGGCTCTAGTAATTGACTTTGGAACCAATGATCAAATTATAAGTCGTTTCGAAGAAGCTCATCGCCAACAATTTGGTTTTATTTCCCCAGAAAAAAATCACATTGTAGAGGCTTTATCTCTCGAGGTGATTGGCGAGAGTGAAATCATTGAGGATCCGGTTCTCCAAACGGACCCAAACGCAGCGATACCGGAACCGCTAACGACAGTGTCGATGTATTCTGCTGATGAAATGCATAACACCCCAATTTATGACCGAGAAACACTCTGCCCGGGTTGTAAGCTTGATGGGCCAGCAATTCTAAAGGAAGCAAATGCGACTACAGTCATTGAACCAGGTTGGCAAGCAGAAGTAACCCGTCATAACCATATTATTGTTACGCGCATTGCGGCGTTACCGAAAAAGTTAGCTATTGGAACCCAAGCTGACCCAGTAATGCTAGAAGTGTTTAATAATTTATTTATGTCGATAGCTGAACAAATGGGAGGCGTACTTCAGAATACTTCGTACTCCGTAAACATAAAAGAACGGCTTGACTTTTCTTGTGCTATTTTCGACACCAGTGGGGAATTAGTTGCCAATGCACCCCATATTCCAGTTCACCTTGGGTCAATGAGTGATAGCGTAAAAACTATAGCACGTCAGCGGCAAGGAACTATGAAGCCCGGTGACGTTTTCATGCTAAATACGCCCTATAACGGAGGAACACACCTGCCGGATGTCACGGTGATTACACCAGTTTTTCAAGAAAAAAACGATGCAGTTTTATTTTATGTCGCGTCCCGTGGTCACCACGCGGAAATTGGAGGTATTACCCCAGGCTCTGTTCCACCCTATTCAAAACACATTGAGGAGGAAGGTGTGCTTTTGGATGATGTTCAATTAGTAGCAGAGGGCAAAATACTAGAAGATGAAATAGAAAAAATATTTACTAATAATAAATTTCCAACCAGAAATTTTCACCATAACCTTGGCGACCTCAAGGCACAAATTGCTGCCAATGAGAAGGGCGTTCAAGAACTGCATAATATGATTCGACATTTTGGGCTCGATGTTGTGACCGCCTATATGCAGCACGTACAGGATAATGCCGAGGAAACCGTTCGCAGGGTTATCGATACGTTGCACGACAGCTCATTTGAATATGAGATGGACATTGGTGCAACAATCAAGGTTTCAATAACCGTCGATAAGATTGCGCGAACGGCTAAATTGGATTTCACCGGAACTTCTGAGCAACAAAATAATAATTTCAATGCTCCTTCAGCGATATGTGTTGCTGCTACATTGTATGTATTCAGGACGCTAGTTGATGATGACATTCCATTAAATGCAGGCTGCTTAAAACCATTAGAAATAGTAATCCCTGAGGGTTGTATGCTGAATCCTGTTTACCCTGCAGCTGTTGTTGCGGGCAATGTCGAAACCTCCCAAGCTATTACCGATGCTTTATTTGGTGCACTTGGCATCATGGGAGCAGCACAGGGGACGATGAACAATTTCACATTTGGAAATAATAACCATCAATATTACGAAACAATTTGTGGTGGCGGGGGTGCCGGAGAGAATTACAAAGGGGCGGATGGCGTTCACACAAATATGACCAATACCCGACTTACAGACCCAGAAATTTTAGAATGGCGTTTTCCAGTTCTTTTGGAGAGCTTCTCACTTCGGCGTGGCTCAGGAGGAGACGGTAAATTCCGTGGAGGTGATGGAGTTATCCGAAGGGTCAAGTTCTTAGAAAAAATGACAGCATCGATATTATCAGGCCATCGGGAAATACCACCTTATGGCATGGCAGGCGGCCAACCTGGAAAAATAGGTCGTAATTATGTGATTCGTAATGGTGGATCCAAGGAAGAATTGCGAGGAACAGATTCCACTGAAGTTGAAGAAAACGATGTGATGGTAATTGAAACACCGGGAGGCGGCGGATACGGAAAAATCTAAGTCGGCCATTTACCCTCTAATAACATCTGATGTTTCTTTAGGATAAGCGGTACCGTTGCTTTACAATATGTGTGTTTTTCTAACACCTTTCCGTTGACGAAATGAAGAAGATCTAGTCCATAGTATGCACCTGCTCGTTTCTCTTCTTCGAGAGTTAAAAGCCAACGCACCATTGCCTTACCAGCCTCATCATCTAAAAAGATATCTTCCGTGTAAAACCGCATGCTACCAAAAACACCTGAAAACTGCGGGGTAAATGCGTCTCGAATAGCTGCCAATCCAACATTTTTCTTACCATTAAATTCTAGATAAATTGAATCTTCAGAGAAATAAGACATAACATCTTCTATGTCTTCGCGATTAAACGCATCTGTGAATTTTACAACTAAGGATTTTAATTCAATTCTTTTTTTATAATCAAGTGGCAATAGCACCTCCTTCATCCTGCCACCCGAGATTTCCAACTTTGTATCTTAAGGTCAACAATTTTCAGGGAAATATCAGTATCCCTGCTTGACGTCACGCAACTAGAAACGCAAAATCTCGCACCTTAAATGAAGGAGTTAAACATGGCACCAAAAGCCGGTGGCACCTCCCCCGGGGGCATACACGAATATTCTATACCGTTTGCTGATGTTGGAGACCTTTTTAAAAAATATAGTCTACAAAACCCCGACAAACTCGCACTGGTCGATGTAACGCAAGAAAAGTCGATAACATTTGGTCAATTACACGCGTGGTCAAATAGGATAGCTAACTGGCTTATCGAAAAGGGAGTCAATAAAGGAGACCGTATAGCGCTTTTATCCGAAGAACGACTGGAGAAGCTAATTTTATGGATGGGAATCTGGCGTGCAGGGGCTGTTTGTTGCCCTACCAATGTTGAAATGAATATCTCTTATGTTGCGGAAATTGTTGGCCACTTGAAATGTAAGCTGGCGCTCTATGACTCAGAGCTTGATATTGAAAAAATGACCGACGGGATTGATATTGAAAGCATTGAATTTGGTGACTGGTCAAACGATATTGCAGGTGATCCAAATAGTAATGAAGCGTTTGCACAAATTGCAGTCATTAATCATACACCAGAATGCGACCGCAGTTACTGCGAAACCGATGATGCAACCATTTTCTGCACATCTGGTACCACCGATAAACCGAAAAACTTTTTAATTGACCACCTCGCCCATTGGTCTTTTGGCATGTCAACAATCGACCAAATTGGCTTAAGGGAGGATGATAATACATTAGAATATCGTTCCTTCGGCTGGAATTCACCGCAAGGACTTTCTCTGATGCCATGGCTAGCTACGGGCTGTACACTGCATATAGCGCGTCGATTTTCCCACAGTAATTTTTTTGATTGGATTAAGAAATACGAAATTACTTTTTCTGCCGGTATTCCAACAGTAATTAATATGCTTTTAGATCGGCCCACCGGGGTGACTTCAAAAGATGTCCCGAGCTTAAGGCTTATGAGTTCATCTACAGCGCCTCTGAATCCGGAACGTTGGAAACAATTTGAAGAAACATACGGTATTAATTTACTTCAGTTTTTTGGTTGTTCTGAAGGTGGCTGGGTTTGTGGAAACCGCCATTATGCTAAAAAATATGGTACCGTTGGACCCCCGGCTAAACATCAGGAATTCTTACTTGTAGATGAAAATGGCGAAGCTGTTCCTCAGGGCGAAGAAGGGGAGGTTACTCTTGGTGGTCCTCAATGTGCAAAGGCTTCAATGACCGCAGAAGGTGTATGGGAAAATCTTTATGGAAAAAGAGTTCAGCTTGGTGATCTTGCCGTAATGGATGAAGATGGTTTCATAACGGTTACCGGAAGACTTAAAGACCTCATTATTCGTGGAGGTGTCAATATATCCCCGGTAGAGGTGGACAACATAATTATGCAACACCCAAAGGTTTATGAAGCTGCTGCGGTGGGAATACCAGATCCAATTTATGGTGAAGAAATTGTTGCCTACATTGTAGTTAGGGATGGAGAAAAACTCTCTCAGGAAGAAATAAATTCTCACTGTGCCAAGACATTGGCAGATTATCGATTACCAAAAGAGTACTACTTTATTGAAGAGTTACCCAAAAATGACCGAGGTAAAGTTCGGCGGCCCGATCTGCAGGAAATGTGGAAACAAAGCCAAGAATTAAATTAATGCGTGGGCTCTGGGTCACTGAATATACCGAATTTAATAATTTAACGATCGAAGATATTCCTTCAGCAAAGTTGGAGGCAACTCAGGTACGCATTAAGGTCAAGGCAGCAGGTGTAAGTTTTGCAAACAATCTAGTCGTCTCTGGCAGGTATCAGCGTAAGCCTCCTTTGCCCTTTACGCCGGGCACAGAATGTTCTGGAGAAATAATAGAGTGCGGATCTAATGTAACACGCTTCAAACCGGGTGACCGTGTCTTTTCCGTTTTGGATTGGGGTGGGCACGCAGAAGAAGTCGTGGCATGGGAAGTCAATACATACCCCATCTCTGATAAACTCACTTTTGCACAGGCAACCAACTTTAACTCTTATGCGACCAGCCTAGCAGCGCTATCTTGGAACCACCTACTAAATTTACAGCCCGAACAAACGATCCTTGTACATGGCGCTGCTGGCGCCATCGGCCTTGCAACTATTGATCTAGCTAAAATGTTTGGCGCGAACGTTATTGCCACAGGTAGCACAAAAGCAAAACGCTCTGCCGCCAGTTCACAAGGTGCAGATTATGTAATCGATTACTCATCAGGGCAATTTGTAGACCAGGTAAAAGAAATTACCAACTCCAATGGCGTAGACGCGATCGTTGACCCAGTCGGAGGAAAAATTTTCGAAGAGTCCTTGCGCTGTTTAAAGGTAGAGGGCCGTATTTGCCCTATTGGTTTTACCTCGGGCCAAGCAGCCAAAATACCAAGCAATATTTTACTTGTAAAGAATATTACTGTTTGCGGCTTAAATATGGGAACCTATTATGGTTGGAGTCCAACGGATATCCGTTATGAGATGGAAAACCGTATTCGTCGGTTAATGAAAAAAATAAACAAATGGGCAGAGAACAAAAATATTAATATTAAAGTTTGTGATACATTTCCCTTAAGTAATTTTAAAGAGGCAATGTCGTTAGTCACTTCACGTAAATCAATAGGGCGTGTGGTACTTTTAATGGACTAAATATTAAGAGCTCTTACGGCCTTCAGGATACGGTCTGTATTAGGAGCGATATAATTTTCCATTGTAACGTTTGCCGGCACGTGAACTGGCAAACGATTTACTCCGTTAAATAGAAAACCCGCCTAACTTGGTTTCTAGGTATTCCATGATCCCCTCATGTCCCCCTTCACGGCCTAGACCAGACTCTTTTTGACCGCCAAATGGTGCTGCGGCACCAGTAGGGTTTATATCGTTTATGCCAATTATACCAAAACGTAACTTCTCAAAGGTTCGCATAGCAGTAGACAAGTTCTGTGTATAAATATATGCCGCCAATCCGTAATGTGTATCGTTTGCCATTTCTATAATGTCATCTTCATCGTCAAATGCTATTATGGGCGCTATGGGACCAAAGGTTTCTTCTCGATATATCAACATTTCGGGCGTAACATTCCCTAGAACGGTGGGTGCATAATAATTTCCTCGATCCAGATTCTCCTCTAGCAATCGCTGCCCTCCACAAAGCAGTGAAGCTCCTTTAGCCAAAGCATCTTCTACCTGACGCTCCACCTTCTCTATCGCTTTTTCATTGACCAATGGGCCGATATTGATACCATCATTAAGACCATTACCTGCTCTCATTCTTTCAACGCGAGAGACAAATTCGTTGGTAAATGCTTCTACGCCTGATTTGTGTACAAATAGCCTATTGGGACAAATGCATGCCTGACCGGTGTTTAAATATTTTACCAGTACCGCTCCTTTGGCAGCAAATACCGGGTCAGCATCTTTAAGAACAAGAAATGGAGCATGCCCTCCAAGTTCTAAAGATACTCGTTTCATTTGTTCGGCTGCACCGCGTGCAAGCAATTTTCCGGTCTCAGTTGAGCCTGTAAATGTGATTTTTCTAACAAGCGGATTAGAAATAAATTCATCTCCAATAGGTTTCGGGTCTAATCCAGTTACGAGGTTAATAACACCCGGGGGTATGCCAGCCTCCTCCATAATTTTGAATACCTCAATCGCGCACAAAGGTGTTGCCTCAGCAGGTTTTAGAACAATTGTGCATCCGGCGGCTAACGCCGGGGCTAGCTTCCGCGTAACCATGGACGCAGGGTAATTCCAGGGAGTAACCGCCGCAACCACCCCTACAGGCTGATGCAATACGATAAAACGCTGGTCTCCCCGCGGAGCTGGAATTGTCTCTCCATATATCCTTTTGGCCTCTTCCGCATACCAAAGAAGAAAATCGGCTCCATACTGCACCTCATTCATAGCTGCACGTAGAGGTTTACCCTGCTCAATGGTCATTGTTCTTGCAATCGCTTCGCGGCTTTTGCTCATCAATTCGTATGCCTTGTAAAGAATTCGAGAACGTTGATAAGCGGTCATCCCTCCCCACTCATCAAAAGCGTCATGGGCCGCTTGAATTGCTCGCCTTGCTTCAGGCTGGCCTCCATCTGGAACATCGGCAATCCACTCACCTGTTGCCGGGTTATTAACTTGAAAGGTTTTGCCGTTATCAGCGGCACACCAAGAACCATTAATGAACATCAAATTCTCCTTCTTTCAGATACTTTTAACACCCTAGTTGTGGAAGGGGTAGTAATCATCCTCTTTTCTAACAGACCTTAGTAAGTTAATTTCAATATAAACGAATCTAACTCGGAGTAAGAAATGGCAAGCGCATTTGACCAATTTTGCAAGGATACTCAGAAAGTACTCAAAGATCATAAGGGTCGAGAAGGCCGAAAAATGGTTCAGCTAAATCTTGAAAAATTACTTAACAGTCCGGAGTTTGTAGAAGCGGAATGCGGTTTAGATGCAAAACCTGGAATTCGTACCATTTACCGCGATAAGGAAACTGGCTTTAACGTCCTTGTTCATGTTTATAAGGACGGAAAAAAGGGGCCACCCCACGATCATGGGCATAGTTGGGCCGTCTACGGACAAGCGATGGAATGGACTGATATGACGCTATGGAAACGTAAGGACGATGGTACTAGGGCAGGTTTTGCCGATCTCGAAAAATTAGAAACCTTTCGACTAACTCCGGGAAAAGCCGGAATCTTTGAAGTTGGCGAAATCCATTCAATTCATTTTCCAGATGGGGCTCGGTTCGTGCGGGTAACCGGCACAGATCTTGATGCAATTCCTACTAATCGTTTCAATCATGAGGAACAATCGGTTAACGTGGGCAGCCGGCTTTGAATAGGTTTCAATAGATGAAAAATGAATTTAAAACAGAACCTCTTTCCGAAATTTTAGGAATAAAGGTAAAGGGACTTGATCTGCGTAACGCGCTGGACAATAAGATTAAATATAAATTGCAGAAGCTGCTAGCAGAGTATTGTGTCTTATGTCTACCAAATCAGGATCTTTCTGCGGAAGATCAAATTCGTTTTGCCAATATATTTGGGAGAGCTGATAGTGAGAGAAGACCCAAGTCGACAGGGGATCTCAAGAAATCCGCCAAAAGAGGTGTTATGTTTGTCTCAAATATTCGTGAAAACGGTGTTCCGATCGGTTCACTACCAGATGGGGAAATGCAATTCCATTCCGATGGTGCCCACCGACAATTTCCATACCGAGCGACTACCCTGTACGGAATAAAAATTCCATCTAAAGGCGGCAATACAATGTTTTCTAATTTACAAGCTGCGTACGACGCACTTTCTCCAAATATAAAGGATCAGATCAAAAATTTAAAAACACAAACCGTTTATGATTACACCGCCCAGAATAGAGAGACTATAGGTGCCGACCCCATACTACCCCGCGCACAACATGAGTTAATTAAAGTGCACCCAGTCACTGGACGAAAATCAATATACGTAAGTCGTTTGATGACTGAGAAGATTGTAGGTATGGATCCAGATCAGAGTGAAAACTTATTAGGCCAACTATTTGATCATGCAGAAAAACCAGAGTTCATATATAGCCATAAATGGAGCCCAGGAGATTTAATTATCTGGGACAACCGATCTACCAATCACGCTCGCACCGATTTCCCCGCGGAAGAGCAAAGGTTACTGCGGCGTTATACCGTCAGTGACCCCGATTCTCCGCTAGGAAATTAATAGCGTCGCGGAAAGAAAAAATAATGACACTAACGATCGAAATTGAACCTTTATCCGACGTCATGGGCGTAGCAGTGCGTGGTGTCGATCTAAGTAAACCTGTAGATGTTTCTACCCAAGAAATGTTTTTTGAACTTTTTGTAAAACACCTAGTCCTGTGTTTTCCTGAACAACGACTGAGCGCAGCCGATCAGCTTCGTTTTGCAAATTTTTTTGGTCGAGGCGATGGCGGGGATAGGGTTAAACGACGCGACAAAAACAAAAGAAGGACCGGTGAACGTGGAATGATGTATGTGAGCAACATCAGGGAAAATGGTAAGCTGATTGGTGTTCTACCTGATGGTGAAATGATGTTTCACTCTGATGGAGCCCATCGGCCAAGCCCCTACCGAGCCACGACACTGTATGGAATTAAAATCCCTTCTCATGGCGGGGATACCTTGTTTGCCAATCTTTACAAAGCCTATGAAGCTTTACCTAGTCAAACTAAAAAACGAATTGAAAATTTAATTACCCGTGTCGTTTATGACTACGAGGCCGTTGATCGTGCCCATACGATTGCAGCCAACCCGGTACTCCCGCGAGCACATCATTCGCTAGTCAAGTCTCACCCCGATACTAAGAAAAAAACACTTTATCTTAGTCGTCTCATGACACAGGATATAGTTGATCTACCCGCAGAAGAAGGAGAGGAACTTCTCCTTGAACTATTTGACCAATGCGAAAAGCCGGAATTCGTTTATGCTCACAAATGGAAAGTGGGCGATCTCTTGATCTGGGATAATCGTTGTACAAACCACGCTCGCACCGATTTTCCTCCTGAGGAAGAACGGATGCTACGCCGTTTTACTGTCAGTGAGCCGGATGCACCCGTCGAGTCATAACTATATCAATCAGAAAAAGACCATTAGTATTGCTAATAATTTGTAGTTAACAGTACTTAATCTCGAAAATTTACATATTGTAGCGGTTGAACAAATTTTTGTTCCTTTATCAGAGACATAGCAGCCTGCAAATCATCTCTCTTCTTTCCTGTGACCCTTAGTTCTTCTCCCTGGATCGCCACCTGGACTTTTTTCTTTGAAGCTTTAATAGTCTTAGTAATTTTTTGGGCTAGCTCACGTTCAACGCCCTGTTTAATGACGACATTTTGCCTTAAAGAATTACCAAAAGCCTTTTCCGGTGTCTGAAAATCAAGAAAACCCACCTCAACTTTCCTTTTCGCCAAGTGACCCCGGAGGAGTTCCTGAACTTGTCTCAGCTTAAGGTCATTGTCAGCGAGAAGCTGGAGGGTTTGATCGTTGCGTTCTATCGAACAAGCGCTCCCCTTGAAATCAAATCGATTGTTCATTTCTCGTAATGCGCTTTGTATCGCATTGTCAACTTCAGGAATTTTAATCCGGGAAACTATATCAAAAGATGGCATTTTTTCTCTCAAATAGATTTTAAAATTTATGTTTTAATGCTTCCTAGAAACTCAATTAATACCGAATTAAAGGCTACCGGATTCTCCAAATTGGAAATATGACCCGCCGCTGGGACAATTTCATGCCTTGCACCAGGAATATTCTGGGCAGCTTCGGCCAAAGCTTCCGGAGGGGCCCCCTTATCCTCTGCTCCACCAATTATCAAGGTGGGAGTTGTAATTTCACATAGACGAGCGCCAAAAGATAGCGTCTTCAATGCTTCACAGCATCCGGCGTGTCCGATTTTATCCGTAGACCTGATCATAGCCCGTACTTTATCCAAAACTGGAATATTTTGATCTACTGATTTCTTGGTAAACCAGCGAGAAATTGTTGATTCTACTAATCCCTCCATGCCCTCTAATTCTGCAACGTCAATCCTATGCTGAAAGTAGTTTTGATAATCAGGCGGCGCATCCGGCCGGGAATCACAAGCAACAAGGCTAAGAAGCCTATCTGCGTGGTCTTGTGCAAGTCCATAACCCATCATGCCCCCTATAGAGAGGCCGCACCAATGAGTCTTTTCAACCCCTACGTGATCAAGTAAAGCCAAAGCGTCACTAATAATCATTGGAAAAGTATAAGGTCCAGCGGGGGCAGCAGACATTCCAAGCCCCCGATGATCATATCGCAAAATCCGATAATTATCATTTAAAACCTCGGCCTGCTCATCCCACAGAGTTAAATTATTGCACAATGCATGTGCAAAAGTTATCCAAGGCTTACCCTCAGTGCCAGAAATTTCATAATTGATCTTAGTTCCGTTTACGTCTGCTTTCACTTTATTCTCCTTCACTTTCTCCCTCTTGAGATACTTGAGCTGACGACTTATGTCCACCACCCTTCTTGCGTTTTGGGTAACTGTCCCTTAGACAATCCTCATACTTTGAATCTAAATTGGAAAAATAGTAATGAGCACGGTACGTAAAGACGCTGCACCTGGCAGCCCAACAGAAAAACTATACGATTTACGCGGAACCCTCGACTACTTACGAGAAGAGGGAGATCTAGTTATAACAGACAAAGAAGTTGATCCCGATCTGGAAATCATTTCTTTGCAAAAAAAATTTGATGGTGGTTGCCCAATATTATTTAATAACATAAGAGGTAAGCCTAATAATCGAGTAGTCACAAATCTCCTTAGCGACCAAACTATAATCAATAAAATGTTTGGGTGGCCGGACAATGTCACTCGAACGCGCATGACTGCTGATGCTATGCGCAACCCTATTCCCCATTCTGTTATTGAACAAAAAGACGCACCCGTTCAGGAAGTCGTAATAGAAAACCCTGAAAATGTGAACGACTTTATTGTTCCCGTCCGCCACACGGAATTCGAGCCAGAGCTTACCGTAGGTTCTGGAATTCGTTGTGTAACCGGCAAACACTTCGAAGGTGGTACCGATCTTGGATACAACAGAATGAATTTTAGATGGGGTAATATCGGCACTTTCCAAATTTCTCCCGGATCACATATGTGGCAGGTGGTGAGCCGATACTATAAATCAGATGAGCCTGTCCCCATAACAGTTTGCTTTGGCGTTCCCCCCTCATGCACAATGCTCGCTGGAGCAGGCTTTGACTATGTTATTTTACCAGAAGGGTGCGATGAAATAGCCATAGCAGGTGCGCTTCAGGGTTCGCCAATACGGATGGTACAGGCGCGTACTGTAGATGCTCTAGCTCTCGCAGATGCTGAAGTAGTATTAGAAGGTTATGTTTACCCGAGAGACCGACGTTTTGAGACAGCAGAGTCGGAAGAGTCGGGAATGCAAGGACGCCATCATTTTCACCCAGAATGGTCGGGGTATATGGGAAAAGCCTACAAGGCTCCAACCTTCCACTGCACCGCTGTTACAACCCGGGCACCCAATACAAAACCAATTATCTTTGCGCTTGGTGTACACACAATGGATGAACATAATATCGACACCACCATCCGTGAAGCAGCAATCTACGAGCTCTGTCAACGAATGCAGCCGGGAATTGTGACAGATGTAAATATCCCCTACTGCATGACTGATTGGGGTGGTGCTATAATTCAGGTAAAAAAAAGAAGTAAGATTGATGAAGGGTGGCAGCGCAACTTTTTATCCGGTATTTTATCTACTTCTCAAGGCGCTCGTATAGCTATCGCAGTGTCAGAAGACACAGATATATATGACATGGACGACATCATGTGGTGCCTAACAACTCGAGTTAATCCCCATACTGATATTCTGAATCCTCTTCCGGGTGGACGAGGGCAAACCTTCATGCCAGCAGAACGAATGACTGCTGGGGATCGCGAATGGACCGCCTCGAATACTCGTTTTGAAGGTGGCATGGGAATTGATGCGACGGTACCATATGGATACGAAGAGGACTTTCTCCGACCTCAATATCCTGTAGATAAGGTCGACCCAAAAAAATGGTTCACTGATAAGGATATTGATAATATGACCAGACGCATGCACGGATGGATGCATTCTCTGGCTAAATTTGGCCGATAAAGACCAAGTCCGTTTTCTGGATGTTTGAATACCGTTACCATGCAAGCCCATTCAAGGATAAGTCATAGGTGTATCTATGAGTAGCGGATTTATTGAGCGCCACAACATTTGGACTGAAAAACAAAAATCCTGTGCTTCAGAGATCGAGCATCGATTGAAATCCGATAATATTAGGCTCATACGGATGGCTTGGTCTGACAGCCATGGGAGTTCTCGAGTAAAGGAAATTTCGGTTTCTGCCTTTCTAAAATCATTAAAAGATGGCTACAATATAAATGTTGCCACGTTTACTTTAGACGCAACCGGAGGCCGTGTTTTCAGATCCTTCATTCGGGGTGGCGGAATGGGTTTGGATGAAATGACGGGGTCACCAAACCTGACCATAGTCCCCGATCCTCTGACATTTCGAATATTGCCATGGGCATCAGGTCTAGCTTGGATTTTATGTGATGAATATTTCGATAGTGGCGTGCCATTTTATTTCTCAAGCCGCCAACTTTTAAACAAGCAAGTAGAATGCATAAAAAATAGAAATATGGACCTTGTTATTGGACTCGAAATCGAATGGTACCTTCGGCGAATTGAGAATTATAACCTTGCTCCTGAAAACTCTGGTATGCCAGGCACCCGCGGATACCCAATCGGAACCTCTTCTGTAGAACCCGGGTATTCGTATCACCTCGAGTCTAACTTCGACCTCATGCAACCAATATTAAGTATTCTTGCAGAAACTTATGAAGCGTTAGATTTACCCTTACGTTCAATAGAAAATGAATATGGTCCAGGTCAAGTAGAATGCACCTTTGATCCCCTCCCAGTTAATCGCGCCGCTGATGATTTCCTGCTTTTTCGTACCACAACACGTCAAGTCTGCAGGCGTCATGGATATTTGGCATCATTTATGTGTAAACCAGCATTTGAAGGATATTGTGCCAGCGGATGGCATCTCCATCAGTCATTAATTGATCGTGACACCGGAATTAATCTTTTAGCTGCCGAACAGGGACAGGAGACACTATCTTCTCTCGCGAAAAATTATATGGCCGGATTATTGGAAAATGCACCTGCTTCGGCTGTACTCGCAACGCCCACTGTTAATGGTTTTCGACGTTTCACACAAAATTCTCTTGCTCCCGACCGCGCAACCTGGGGCTATGACCATCGTGGTACAATGATTAGAGTCTTAGGACAGCCGGGAAAGACCAGTACGCGGTTTGAAAATCGGATTGGTGAACCCGCAGCAAATCCTTATCTGTTTATGTCATCACAAATTATTAGCGGTCTGGATGGCATCGACCGTAATTTACAACCTTGGGATTCTGATGATTCTCCATATGAGGCAGCTCGGCCTTTACTTCCTAAATCACTCGAAAAAGCTGTAGATAATCTTGATAATAGCCAACTAATTCGTCAAGCATATGGAGATGCGTACGTTGATTACTATATAGGCCTTAAAAAAGCAGAGTTGGAACGTTTCAATTCCTATATTACGGAAAATGGCGATCAGGACGCTGAAAATGGTATATCTCAATGGGAACAAAACGAATATTTCGATTTTTTCTAGTTGAAATGCTTTAAGAGGTAAAAATATCATAAAAGTCAGGTAGCAACGGGGAAAAAGCAATCCAAATGAAAGATGGCCTTGATTACGATACACTAATTTATGAGGACCGGGTCCACCAACGGATCTATACAGATGAAACGATTTTCCGCCAAGAAATGAATAAAATATTTGGCGGTGTATGGGTCTATCTTGCTCATGAAAGCCAAATTCCGGACAACGATAACTTTGTTACTTCCAAGCTTGGTCTCCGCCCAATAATAGTAGTAAGAGATTCCTTAGGCCATATTCGTGCCTTGTATAATCGTTGTACTCACCGAGGGGCGACTGTTTGTAGACTTAACAAGGGAAAAGCAAAATCCTTTGCATGCCCATACCATGGATGGAGTTACTTCAATAGTGGAAAAATTAGTGGTGTTCCATGGCCAGACGGCTACGCAAATGATTTTTCGGATCCTAAATATAATCTAGCCCAAATACCGCGTGTCAGTTCATACCGCGGCTTTATCTTTGGGACTTTGAACCCAAAAATGCCGCCACTTGAAGAATACTTAGGCGGTGTAAAAAAGCCACTTGACCAATGGTTGGACCGTCACCCTGGAGGCATACTATCTTTTTGTGATGCAAACAGACTGAAATTTAATGGCAACTGGAAACTCCTTTATGACAATTCTGCAGACGGCTATCACGTTGTTTTCTCTCATCGTTCCCTATTAGCAATGGAAAATCGGCTTGTTCAGGGTGAGGAAGAAGACAAAGGTATGGCCTACTATAAAACAAATCCCGATAATGCGCCGTTTTATGTTAAGGTCTTCGAAAATGGGCATCATTACAAGGATAAACGACCCGCTGTAGATACCAGCCCGGGTGGTCTGTGGAGAATTGAAGGCCCACACCCAGGTATGGAACATTATGAAGAATTAATCAGGGAAAAACTCGGTGATCATGCTAATTCTGTACTTGATCTTGCTTCCTCAGAACCCGTAAATATCAACATCTTCCCTAATCTGCATATTCTGGGCAACCACGTACAAGTTTCACAGCCCATTTCTCTAACAGAAACAGACACCACTTGGTGGGGAACTGCTATCATTGATGAAAATGATGAGCTTCATGGATGTGTAGATGCCGTAAACGCACTTCGTATGCGTACGCAGGAAAGTTTTCCCAACTTTGGAGAGGTGGACGATTTAATGAATTTCGAGCAAATCCAGGCTGGTCTCGCTGGTGTCGAGGATGAATGGGTCTACATGCATCGCGGGCTCGGTGTTCCAGATCGGATAAAGCGGGACGAGGATGGCTACTTGATAGGTCCTCCCACTGACGAAATCTTTCTTCGCGAGACAATGCAGATATATAAGAACCTGATGAAAAGTAATCCCGATTTGGTCATAGAACGTGATGTAAAGGAGGCAGCTTTTGATACAACATGATCCATCTCGCACTTCACATTACGTAGGAGATGATTTTTATCAATCACTAATTGACAGTTTTAAGGATTGGCAAAATGAAGACCAAGAAATAATAGATCTCACATTGCGGACCTCCTGCCAAATCCTTCTCGAGCAGGAGTCCAGGTTACTAGATCAAAACCGACTCGATGACTGGTTAACACTCTATATCCCGGAATGTGTATATTGGGTACCTGCCACTGCACCAGCCGGTGACCCTCGTACAGAAATTGCAGTTTGTTTTGATGATCGGCGGCGCCTCGAAGACCGTATCTACAGGCTAAAAAATGATTTTGCCTGGTCTCAACAACCGAGATCTCGGACGACTAGATTAATCACTAACGTAACCGCATTCTCAACAACAGTTGCACATTTTTTAATGGTTTACGCCAATTTTCTAATTACGGAATTTCAGGCTGGAGACAAACGAACATATACCGGTTGGTATGGCTATAAAATTAGGTCTGAAAATGATAAATTGAGAATTGCGGCAAAACAGGTTAACTTGATCGACTGCGACCAAAATCTTCGAAACCTAAGCATCATTCTTTAAAAAAATTTTTACGTCGTTATTGAATGCCCAGCTGAATTGCCCCAGCTAGTAAATTTTGTAATAAAAATATTACTTTCTTCTAGCTCTTTCATCCATCACTACCTGCTTCAAGGTCTCCTCATTAACGGCGCCGGGTATAATTCTCTCGCCAATTACAAAAACCGGCGTACCAGATATGGCGAGTGCATTAGCAAGTTTATAATTTTTCTGCAGTGTATTTTGTATCATAGAGCTCGCCATATCCTTACGAAGTCTAGAATAATCGATTCCCAATGAATTTGCCAAAGAGGCAATACTATCCAAATCTATCCGTCCTGACATTAGCCCTTCATGAAACTTTACATACTTCCCTTGTTGATGTGCGGCCAGAGCTGCCTTTGCTGCGGTGATTGATTTCTGTCCAAGGATAGCAAATTCTTTATAGACCACCCGAATATTGGGATCACTTTTGATTAAAGCTTTGAGAGTATTCGCCGCCCGTTTACAGTAACCACAATTGTAATCAAAAAACTCAACGACTGTAATATCCCCTTTGGGGTTACCACCCACAGGCGAGGTTTTATCGCCTATAAGTTCTTTTTTATAGGTCTTTAATGCTATAGACACTCGTGCCTTCTCTGAAGCCTCCTCTTCTTCTTTCAATTTTTTAATTGCCTGACGGATAATTATTGGATTTTTCAATAAATAGTCCTTAATAACACTCTCAATGGCCTTCCGTTGATCGGATGACAAAAAGTTACTCGAATCACTCCGGGCATGAGTTGTACCTTGAAGAAAGGACAAGGCTATGAAGACTATGAAAGCATGGCACTTGAACAACGAATTCTCCCCTAAACTATTCAACAATCAAAAAATCCGTTCGATTTTAGATTAATAATATCAACTTTAGCAAAAGATATGATTGCTCCCTGAGAATATTAGTAAACTGAGTATAATTACACTCTGAGTTGGTGGAATGGTTCCAACGCCTCCTTAACAAATATCTCTTCAGCTTTTAAGTGACGGGTTGTAACTCCTTGATCAAAGCAAAAGCGCAAAAAGGCATCAATGGTAGTTCGGTTTCTTTCGACCCCGTAAGGCCAATAATCGCCATCAGGAAAAAACTCGGTCTCTATACGTTCTACATGTCGCTGGATCCATGGTAGTCCAATTTGAGATACATTCATATCACGCATTCTGCGCACAGAATTATTTTTAGCTTCCTCAAATGCGTTAAATAAATTTCGAGCAATCCAGGGGTTTTCTTCATAGGTCGAACGCCTGAGTGCAACAGTGTGCATGATTGGAAAAATTCCGGTTTGAGAAAAATAATCGTGCTCGACTGATTCAAAATCACTATAAAGCCTTGTGATAGATGGGTCACCCGAAAGCATTCGCCGGGGCGGATCTGCCGTGATTAAAGCGTCAATTTCTCCTTCAACAAGCATATCGGCGAGTGAACCGTCTGGCAAATTAGTTAGACTCACACCCTTCGGTGGTTTCTCTTCAGTATTATCAAGTCGACCCGGCGAATTGGGACCAAGCTGATACCAATCAATTTGATTTAGTGGAATACCTATCGTCTCTGTTAACCAGCCTCTTGCGTAAGTTGTAGCTGTTTGAGCCCACTGGGGCAAACCAACTTTTTTTCCTCTCAGGTCTTCGACATTTTTTACAGAACCATCCGACCTTATATAGAAACCAGAGAGCCTGAATAGTCGGGAAGGAAAAACTGGAATTAATACGAAAGGTGCTTTCCCCCGGGAGATCGCTTGACATGACATAGCAAAGGAAATTTCAGAAATGTCCCATTCCTGATGTGCCAGAAATCTTTTAAAAGTCTCCTCAACTTCCATAACCAAACTGGTTACTTCGATCCCCTTGGGTTTTACCTCTCGAGTAAAAAGGTCACGAACATGATCATATTCATTAATTCCCAAAGTCAGGTGTATATCAGCCATCCGAACCTCTTCTATTTTAAAATTATTCCTATTTTTTTCCGAGACTTTTATTTTTGTCTTTCCATTGGGCCTTCAAATTGACGGAGTTCTCCTGCTGCCAAAGCATGAGGCTGCGCGTTACGAGTATAGATATTGACACTGGGTTTATACACTTCTGGTTCGTCAAGGGTACCTGCACTCAGTACATAGAATTTTTTCCAACCCTCAGATTTACAAAGCACATTAGAACCACAATTAGGACAAAAGCCACGTTTCATAATGGTTCCACGGTCGGTAACCTTTCCATAAAACTTAAGATCCCCTGAGATCTCGATATCTGTTTTTAAAACCATAAGGCTTGAAGCGAACGCCGTCCCAGTATACCGCTGACAATCTTTACAATGACAAAGTCCAGCGTAAACCGGCTCCTCATTTATTTTAACGTTGTATTTAACCCTTCCGCAAAGGCACTTTCCTTTAGCAATTTCACTCATTTTTCCTCCCGCGATTTTCCAATTCACGAAGTTTAAAGCGTTGTATTTTCCCTGTAGCTGTTTTTGGCAAATCATTTACAAAATAAAACCACCTAGGATACTTATAATGAGCTAACCTCTCCCTGCAATGATCAACTAAAACTTTCTCTATTACTTCATCGGAGTCATTAAGGTTATTCAGAACAACAAATGCTGCCGGTTTCAATAGACCCTCATCATCCCAATGGCCTACGACAGCTGCCTCTAAAACCTTGGGATGTTCAATCAATCGGTCCTCTATTTCAAATGGCGAACACCACAGCCCCCCCACTTTCATCATATCGTCTCCACGACCTGCATTATGGTAGTAACCATCCTCATCCCGATAGTACATGTCACCGGTATTCAGCCACTTATCAATCATCGTATCCTCGGTCTTCTTGGGGTTATTCCAGTACAATCGCGCAGCAGACTCGCCTTTAACCCAAACAGTACCTATGACGTTAGGCTCCTTTACTTCTGTTTTCCTATCATCAACCAATTTCACTTGATATCCAAGCACCGGTTTTCCAGAAGTTCCCGGTTTATAGTCGCTGGGACTGTTAGAGATAAAGATATGGAGGTTCTCGGTAGAACCTAAACCATCAATGATAAGTGTGCCCGTTTTTTCTTTCCAACGTCGAAAAACATCACCAGGAAGAGCCTCCCCGGCAGAGACACAAAGCCGAATTGATGACAAGTCAGGCGTTTGGGTTTCCATAGCCCTGAGCTGCTGTGCATATAATGTCGGGACACCAAAAAATACGGTTGGCCGAAATTTTTCTATCATTTGAAAGCTCATTTCAGGCGTTACTTTCCCATCCGACAAAGCAATACTGGCCCCAACCCAAAGTGGAAAGGTCATGGCATTACCAAAACCGTAGGAATGAAATAATTTACTGACAGAAAAAACAGTGTCCTCCTCATTCAAACCTAGCGTATTTTTAGCGAAGCGCTCAGATGTACAGATCATTGATCTATGAGGATGCACAACACCTTTTGGGTTGCCTGTCGAGCCAGAAGAATATAGCCAAAAACAATCATCTAGGTGTCTAGTCTCAGCGACTGCGAGTTCAGCGGGCTCGCGGTTGACTTGTGTTTGCAAATCTTCAGCAACAAGGATATTTTTTGGTTTTTTGGAAACCTGCTCTATTGCCGGCTCGACGGTCTCATAAAACTTTTTACTATAAACCAAACCCGAACATTTAGAATCAGTTAATAAATATTTATAGTCCTCAGGTCTAAGCATAGTATTGACAGGAACCGGAATAAGCCCTGCCTTTATTGCACCGAAGAATATCGCAATAAAATGAGGGTTATCAGGCATCACCATCATCAAACGTTGGCCGCGGCCAACTCCCAATTTTAATAGGTAATTACCATAGCGGTTTACCGACTTATAAAGATCACCGTATGTCCATTCGTCGTCCAGAGTTGTTATAGCAACTTTATTTCTTCTTCCTTCCAAAATATGGCGATCAATAAAGGCTGCTGCCGCGTTAAAGTTTGGTGCAAAGTTTAACTTTTGAGGTTCTGAAGACCTATCGATTTCGATTGTATTGTCTCGCATTTGGAACTCCGGTTTTGGTCCCCGCATATTTATTGGGTTTTTAAACGAAATCATCAAGAACTAAAGTTTGACCCGGTTTATTATTTTGCGGCAATTTGACCCGTTATTTTAGTTGATTATGGCGTAAATTACTGGCAACACCTATCTTATAGTAATGATAAGGTTTTTTTACCTTGACTTGTTTTTTAATAATCGGAAAATTTCTCGATGTCGAACATGACGAAGGGCCCAAAATACCTAGGGCAGCCTGTCCAGAGGGTTGAGGATGAAATCCTGCTTATGGGTAAGGCTCAGTATTCGGACCATCTCCCTACCCGAGCCGGAACGCAACATGCAGCCATTTTAAGGTCTCCACATGCTCATGCTAAAATTAAATCAATTGACGTAAGCCGTGCCGAAAAAATTCCTGGTGTCTCTGCGGTGATGACTGGCGACGACGTGAAGGAAATGTCAGAAGCCTTTCTTATCGTCTTGCGACAACCCATAAATCAATGGGCTCTTGCCGTCGAAAAAGTACGTTATGTAGGAGAACCTGTTGCCTTAGTAGTCGCCCGAGACAGGTACATAGCAGAAGATGCTTTGGCAGAAATCGACATTGTTTATGACGCCATAGCTCCCGTTATTGATCAAGAAAAAGCAATTTTAGAGGATGCCCCGATAGTTCATGAAGCCGTGGGTAGCAATGTAGTATCTACGAGAGACTTTTCATACGGTGATCCAGAGGGCGCGTTTGAGAAGGCTGATAAAATCGTTAAAATGAAGGTTCGCTATCCACGAAATTCTCAAACACCTCTAGAAGGATTTGTTGTTACAGCAGATTTTCATCCCGGGGAGGATTTGTATGACGTATCATCAAATTATCAGGGGCCCTTTACCTCGCACCCTGTAATGTCAATGGCACTTCGTGTTAAAAACTCTCAATTACGTATGCGTACCCCACAGTGGTCCGGTGGTGGTTTTGGGATAAAGGTACAAATTTTTCCTTATGTTGTACTTATTTGTCTTGCCTCAAAAAAAGTGGGAAAACCTGTAAAATGGGTTGAAGATAAACTCGAACATTTATCCGCAGCTGCCGCTGCACCCAATAGGCTTATAAAAATGGAAGCAGCTGTAAAAAACGATGGAACGGTTACAGCTTTCCGCTTTGACCAACAAGATGACTACGGCGCTTTTTTACGTGCGCCTATGCCGGGGCCACTTTATCGCATGCACGGGATTTTGACTGGAGCTTATGATATAAAGAATCTTGCTGTTACCAATCGCGTCGTCATGACAAACAAGTGCCCATCAGCAATGGTACGGGGATTTGGCGGACCTCAAATGTATTATGGTATTGAACGAATGATGCAAAAAGTTGCTCATGAATTGGATATGGATCCATTGGATGTCATTCGTAAAAACCTTGTTCCAGCGGGCGTGTTTCCATATCGCGCTGCCGCTGGAGCACTGCTGGACTCGGGGGATTACCCCGCTGCTATTGAAAAAGCCGTCAAAGACGGTGCTTTAGATGACCTAAAAAAACGCAGAGACGAACGGCGGGCAGACGGAAAAAAATATGGTATAGGTTATGCGGCGATTGTTGAGCCCGCTCAATCCAATATGGGCTATCTGTCAAATATACTTCCTCGTGATGAAAGACAAAGAAATCCGAAGGGTGGAGCAGTTGCTAATGCAACTGTAAATGTTGACCCACTCGGTACAGTTAGCGTTACAGCTGATTCAATTCCCCAAGGTCAGGGTCATATGACCATTTTATCGCAAATTGTTGCTGACGTATTAGGACTGACACCTGAACACATTAAGGTGAACCTAGACTTCGATACGGCAAAGGATGCTTGGTCAATAGCGACCGGTAATTACTCTTCACGATTTTCATCAGCAACAGCTGTTGCTTGCCAAAAGGCGGCGGAAAAAGTGAAAGCTAAATTAGCGCGGATCGCGAGCCAAACTCTTAATGTCCCTTCTGAGCAACTCGAATTTGTTGAAGGCAAAATCAGGGATGTTACAAATCCGGAAAATGGTATTAATTTTTACCGTGCCGCTGGCTCTGCACACTGGACGCCCGGAAACTTACCGGATGAAATGGAACCTTGTGTCCGTGAAACCGGCTCCTGGTCACCCCCGGAGCTAGAGTCTCCTAATGACAAAGATCAAATTAATACTTCTTTAACCTACGGTTTTGTATTTGATTTCTGCGGGGTTGAAGTTGATGAAAACACCGGTGAAGTAAAAATTGACCGGTACGTCACTTTGCATGATTCAGGAACGTTGCTTAACCCGCTTATTGCAGATGGCCAGGTACATGGAGCCTTCGCTTGGGCTATTGGTTGTGCACTCTATGAGGAATTCGTGTATGGTGATGACGGCAGTTTTCTTACCGGAACTTTTGCCGATTATCTTGCACCAACTAGCTGGGAAGTTCCGGAACCTCAAATAATCCATATGGAATCTCCGTCAATGGTTACACCACTAGGTGCAAAAGGAATCGGGGAAGGTAACTGCATGTCCACTCCCGTTTGTCTGGCTAATGCAGTTGCAGATGCAATTGGCGTGGAAGATATAACGTTGCCTATGACCCCAACGCGAATTGGCGCTATGATCCACGGTGATGAACGTACACCTGCAGGCAATCCAGATACTCCAACTTCGCAAGATAAGCTTGATACAAATGTTATGAATGGCAACGGGAAAACAACAGTACTAGCCTCACCGGAAGATATTTGGATAACATTGCTTAATCCAAAAGCCTTGGCTTCAGTCATCCCCGGTTGCCACCAACTCGACCTTATTAGTGAAAATAACTATAAAGCTGAGGTTTCTCTAGGCGTTGGCCCTGTGAGAGGTCGGTTTAAAGCTAATGTTGTACTTTCAGATTTGGTGGCAAATCAGAAGGCAACATTATCAGGAGGCTTAATAGGGCCTCTTGGAGCGTCTCGAGGAAGTGGGCATGTTTACCTGAGCCCTTCAGAAAACGGGACCGATATTACATATGACTATTCTATCGAGCTTTCAGGAACCGTTGCATCGGTGGGAGGTCGACTAATCGAGGGAGCAGCAAAGGCTCTAGTAAATCAATTTTTTCGTAGACTTGCGTCTCAAGTCGGAGGTGAACCCGTTGCTAAAGATAAACCATGGTGGATAAGAATTTTTCATAAATTGGGATTGTTAAAATGAAGCCTAAATCTTTTGATTATTTGAAGGTTTTTTCTGCAGAGGAAGCTGTTGCTGCTCTTGCACAGAGTGGAGAGGACGCTCGCATAATAGCCGGGGGTCTTTCTCTTATGCCTATGCTCAACTTCCGCCTAGCTGAACCTAAAATATTAATAGATATTTCTAAAGTAGAAGCACTTTCGTATATCAAGGAAACTGGTAATTATATTGAAATAGGGGCCGCAACACGACAAGGAGATTTAATGAAATGGGACGGTTTAGAAAAATTTCTACCATTAGTTGCTGCTGCATGCCCCTATATTGGACATTATCAGACGCGTTCCAAAGGAACTGTTTGCGGATCCTTGGTTCATGCTGACCCAAGTTCCGAGTTACCTCTGTGCTTAGCAGTTTTGGGTGGGGAAGTTGATTTACAATCGTCAAACGGGAAACGAACCCTTAAAGCCGAGGAATTTCAAACCGGTATGCTATCAACCGCAAAACAATCTGAAGAAATGGTGATAGCTGCTCGATATCCAATAGCAAAACAGGGAGAGGGGTATGCTTTCACTGAAATGGCACAGCGTCGTGGTGATTTTGCCATAGTAGCCCTTGCGGCCATAGCCAATGCTGACCATATAAAATTAGGTATAGGAGGAGTCGCGGACCGCCCTACAGTTCGTCAATGGGATATATTGGAAGGAGAAAACCTTGAAGATGCTCTTAACGAATTCGCTTGGGACTTGGGGGGCTATGACGACATTCATGCGACAGCGCGCTATCGCCGTGAGTTGGTTCGGCGCCTCGGTCGCCGGGTAATTGAAGAGGCCAAATCATGCCGCAGTTAAATAAAGATACACGTCACCCTATTACTTTGACACTCAATGGCGAAGAGGTAACAGGGCATGCAGAACCAAGAATGTTGCTAAGCGATTTTCTCACACACGAAATTGGTATAACCAGTTGCCATGTCGGATGTGAACACGGCGTTTGTGGTGCTTGCACGATATTGGTTGATGGAACCGTTTCTCGAGCTTGTTTAACGCTTGCAGTACAAGCAGATGGTACAACCATAGAAACTTCAGAAAATTTGGCAAGCAGCGACGGTGATCTCTCCGCCTTGCAGCAGGCATTCAAGAAACATCATGGATTGCAGTGTGGATATTGCACACCAGGAATTTTGATGTCTCTAACCGCATACCTCAAAGAAAACCCAAGGCCGTCGGAGGAAGAAATTCGTGATATGCTGTCAGGTCATCTTTGCCGTTGCACTGGCTATGTGGGAATGGTTAAAGCTGTTCTGGACTACTGTGAGAATAACCCCGAGTGATTACTTATAAGTGTGACGAGATCGTTTGAACGTGCACCAAAATTTTTTCCTCCGTTGCACCGCTCCAAGGTCTAATTATCTAGATATATCAATATAACTACAAGGACCTAGCGATCAAATCAACACGCTGCACTGATCAGAAACGTGCTCACCACCCGGCTATTATAGCTGATGAAGAGCGGAGGGAAGATCATCAAACCGCGATTTACTTGATTCTCAAACTTTCAACATAAAAAGGTTTTGAGATTGTACTTTTTTTAAAGACCCCGCATATGCATGCGACATTTAGCCAATATCGAT
>CEUN01434736.1_pt1 | contig 30675 bp, 30 predicted proteins | sample 361501 | NCBI WGS metagenome assembly CEUN01 (sample SAMEA2622801, study PRJEB7988) | marine metagenome | biome: marine biome (ENVO:00000447); feature: marine epipelagic mixed layer (ENVO:xxxxxxxxx); material: "saline water (ENVO:00002010), including plankton (ENVO:xxxxxxxx)" | depth 120 m | reverse complement strand
GAGGGTATTTAAACTGCCGGCAGTGGCATGTCGTCGCCTGTTTCGTCCTGCCAGATTCGGATTCGCGCTGCCATGTCGCGGATTCGGTCGCTATGTTCCGGTTCGTCGAACAGGTTGGTCAACTCGTGAGGATCGGTGTTTAGGTCGTATAGCTCACACTTATCACCCGGTGAGAGATTCAACTTCCAGCGGTCTCCGGTAACAACCCCTCGCCATGGAACCGAAACCATGCGATTGATTTCAGGTGATCCGAGATTCCGGTCACCCATTCCGTTCCATTGAATGAAGACATCGTTGTCTGAAAGGTCTTTTTCACCGCGCAGAACCGGGGTTAGAGATTTGCCTTCGACATGATCGGGGATTTGGCTTCCAGAGAGATCAAGCAAAGTTGGAACGAGATCGACCTGCCCAACCGAGCCTGGAACCCTGGTTTGCTCGCCGTTGTTCATCCATGGCACGTACATTAGGAACGGTACGTTCGATGCCTCTTCATACAGGGAACGCTTCTCGAGCATGCCGTGGTCACCGGCCATTTCTCCGTGCTCGCTTGTGAAGATGATAATCGTATTATCGGCCTGTCCGCTCTCTTCCAGCGCTTTGAAAATTACGCCAAGTTGGTTGTCGACTAACGTTACGTTGGCGAAGTACTGTGCTCGAAGCTTCCTGAAGCCTTCTTCCGTGGTCGTATCGTGGTGGTCGCCGCCGGCTTCACCTAGAGGATTATTGCCTCCACCCATGTAATAGTCGGAGCGAAGACGGTTCACCAGGGATCCCGAGTCTGGTCGTGTGCGGAATCCGGGTCCAACTTCGATTTCGTCGGGGTCATAAAGCCCGTTCAAAGGACCCGTGTATGGTGGGTGAGGTTCGAAGAAGTTGACGTACAGCATCCATGGTTTATGTGCGTGGTCGCCATCTGGGAATTCTCGAATGAACTTCGACGCGGTGTGACCCAGGAACCCAGCCTGGGTCTGTTCTTCGGTGAGGTCGGCGACACCAACCCAACCTTCATAGGAAATCTTCATTGAAGGCGGCTCAACACCGTGATCCCGCAGCCACTTGTTGTAGGGAGCTTCCTGGTATCGATACTCTTTGCGTGTGATTCGTACTCGCTGAAAGTCTTCTACAGCTTCCCAGGTGTCGAATCCGTGCTGGGCGACCATGTCATCACCGAGGTGCCATTTACCCATGTGGGCGTTGTAATACTCGTCGTCAATCATGTCTCCAATCGTCTGGATATCGCGAGAAAGTGGAATGTTGTTTCGCTGAAGCCCAGTGGCATGCGGGTAGAGACCAGTCATGATCGAAGCGCGCGCCGGTGTGCAAACTGGCTGAGTCACGTACGCGTTCTCGAACACGAAGCTTTTCTCCGCCAGCTTGTCGAGATTCGGAGTCTTGATCCAGTTGTTTCCATAGGCGCGCATTGAATCACGGCGCTGCTGGTCTGTGAGTATGAATAGGATGTTTGGTTTGCGATCCTGCATCGATTGATTGGCCTGCTGAGAAGTTTTGATATTTGCGGTTGCGAGTGTAATCAGCCAACGGAAGGGTACGGCATCCAGGCTCGCGCGCAATATCGCGCGGGCTTAATCTCGAAAGATGGGACTACTCCTGCACCAACAAATAGAGACGGACAATACATTGCTTACGCCAATTACCGCAGAGATTGCCGAGGGCATGATTGCGCGGGACAAACTCGGTTTGTAATCTGAAAGCCGCCTGAAGTTTCCGCATCCCTTCCAGATTCCACCCATGGTGGACGACTTACTACCATCGGTCGATAAACGGTTCAAGTTCGAATTGCGTAGTACGCCAAGTTCGAACTAAAAGGGACCGTTATTGATGAAATTCACATTTACGATGCGAAGAAGCGAGTTATCGTTCCACCACCGTAGAAAATCGTTTAGACCTATCGCGTGACCTGTTGCCTTCGAGACAATAAAATCATCTTCATATAATCGAACAGCAGGCGTGAGCTGGTTTAGAACACGCTTTTGGGGATCATCGTTTGGCAAAGAAACCGGAATCGACGACCGAGATTAAGTTTGAATCAGCTACTAAGAAGAAACGAGTGGAACGTCCATGGGGATCGTACGAGGTTCTCACGAGCGGTCCCGGTTTTCAGACTAAGCGGTTGACGGTGAAGGCTGAGAAGCGTCTTTCTTTACAGTGGCATCGACACAGAGACGAAACGTGGGTCGTCGCTCGTGGAACGGCTCAGGTGACGGTCGATGAGGATCAGCACACGCTGGGTCGTGGGCAGGCGATGCATGTGCCACGAAATGTCCATCACCGAATAGAGAATATTTCTTCCGTCGAACCGCTTGAGATTATAGAGGTACAAACGGGCGATTACCTCGGCGAAGATGACATCGTTCGCGTAGAAGATGATTTCGGTAGAGCAGACTCAGAGTAGATACTTCGCTAGTCCTGCTCTCTTCGAAGAAGGGAGTTAGGTGGTGGTTCTGTCCCCTCCCCACCCGCCTGGATCCTGAAAATGAATTCAGGATGACATGTTCGGTGTTCGTAGTCTCGTCGCTTATTAATGGTCTGTGTAGAGGCCGAGACTTATACCCACAATCAATGAAACATACAGGTGTCGTTGACTATCGGCGGTGGGTGCAACGGCTGCTAACCGATTGGTACTCTCTTTCCTTAAGCAGGTGCCTGTTCCCTTGCGGAAGCAGTTGTACACCATCACGACAGAGGATGCGATAAAAAAACCGAGTCTGATGGTCGCGAAGCGTTGCGGCTATGTCGACACGAAAACGACCTAATTGAGCGTTAGGCGAATGTTGTATAGCGAGTGGTGAAACTACCTGTCCTGAACGCTTCCGTCAAAGCCGATAGGTGTGTCGAGCACTTTCGGGTTTTCAGGTCCTGACAAGGCTTCTTCGTTCAATTCAATCCCGAGTCCAGGTCCCTCAGGAACGATGAGGTAGCCCTCGACAAGTTCCAGTGGCGTTACTAGAAGATCGCTCTTGGGAGGTTCGGACTCGCCGGTGTACTCCTGAAGTGCGAAATTGGGAATGCTGGCATCAAGCTGAACACAAGCTGCAGTGCTGACTGGTGAAAGCGGATTGTGAGGAATCACTTTGACGTGTTTTGCTTCTGCCATCGCCGCGACTTTCTTTGAACCAGATAGTCCACCGCAAAGGCACAAATCAGGACGAACATACGCGGCTGCGTTCGCGCTCAACAACTGTTCATATTCGAAGATTGTCGTAAATCTTTCGCCAGTGGCAATGGGAATGTTGCACTGCTCGGCTACTTCTCCCATGCGAGCAGGACTGTCTGGAAGCATTGGGTCTTCATAGAAGAACGGGTTGAACTGCTCAAGACGTCGACCCAGCCAAATGCTTTCTGACGGGTTCATCTGGCGGTGAATTTCTACACAAATATCTACGTTGCTGCCGACCGCTTCTTTTACCGCGCCGACACGGTCAACTGCTTCTTCCGCCCACTCGGTATAAGACTTGTGGAGGTAGTAATCGGGAGGGAATGGCGTGAATCTAACGGCGGTAAATCCATCTTTTGCCGCGGCAATTGCGCTTGCCACGAGTTCATCTTTAGTTGCACCGCCGACGTGCATATAGCAGCGAACTTTGTCACGTGTACGACCACCTATAAGGTCATAAATCGGTACTCCCAGTCGCTTGCCTTTGATGTCCCACAATGCGATATCGATCGCTGAGAGCGCTCCCTGTACAACCGAACCCATGAAGTGTGATGACCGATACAGCCACTGGTAGTGGTGTTCAATGAAATCCGGGTTCTGCCCAACAAGGTACTCAGCCATGGTGTCGACCATAGTTTTGGTAGGTCGTTGCCAGCCGTGAACTCCGCCTTCACCAATACCAACCGTTCCGTCCTCGCAGTAAACACGGATCAAAAGCCATCGATCCCAGAGGATTGTTTCGACTCGTTCGATTTTGGTTGGTGCAGGCATATTGAGATTGATCCGTTCCGTTTTGAGTTAATCGCGCCGGGATGCGAAGAAGAGCCAGCACATGTTGTGGGTGAAGGTAGCTCGTATTTAAGCGATATACAAGATCATTCCGGATTGTGTTGCCGTACCACGAGAGTTATAACGTCGGCGTAAATCAAAAAAATCTGCATACATCGCCGATCAGCTGCTCAACTGATCATGCTAACCAAACGAAGAAGGAACTGATCTTTGCTTGATTTGGTCATAAAAGGTGCCACGGTTGTTGACGGCACAGGCTCGCCTGGATCGGTGATCGACGTTGGTATTCGCGGAGATCGAATCGAGGTTGTTGATCAGGCAGTTGAAGCTGAATCAGCCGAGACGTTGGATGCGTCGGGTCTGGTGCTCGCTCCGGGATTTATTGATGTTCATTCCCACGACGACTTTCACGTACTCATAGAGCCCGAGGTTCGCCACAACATTCTTCAAGGGATTACGACCGTTATCGTCGGAAACTGTGGGTTTGGTGCTGCAGGCTCAGAAGCTGGCAAGATTCAAATGAAGGCAATCAATGAACCTTCCGTTGAGCTTCCCGACTGGACCGGTTATTCTGGATATCTCGATGAAGTCGAAAAAACATCTCCTTCGCTCAATGTCGCTGCTTTGGTAGGTCACCACACCGCTCGCCGGGAAGCAATGAACGGTGTTGCGGATCGTCCGCCGACTGATGACGAACTCAAAGCCATGCTCGCGAACGTGGAAGAGGGAATGGAGGCGGGCGCGGTCGGGATGTCTACCGGCTTAGTCTACGAACCCGGTCGTTACGCCAGTACTGATGAGGTTGTGGCGCTTGGTGAAATCGTCGGCAAATACGGCGGAGTCTACGTTTCGCATATGCGTGACGAAGGAGCGGGTCTTTTAGATTCCGTTCGAGAGACACTTCACATTGGCAAAGCCAGCGGAACACCTGTGCAGATATCGCACCACAAATCGGTTGGCAAAACGAACTGGGGGATGGTTTCTCAGTCGCTGGAAATGATTGAAGAGGCTGTCTCGCAGGGCAGGGATGTCACAGCAGACCAGTACCCGTATACAGCGCGCAGCACGATGTTGTTTGCACTGGTGCAAAACGGGACGTTCAACTCCAGCGAGGGTGGGGCGATGGGTAAATCAGATCCTTCCGAAGTTCTGCTCTGCTCAGTGCCTGGATACGATGAGTACGAAGGTCGAACATTACAGAGTTTCGTTGAAGAATTTGATCTACCCGGAGAGGATGCGGCCAACAAGCTTTTAAGTGAATACTCAGATGCCATCCTCGTTGCCGCTTTCGGCATGGATGAAGGCGACGTGCGTATGGTGATGGCTCATGATTCGACCATGATCGGCACCGATGGTTTGGATCGCGGCTCTAAACCACATCCTCGTGCCTGGGGAACTTACCCGCGAGTTTTGGGCAAGTACGTTCGCGAAGAAGGTGTCATTTCGCTTGAGAATGCTATTCACAAAATGACGCAAATGCCGGCTGAAAAGTTTGATATTCCGAATCGAGGATTGATCAAAGAAGGATACTTCGCCGACGTTGTTCTTTTCGATCCGGATTCAGTTATTGACGGAGCGACTTACGAGAATCCTCGGGTTGGACCGCAAGGAATGCCACACGTGATAGTGAATGGGTCTTTTGCGGTGAAAAACGGCGAGCAGGTTGGCTCACGCACTGGTCATGCGGTGCGGAAAGGGCAAATCTGAACTGCCTGGGGTGGTATTGAGTCGAGCCGAGTTCTCACCCACGCCTACTGATAGAAATTTGCGAAGAAATATGGCATCAGAAGTAATCACATCTGTAACGGTGACGCCGATTCCCTCCAGTTACCGCAAAGAACTGGGCAAGAACGCTTACATCGACAACATTGGCACTCAGCGACTCGAATGGGTTGTACGAGCTCGAAGTTCAAGCGGAGCCGAAGGGATTTCGATTGCGAATCGACTCATGCGCGACGGCTCTGTTGAAAGCATGCTAGAGCACATCAAGGGTGCGCTTCTGGGACGCGAAGTCGATCAACTTCTTGAGATTTCGGATGGTGTTGTGACGGGAGCCGGTCCTGGAATGGAGAAGTGGTATTTCCGAAACGGGTGGATGACGATTCTCGCTTTTGATCTTGTGGGCAAGGTTCGAGGCGTCTCGGCTATCGATCTGCTTGGTGGTAGGAAACACGATTCCGTGCCAGCGTACGACACCACCCTTTATTTTCAGTATTTCCTGAATCCCGAGCATGGAGCGTTGCAAGTCGGCGACGAAGCTGCGCAAGCTGTTGCCGACGGATGGCGCGCTGTCAAGATCAAACTCGGGCGCGGTGGTCGATGGATGCTGCCGTAAGCAGGATTAAGACGTGATATTGAAGTCGTTCTTGGTGCTCGTGACGCGGTAGGTCCTGACGTACAGATTTACGTCGATGCCAATTTTGGTTACGACGGCCATCTTGATTTGCTGGACGAGTTAATCAAGTAAGTCGCGCCAGCAGATATTTTCTGGTTCGAAGAAATGATCACTCACGATGTTGCCGGCTACCGGGCAATGCGAGAAATGCTGGCAAAGCACGGATCTGACGCGTTGCTCACTTGCGGTGAAGTCGATAGAAACCCAATTTCCGAAGTGTTCCAGGATCTGATTGATGAGGGTTTGATCGACGGCTATCAGCCTGACATTGTTGGGCATGGTTATCTGGGGTGGATGGACATTGAACGGCAACTAAAGGGCACTGGCGTACGCACGGTCCCGCACAACTTCGGGAACGGATCATTTGGAAGTTACGCCAGCATAACTTTCGGTGCGGCGTCTGAGACATATGTGACTCTTGAGGACGAGCGTGTGATTCCGCACTACCTCACCGAATTACCTGAAATGACTAACGGAGATTATTCGCTACCGTCTGGACCCGGACTGGGAATGGATATCGACGAAGCTGGATACGCTCCGCATGCGAAGCACGAGAATAGGATGGGGGTTTAGACATGGCCGACAAAAACCTAGATCAGCACGTAATAAATAAGATCACCATCACCCCGGTTGAAACATATTTCGGTTCGCCCGCCAGTGGCCGTATTGTTGGTCGCAACTCGAAGAGCGAGAACTACGGATACAACCAGAGGGAGTGGCTGCTTCAAATCTTCACTGACTCGGGCTTGAAGGGGATCAGCAACGCTCGACCAGCTATGAATAGTGGAAGATTGCTCGATGTTTACAACGATTTTAGGGATCTTATCGGGCTAAAGCTTTCGAGCTTTTTCACGGTGAACGCAGGACGAGTCACCGCGATAAACCCACGATGGTCGGACCTGATAGATCGGTATGATTTTCTGGATGTAGCTCTGTTCGATCTAATCGGACGAGCACTCGATGCGCCTTCGCACAGTCTGCTTGGGGACAAGGTACGGGACAAAGTCGAAGGATACGACTCGAGTCTTTACTTCCAGGATCTGGTGAATCCTGCTGAAGGTGCCGGCGCAGTCGCCAGAGAGGCAGCTTAGGCGGTCGAAAAAGGCTGGACTGCGGTCAAGCTGAAGCTGGGTCGACCGGGGAAGTGGTTCGAACCGAATGCGGGAACTCTACGTGATATCGAGGTTGTCGAGAGCGTTCGATCCGCGGTCGGCGATGACATAAAAATTCTAGTTGACGCCAACAATGGGTACGACGCCCGACTCGATCTCCTCGAAGATTTCGTCCGTGGAATTGGCGACCTAAACGTGATGTGGATGGAGGAGATGGTGACCGAAAATGTCTCCGACTATCGCAAGCTCAATGAGTGGCGTGACAAGTACACACCTTCAACCATGATCGTTGACGGCGAGAGTCACAAAGGTCGTCAAACCATCTACTGGCAACTGATGGAGGAAGGGCTGATTGACGCCATACAGCCTGACATGCTCCACATGGGCTTCTGGCAATTCCACGTTTTGGTGAGGGACATAGAAGATTCGGATTATTCGACCTTGATTGCCCCTCATAACTACAACGCTGCTTATTTGGGTTTGCGTGCTGATATTCAGTTCGGTGCTGCGACGGAACGATTCGTTATTGCCGAAGACTCAACTCTGGATTTTGATCTGTATGACGGCCCGGAATATGTGTTCGAAAACGGCAAGTACAATGTGCCCGATTCCCCCGGGCTTGCCGTGAGTGTGGATTCCGAACTATATGATCGCGTCTATAAACAGCATGAAACGGTAATCAGTTAGCTAGCTAATTAATCTCAACTAGTTAGGAAAATTCTGAAGATATGAAAGTTCTAATCACGGGCATTACGGGGCGAGTTGGAGCGAATGTGGCGCAGAACTTTCTGGACCGAGGGCACTACGTCCGCGGGTTTGTTTGGCCAGGTGATCGCCAGGCAGAAAAGATGAAATCGGTTGGGGCCGAAATAGTCGAAGGTGATCTGGCTAGCTCAGCAGATGTGAACGCGGCTGTCGATGGTCAGGAAGTTGTTCTACACCTCGGTGCTGCGTTTCAAGCTGGAGGACCGTTCACGCCAGAGCAGTACTTTGATACAAACGTGAAAGGCACTTTCAACATTCTTGAAGCTTCGCTGGGTCTTGGCTATCAGCTCAAGCATGTAATTATCACCAGTACCGACGCGACGATGTTCAAGTATCCCCAAGGTGGAATTGCCGAACCGATCAAAGAAGATTCGTTGCCGCTTTCGACCACTGATTGGTACGGCTATTCAAAGGTACTTTCCGAAAACTTGTTGCATCGATATCGGTCGCACCATGATTTGCGTGCTACGATCATTCGCTTCGCAAATGTGTGGGGTGCTGGTGAGATCCTCAACTTCCAACAATTCCACCTGAAGACTTTTCTAAAACAATTCGAAAACCGAACCGACGATGCTGGTAAGGCGACTTACGAAGTTCTAAAGGCAGAAGATGCGAAGAGTGATGGTGGAACGCGTCTAATCGTTGCAAGGGACGCCAATGGTCGTCCGTGGAAGAAGCACCAAATCGAAGTGCGCGACATTGTCCACGCTTACGAGAAAATAGTTGGAAATGAGAAAACTTTCGGCAATGTGTATCAGCTTGGGTCGAAAGAGCCGTTCACATGGGACGTATTGATTCCATATATTTCTGAGAAAACTGGAATACCGTATTCGACGGTCGACCTTGCGATGAATCCAACGTTTTACGAATATGACCTCGCTGCCGCTCAAAATGATTTTGGATATGCGCCAACGCTTACGTTGAACGACATGGTTGATGAGGCTATTCGATACCAGTCAGAGGGCGTCGGCGGGATCATACCTACAAACGTCTAATAAGGAGTGAATCTGGTTTTACGGTCGCACTCTGTTCATTGCCACGTAAATTCCAACTCCGAGACCTATATAAGCGACGATGTTGAGAAATACGCCGTTCCATACCCCGAATATTGAAGCTACGAAAAATCCGATTATCCAGATGGCGAACATCGTGAACGCCGCAACGATTCGTAAGCGGGCATCGAGTTTGTACTTCCCGACTCGACGTACGTACTCTCCTACGGGTCCGCCGCCTAGAGCGATGATGAACGACGCCGCAACGTTCCCGATCATGAATCCGAGCGGAAGCACCCACAGAATCCAAACGACCAGTCCGTAGGCGATTCCAAACCCAACGGCACCTGCCATCGATAGCAGGACAGCGGTCGAGAACTCGGTCGTGGTCGCTCTGAAAATAGGAGCCTGACCGATAGTCGCGCAGTCGGGACAGCGAGCTCCGACTGGAGACTGAACCATGCACTGCGGGCAGATCAAATCGCCACATCGAGAGCAACCGAGATTCGAGGTCGTGTCTGGATGCCGAAGGCAGACGTTGTTCAAGGATTCGTTGGTCATTAACTAATCAGGATACCCACAAACTGTGGAGATATTTCGTCAAACCGAGAGTGCAATTATTGCTCGATCCACTCCTCTCGGTTCAGGATGTCACGGTCGAAAACCAGTCTTGTTGCCAACAGTCGGGCGGTTATCTCGCCGTTTTTACCCCTCAGTGAGTTGGATGTTATCCGTTTTGCGAAAGTTACCAGCAAGAACAAAAATGCAAAGCAAAGAAGTTCGAACGGCAGGTTCAGAAGCACAGCCCAGATGGGAAGAATCAGCAGTGCGATGAACCACCATACGGCCGAATCTTTCCAAGGTGTGTATAGAACCCCAAGAGATGGGACGATTCCGTAAGCAATCAGGACAGGGAAGTTGAGTGCGAGCGTTGCGCCGACCATGGTCGCCATTCCTCGACCACCGTTGAACCCCGAGAAAATCGACCAGTTGTGACCGGTAATGCCAGCCAAAGCAGCGGCAGCTTCGACACCGACTCCGAGTCCGAGAACAAGATCGGAAGCGACCAGAACTGGCAGCGATCCCTTTGCGAAAATATCAAAGATTATGACAGGGGTTGCCCAAATGGCGTTGACCTGTGAGGTCAAATTGGACGCCCCCAGATTTCCGGTTCCATGCTTTCTTAGATCGACCCCAGCTACCAGTTTTCCGATCAGCATTGCGCTCGGGAACGAACCAACTAGATAGCTGCCAACAACAACGGCAATGGAAATCAAGAAATAATCCGAGGTCATGACATTCCCTCAGGGACATTTCCGATGTTGTTTCCGTGCATCCGCCTAGCTGATTCAAGAAGTTTTATTGCCGTGTCGGGTGGAGGTCCGTTTGCGCCGGGAACGGTTTCGTTCTTCGCTCCCAGAGCGTGGAAATCGGTGCCACCGGCCGGGATGAGATTGTGTTTGGTCGCAATATCTAAGTACGAGTCACGCTTGTTTCTGGAATATTTTTCGGCGTAAACCTCGATTCCAGCGAGTCCGGCGTTCGCGAGCTCTTTTACCAGAGGTTCAATTCGATTCACCGTTCGTGGATGTGCAATTACTCCGACGCCACCGGCCGCGTGGATCATTTGTAGCGCGTCGACAGGGTGCAATTTTGGTCGTGGAAATCTAGCTATTCCATCATTGCCGAGAAAGCGTTCGAAGGCCTCTCCTACGGTTTGAACATGTCCTGCTTCGACCATTGCGCGAGCAATGTGTGGACGCCCGACTGATCCGTCTGCCATCTCGATTACTCTTTCCCACGAAACAGGGCGTTTTATCTCGGCCAGTTTGTTGACCATGGCTCTGGCTACATCGACTCTTTCTGTTCGGAACTGGTTGAGCTTCGATTGGAGGGACTCATTGTGGATGTCAATGAAGTATCCGAGCAGATGTAGCTCAGAATCGTTCGTAGCCGTTCCAAGTTCGATCCCTGGTATGACGGTCAGATTACTGTGTTTGGCCGCCGCTTCACCCGCTTCCTCAACACCATCGGTTGAGTCATGGTCAGTGATCGCGATGATGCGCAGAGTAGTCGAAGCGATTTGATCAACTAGCTGTGTTGGAGAGAGCGTCCCATCAGATGCTGTCGTGTGTAAGTGTAGGTCGACCTCGACCCTCCATTCCGGTCTAACGGCGGGAGTCCTCGGGTCGTGACGGCTTCCGGGTGCACGCTGACCATTTGAATCCCTCAAACTTCTACTTGCCTGTCCACTCGTTCGATAGATGTCGCTAGTCCTGTCGACTCATCAATGTCTATGAGAACGGAATTAAAATTGATTAGCCCAGAACGTTGTGGTTGCATCCGTTGTCTTCTACCTGAGAGAAATCTGGCGAGTGAACCTTCGACTTCAACGCCAAGGATCGAGTCGACCGCCCCTACCATTCCGAGATCGGTTACGAATGCAGTGCCATCTGGAAGGACTTTCGCATCGGCGGTTGGAACATGGGTGTGGGTGCCGACTACAGCGGCAACCCTGCCATCGAGATGCCAGGCAAGTGCGGCTTTCTCGCTGGTAGCTTCGGCGTGGAAGTCGACAACTATTGGTTTGCCCTGACCGAATCCTCCGGCAAGTAGATCATCAACAACGGCGAAAGGGGAGTCGAACTCACCAACCCAGACTCGACCAATCAGGTTGATTACGGCGATCGGGCCCGAATCATCGGTAGCGCCCCGGCCCGGGTTGTCCGTAGGATAGTTCAGCGGACGCAGCACCGGTAGGAACGGGTCATCCAAGTGCTCGATAATTTCTCGTTTGGCCCATACATGATTGCCTGTGGTAATCACGTCCGCCCCAGCTTCCCTCATCTCTTCTACCGTGTCGAGTGTGAGGCCGATTCCCGCAGCAAGGTTTTCACCCTGGAGGGTTATGAAGTCAATGTTGAGTTCGTTTCTCAGATCTCTCAGTAGTGCGTTGACGGCTTTTCGGCCGCCACTGCCGACTACATCGCCGATCATCAGGACACGCATGTGAGCCTTTCTAGGCTTGGTTTGTTTTGGGTTTCGGCGCGCTTACAACCTCAACAATGCGGCATGTACGGAGGCAATTCAAGTTTTGTGGAGTAGGTTTCGGTTGTGTTGATTCAGGGATGGTGTGTCGCGAGAGCGAGATAGCACCGCGATATCTCGAGTTGACGAGGGATCTGGGGTTTTGGTGGTGTGATTACAGAGATGGCGTGTGTGGGTGAGTGATCGTGGTGGATCACCACTCAGTTCGTTCCTTGCTACTCGCAATTACAAATTTTGGGGCAGGAGTAACAAAAATATCCAGCGGTATCTTCGATGGGGCTTTTTGTTACTCCTGCTGTGAGAATCTCGGTTATTTCGCCACTTCGATAGAGCGTGATTCTCTTATTACGACCACTTTGATTTGACCCGGGTAGACGAGCTGTTCTTCGATCTTGGCGACGATATTTCGTGCCAGTGCCGAAGCAGTCACGTCATTTACGTTTTCCGGATCAACCAGTACCCGAACTTCTCGACCCGCTTGAATGGCGTATACACGTTCGACACCATTGAAGCCACGAGCCACATCTTCGAGCGCTTCGAGACGCTTGATGTAGTTATCCACCGTGTCGTGTCGAGCACCCGGTCGCGCAGCACTAATTGCGTCGGCTGCCGCAACCAGAAACGACTCAACCGTGGTCATTTCTCGATCGTGATGCTCGCGAATTCCCGTTACGACGCGATCTATTTGACCGTATCTCTTCGCAATGTCGGCACCGATTTCTGCGTGTGGTCCGTCGACCTCGTGGGTCACTGCTTTACCGATGTCGTGAAGGAAACCGGCTGTCTTTGCGACCTGTGGATCCGCGCCGACTTGTGATGCCAGAATTCCAGCGACTAAACCGACTTCGACCGAGTGCTGAAGTACGTTCTCGCCGTAGCTGTATCGATACTTGAGACGTCCAACCAGTTTCACTAACTCAGGGTGAAGACCTTTTACATCGGCGTCAAACATGGCCTTCTGACCGGCTCTGCGCACAGTTTCGTCGACTTCCGATCGGGAGTTTTCAACCGCTTCTTCAATTCGAGCAGGGTGAATCCTGCCATCTTGAATCAGCCGGTCGAGTGCAACCCGCGCCACCTCACGGCGAATAGGATCGAAGCAGGAAATCGTAATAGTCTCGGGCACATCGTCGATGATTAGATCGGCTCCAGTGGCGGCTTCGATAGCCCTGATATTCCTGCCTTCTCTACCAATAAGACGACCTTTCATTTCGTCGTTCGGCAATGAAATGCTCGTGACAGTAGCTTCTGAAACGACTCCCGCCGCAAGCCGCTGCATACTCGCAGCTAAAATCTCCCGCGCCTTGTCGTCAGCTTCATCCTGTGCCTCTAGTTCGGCATCCCTGTATCGGCGTGCCAGTTCGAACTGGATATCTTCTTCTGCTTGGTCTAGCAGTTGTTGTTTGGCATCTGCGATAGAAAGTCCCGAAATGGTTTCGAGTTTTTCTCCCGCTTGAACCTTCAAATCGTCGATCTCACTTCGCTTTTCTGCGAGGTCGATTCTTTGATTGCCAAGGTCAGCTTCTAATTCTTTTACCGAATCTGACCTACTTTGCAGAGTTTCTTCTCGTACTTCAAGTCGACTCTGCTGGCGTTGTATTTCTAACTTCTGCTCATTAAGCCTGGCTTCAGCGTCGCTTCTGACCTGAAGTGCCTGCTCTTTTGCTTCGAGAAGAATCTCCTTGCTGCGAGCGTTGGCTCTGCGCATTTGCTGCGCAGATGCTTCATCAACTGCTCGCTGTGATTTTGCCGAAAGGAGGTTGCGAAGCTGGAAGCCCAATCCACTTCCTATCACAACCGAAACTAGGGCAACCAGGATGGCGATTAGGATGGTGTCCATCCGAGCCCCCCTGAGCCATTGAGTAATTTCTTTTTTGTTCAGTTTGTGCGAAAGACAGGACCGTATGCCTTGTCGACCGCGACTTGAATACTAAATTCGCAGTGGCTTTCGTGCAAGGAGTTGAACTGGAAAATCGGTTCATCGAATACGTAAACAGGCAAAATAAAACGCCGCAACCGACGGCTGCGGCGTTTTGAATTTCTTTGTGTAAGAAGGATTACTCTTCTTCGCCGTCGGCTCTGTCGCCTTCTTCACCTTCTTCACCTTCGACGCCTTCTTCACCCTGTTCGCCTTCAGCGACGATATCTTCTTCCTCGGTGACACGTGGTGGCTGAATCCACGCGATTCGATCTTCTTCTGGACCGGCGAGGGTTACTCCGTTCGGAAGCGTTAATTCACCAGACGTAATAGATGAGTCGATGTCCATGAGACCAGAACAGTCGACTACGATTTCGTTAGGTACGTCGAAAGGCTTGGCACGTACAAGAATTTCGAACGTACCCTGTGTTACAACACCCGCACCTCCAGCTGTACCCGGAGCATTTTCCTGTCCGGTAAGTACGACTGGGACTGGGGCCTCAACTTCCTGTTGGACGTCGACCCGTTGGAAGTCGACGTGCTGGATTTCACCAGAGACCGCGTGACGGGCGATTTCACGAACGATGGTCACGGTGTCTTTTCCTCCAGTTACCTGAAGCGTGACTGGAGTGGTTCGACCGGCAGCTCGGAGAACAGTATAAAGATCGGATGAGTCTGCCTGAAGCGACTCTGAATCTTCGTTGAGTCCATACATATGAATGGGAGTGATTCCCTGGCGGCGCAGTGCTCGGTTCTTTTTACCAAGCGCTGTTCTAACATCTGCTTTGAGAGTTATATTTTCCATTGATATCTTCTCCCGTTACTTCGGAGCTGGTTGGGGACCAAAAACTGGTCTTTCCTATCGAGAAATCTGATTTTGAAAGTGACGTTCCGAGTTCAATATCTCGGATGCACATCGATTAACGGTATCACGGGTTACGGTATTCGTAACGAATATTTTGCGACCCTGTTGAGTTTGATCTTTCGAACCAGCGAAAAGCTGACTCGCTAGGTCAGGAAAGCCAGTCCAGTGGTAATATTGCACTTGATAATCGATTGAATTTGATCGATTTTGTTGTTCGGTCTAGTACGTTTGAATCTCGATTCAATCAGTAACCGGAACGAGGATGGAGTTTCGAACGATGCTTGTTCCGATGAAGGTGGATTACGGTGTTAGAACCCTCGTTTATCTCTCGCAACAAAACGATTCGGAATTCACTTCCACGTCCGATATTGCAACCGCGCAGCACATTCCCGAGCCCTACCTGCTTAGGATTTGCTCGGAACTTCAGAAATCGGGGCTGATCGAGTCCCGACGTGGCCCGCAAGGCGGCCATCGTCTTGGCAGAGCTGCGGATGATATTTCGGTCAGCGATGTCGTTAACTCGGTCGACTATTCTCTAGCTCCCATCGACTGCGTCGAAGAGCCTGACGGCTGTAAGCTCTCCGGGGCTTGTTCGCAGCGCGAGCTCTGGAGTGATGTGGAAGCAATGCTGCTCGAGCACTTGAGCAAAGTAAAAATCAGTGAACTGATGAACCAGCAAATGTCGATGGCAGCTGTTTCACAAGTAAAAACGGACTTTTAGGCTCACAACCCGAAAACGGTTGCACCCGGCAAGTTCAAACTGAATCTAACTCCCATAATGCGGCTCGAATTCTCGAATTGGCGCGCCGCTCCCGGATTTTGAGGGCGATATGCGTCAATATGCGGAGTAAACTTCATTAGTACTGCCCCGATACAGCGACGAAATGCGTACAGAAATGGCGCAAATTTCGAGAGACTTATCGGGCATAGATAAGTAAGAGGAAATGACAGGGACATGGCAGAGACCAACGGCTTCACGCCACTCACACCCGGACAGGTACAGCGCTATAGCCGTCATCTGATCATGGACGGCGTTGGTAGCGTAGGCCAGCGAAAACTGATCGATTCAAAAGTGCTGATTGTAGGCGCAGGTGGACTAGGTTCACCGGTGGCGCTTTACCTCGCACTCGCCGGTATAGGCACGATCGGAATCGTAGACTTTGATGTTGTAGACGTTTCAAACCTTCAGCGACAGATTCTGCACACCGATGCAGACGTCGGGCGGCCAAAGGTCGTTTCCGCTAAGGAAACCATTGAGGCTCATAACCCGGAAGTGAACGTAATTCTCCACGAGGAACCGATCAATTCCGACAATGCGATGGACATCATCCCCAACTACGACATTATCGTGAACGGAGCGGACAACTTCGCCACTAGATATCTCGTAAACGACGCGGCGTATCTCGCTGGGAAGCCTCTCGTCGACGGAGCCATTCTGGTGTTCGATGGACAGGCAACAACGTATCAGCCGGGTAGTGGTTGCTACCGCTGCATGTTCCCAGACCCACCACCTCCGGGTGAAGTGCCTAACTGTGCTGAAGCCGGTGTAATTGGCGCGCTTCCTGGACTGGTTGGTTCAATCCAGGCTCTCGAAGTCATCAAGCTCGCAATGGAAGTCGGCGATCCTCTTACCAGCCGAATGCTTCTGATCGACGCGTTGACGATGGACTTCCGCGAGATAAAGATTCGACAGAATCCAGAGTGCAAGCTTTGCGGAGAGAACCCAGAAGTCACGGAGCTGATCGATTACGAGATATTCTGTGGCATTCTTCCTCCCGAGCCAGTTGAAGAGCAGATTGTGTTGGCCGACTAGTCGGTGGGCATCATGTTTGTCTTAGAAATCGGGCAGGACTTGATTAGATAAACGAACTCACGAAAGACCTAATTTCTTGGCAAAAACTTTTGTCGCTCCGTTCACACCGGTGAAATCTGACGCGCTTGAAGCTATTGGCAACACGCCGTTGGTCGATGTTTCAATGCTCAGTCCTGATCCAAAGATCAAGATTTACGGCAAACTCGAATCAGTGAATCCGACGGGATCTGTTAAAGACAGAGCCGCCCGTTCGTTGATTCAAACCGCCGAAAGTGACGGGATGATTAAGCCCGGAGACACTATTCTTGAACCGACTTCGGGTAACACCGGGCTTGGTCTTGCCATGATCGGGCGAATCAAGGGTTTCAACGTCAAGGTTGTGTTGCCGGCCAGCGTTCCACCTGAGCGAATCCAGTTGCTTGAGGCATTCGGTGCTGAAGTGATCTTGTCTCACAAAGACAAGGGGACGAACGAGTCGATCATCGTTGCCAAGCAATTGGCAGAAGAAAATCCTTCGTACTTCATGCCGTACCAGTACGGAAACCTCGCCAACCCGAAAGCTCATTACACGACCACTGGTCCCGAAATTTCTCGTGACCTTCCGGACGTTGACGCCTTCGTCGCCGGGCTCGGAACCGGTGGAACCCTTATGGGGGTGGGCCAGGCACTAAGAGAGCACAACTCGAACGTCGAGATTGTTGCTACGGCTCCGCATCCCGACGATAAGGTGCAAGGACTTCGCTCGATCGAACACGGGTTCATCCCGCCAATTCTCGATCTCGACAAACTCGACGGCCGAATTCTTGTCGAAGGCGAAGAGGCGTTCTACTGGACACGTCGATTGTTGACCGATGCGGGTTACTTTGTCGGTGTCTCTTCAGGAGCCACTTTCGCAACAGCGCGCAAGATCGCTCAGAAGTGGTCACGCGAAGGTAGAGAAGGCAAAATCGTCGCAATGTTTGCCGACGGCGGTTGGAAGTACCTGTCTACCGGTATTTACGGTGAAGACTTCAAGTTCAAACAGTCAGAAATCGAAGGCAAGACCTGGTGGTAGTCGCCTAAGATTTCCTAAATAGGTTTACTATCGAGACCCCCGAGTTCATTTCGAATCAGGGGTTGTTTTTTACATTTGAAAATCTATGAGTAAGGAATCGATAGTTGGCTAGTAGTTCCTTGAGAGAGTCGGAAAAGTCAGAACTGATATTCAAAACCGCGCGTGTGCAGGCGAGACTCATTTCCTCTGGAGAGTTGCTTTCGGAAGAACTTGTTCAGGCGCACCTCGAACAGATAGAAAAGGTGAATCCGGCTGTAAATGCGATGGTCACCATGGTTTCCGAATCGGCTCTGGAACAGGCAAGAGAAGCCGATAAAGCTCGCTCAAGAGGTGATGAGCTAGGTCCGCTGCACGGACTACCAGTCGCGGTGAAGGATCTTCAGGACACTGCAGGCATTCTTACGACTCACGGCTCACCGATCTACGAAAACAATGTTCCTGAAAACGACGCTCTTATTGTCGAGCGGCTCAAGGCGGCTGGGGCCATTGTTACAGGCAAATCTAACACCCCCGAATTCGGGGCGGGATCTCAAACTTTTAATGCGGTTTTCGGTACAACAAAGAATCCATATGACCTGAGTAGAACCTGCGGCGGTAGTTCGGGTGGAGCTGGTGTCGCACTCGCAACCGGAATGACGACAATTGCCACTGGCTCGGATCTTGGTGGATCGTTACGTAACCCGGCTGCGTGGTCGAACGTCGTCGGGATTCGCCCGGCTCCGGGAAGAGTGCCAGCGGTTGGTGGCGACCTTGGATGGTCGAACCTGTCAACTGAAGGCCCGATGGGTCGCACTGTCGATGATGTTGCCTTTCAGTTGAGAGTGATGGCGGGTGATGACCCTCGCTCCCCTTTGTCGCTGCGAGAATCTGGTGATGTGTTTATCGGCTCTCTTGAGAGAGATTTCAAAGGTGTTCGAATTGCGTGGAGCAAGGATTTGGGTGGTCGGCCAATCGACGCAGAAAACAGCCGAGTGACAGAGTCACAAAAGCACGTTTTCGAAGATCTGGGGATGATCGTGGAGGATGACGAACCTGATCTTTCGAACACTGACGAGATTTTCCAGACCCTGCGTGCGTATAGTTTCGCTATCAAGCACAAGTCACACATGCGTGATCACCGAGACAAGTTGAAAGAAACGGTGATTTGGAATGCCGAGCAAGGTATGAAGCTTTCGGCAATCGACGTAGCCCATGCAGAGCAGCTAAGGACGCGGCTTTGGGAGCAGCTACAGGTGTTCTTTACCAAGTACGAGTTCCTTGCTATGCCGGTTACTTCGGTACCACCGTTTTCGATCGATTTGGAGTACCCGCTTGAAATTAACGGGATCAAGCCAGAGACGTATCTGGATTGGATGTGGCCGTGCTACACGATTTCCGTAACTGGGCTTCCCGCGATGTCCTTGCCTGCAGGGTTTACCTGCGATGGACTTCCGGTTGGGTTGCAGTTGGTGGGTCGACCTCGAGATGAGATGGGATTGCTTCAGCTCGCCACCGCGTTCGAAGGCGAGACGAATTTCTGGAAGCAACGCCCGGGCGTAGTTGGATAGGTAGTTCGTGTCCTGCCTCCCTTTCAGGGAGGGAGTTAGAGTGTGGGTTGATTCGATTAAGTGAGAGGGATTACGCTTGGCTGCGATTTGCGCGACTCCTCCCCATGTCCCTCGTTGCCTCAAGACGTCGATTTACGTGGTTCGGAGGTCGGTCCAGATTTTTATCGGGATGACATTGGGAAGGTTGATCGTGGCCAAACGCCTTCCGTCGACTCGAAATACAATGCGCCATATTTACAAACTCGTGATGGAGGATTAGCGCAGTGGACCTGAAGCTTCTTGGAAAACGTGCGGTAGTAACCGGTGGAAGTCGTGGTATCGGCAAAGCCATTGCTCGAACTCTTGCCAAAGAAGGTGTATCGGTAGTTATCGCCTCAAGAGGCAAGGAGGCGCTCGACGCTACAGCCGGAGAACTGACGAATGAAACGGGTTCGATGGTAACTGGCGTCGTCGTCGATACAGGATCAGATGAAAGCGTGCGCAACCTCGCTGTCGAATCGAAATCGATACTTGGTGGTATAGACATTCTAGTCAACTGTGCCGCTCGACCCGGTGGTCAAAGCACAGTGCCTACTCTGTCGGGAGTCACTACGGAAGACTTCAACGATCATATGAACGTAAAAGTCATGGGTTATTTGCGATGCGCCCGTGAAGTTGCGCCAATCATGACTGATCAGGGATGGGGACGGATCATCAACATATCGGGGCTCGCTTCCCGCAGTACGGGTACTGTTGTAGGTTCAATGCGCAACGTCGCAGTTTCCGCGATGACCAAGAATCTTGCTGACGAACTCGGCCCGCACGGAATCAACGTCACGGTCGTGCATCCGGGACTGACTCGAACTGAAGCCACAGAAGGCGTCGTGGCAAGACGAGCGGAGGCGGAAGGTATTAGCGAAGAAGAAGTTGAGCAGAATATTGCTAAAGGCAACTCATCCCGGACGATCATTGACGCTTCGGATATCGCCTACATAGTTGCCATGCTCGCTTCCCCTATGTCGATCGCGATTAACGGTGATGGTATAGCTGCCGGTGGCGGTGTTGGGACGGCGATCTACTACTGATCCTGCGACACGGGAGTTGCTGAATCCAACGCCGTCATCGGCAGTGGATCAGCAAGTATGATTGTGTACTGCCGTTGCGCGATGACCGCGCGTAGCGCATGAAAATGACTGCCTCTTGAGATCGCGATCTTGAGTTCCACGGAGAAACCCTACAGATGACCAAACTCGCCGCTAACCTTTCTATGATGTTCAACGAGGTAGATTTTCTCGATCGATTTGAAGCGGCTGCGAAGGCAGGTTTCAAGGGCGTGGAATATTTGTTCCCGTATGACTATCCGGCGGAACAGATCAAGGAAAAGCTAGATGAGCACAACCTGACACAGGTGCTTTTCGACTTCCCTGCCGGTGACTGGGATGCGGGCGATCGTGGATGCGCAATTCACCCTGATCGAGTTGGCGAATTCCAGGACGGAGTTGGAAAGGCTTTTGAGTACGCAAAATTTCTCGAATGCGAGCGACTAACAGTTCTCGCTGGAAAGGCCGATTCTTCGTTGGGTGGAGATCAAATGCACGCTACATTGGTCGACAATTTGAAGTTTGCTTCGAACGCAGTTGCTGGCACAAACATCACCGTGCTTCTAGAAGCGATCAACACCATAGACATCCCCGGGTACGCCGTTTTCCGAAATAACCAGAGTCGCGCCGCCGTTGAGGCTGCTGGTGCCGAAAACGTTAAGGTTCAGTACGACATTTATCACATGCAAATCATGGAAGGCGATTTGACTCGTGCTATTGATGCGAACCTAGACGTGATCGGTCACTTTCAGCTCGCTGACAACCCAGGCCGACACGAACCAGGCACGGGTGAAATAAACTACGACTTCCTGCTGCCTTATATCGATTCAAAGGGCTACAACGGTTGGGTCGGTTGCGAGTACATGCCTGCTGGTGACACTGTTGCCGGACTCGGATGGGCAGCAAAGTACCTCTAAACGGAACGTTGGATTTAATCGCACTGTCAGGAGCGGGTATCCGTCGTCGTGGCAGTGCGATTAAAGCTCTCGCGTCGCTCGGGAATAATCGGAGCGACTATCACTTTTAAGGACCTAGAATGCCTAAGCTCGAAGCCAATTTACAGTGGATGTTCAACGAATATGATCTGATTGATCGCTACGACGCCGCAGCGCGAGCTGGTTTCAAGGGTGTGGAGCTTCAAGCGCCCTATCCGCTGGAGATCGACCAGATCGTAGAAAGGCTCGAAAAGAACGATCTCAAGCATGTGATCATTAACTCCCCTGTGAGCGACCCCGACAGTGGCATTAACAACATAGCGCTTCGAGCTGATCGTAAAGATCTCTATGCAGAGCGAACGGCAAAGGCAGTTGAGTACGCATCGGGCTTGGGCTGCATTGGCGTGAACATTGGTTGCGGTCCAATCGGCGATGTTGACCCGCAAGAAGCCCACGAGACATTCATTTACAACATTCGCCACGCGGCTGACGAACTAGCAATGGTCGGGGTAGTCGCGCTTGTCGAACCAATCAACACTAGAGATCAGCCGGGATTTTTTGTGAACACTTCTCGTGGTGGACTTGATGCGATTGCCGAGGCGGGGCATCCGAATCTCGCGTTGCTGTACGACTTCTACCATATGCAGATCATGGAAGGTGAATTGTCTCTGACGGTGCAGGAACATCTATCATCGATCAAGCACATTCAAATTGCAGACAATCCCGGTCGCCATGAACCTGGAACGGGTGAGATCAACTACGATCACATTCTTGGCTGGCTGGATGAGATTGGCTACGACGGCTGGGTAGGTTGTGAATACGGTCCGAGTGGTAGTACCGAAGAGACTCTAGGTTGGGCAAAAGCCTGGCTGTAGAACAATACGAATCGTAAAACTGGATCAGGGCGCAAGGTCGAGAGAATGAGCACGCAACAAATTACTCAGTTCGATAGCGGAGATGCCGACCTGCGAGCGGATATCCGTCGGATGGGCGAGATGCTCGGCGACAGCTTGCGGAATTTGTGGGGCGAAGAGCTTTATGAGCTCATCGAGTATGTCAGGGCGACAACGCGTGAACTCAAAGAGTCGCCGAACCAGAAGCTCCACGACGAGTTGATCAAAAAGCTCGACGAATCATCACTATGGCACGTGATTCGCATGGTTCGACCGTTCACCAGTTACTTTCACCTCGCGAATGTTGCCGAGCAGTATCACCGAATCGAGTTCAAAGGTGTCGCTGGGGCACGGCTAGAGTGGCTCGAAGAAGCATTTGACCGCGTGAGGGCAGCGGACATTCCCCGCGACGAAGTTAGGGATGTGATTGAACGTATTGAGGTGCGTCCGGTTTACACTGCGCACCCAACTGAAGCCGCCCGTCGCTCGATTTTGAACAAGCTCCGACGAGTTGGTGAACTGTTAAACGATCGATCGAACCCTATTTTGTTGGGATCGGAGAAGCGCCGTATCGATCGTCGTCTGTCTGAAGTGATCGAAGAGATTCTTCAAACTGACGAACTTCGCCATGTGCGACCTCAACCTGTCGATGAAGCCCGAAACATCATCTACTACATGGAAGATATGTTCCGGTTTGCGATTGCGGAGGTTGAAGAGGCATTAGACGACCAGTTGGAAACGCTAGATATTAGTCGTTCGCCTTCCACACGCGCACGTCGATTCGGTACATGGGTTGCTGGCGCGTCGACGTTTAGCCAAAGAACACGACCCGCAGGTGAGAGGGCACTGTTGCTCTCGATTAATGGCGTTGCTACAGGCCTGAAAAACACTGGATAGCTCTGTGGATAGTTCCTCAACCAACAACCCGAAGAATCCAGTGATTTCACTCGTTGCAGAAGCGATTGCAACGGGTTTGGGCTCGGGAAAATGGCCATTCGTTGCACCGGCAACTGTGGGGACGTTTACCGCGTTGGTCGCCTACTGGTTGTTGGATTCAGTTGGGTTTAACGGAACCGGTGATTCGCCGTGGTATTTCGCACTGATAATCGTCGCCACATTTGCAGGAATCTGGGCCACAGAGTACATAGACTCCGAAGAAGATCACGATCCAAAACGAGGGGTAATCGACGAGTGGGTTGGAATGTGGGTTACCGTACTGTTCCTACCAGTGACCTGGCAATGGATGCTTGCCGGGTTCGTTTTTTTCCGTGCACTCGATATCCTTAAGCCTCTCGGTATTCGGCGTGTCGAAGCGTGGCCGGGAGGCTGGGGCATTATGTTCGATGACATCGCAGCAGGCGTGCTGGGCGCGGTGATTTTGAACGTAGTTCGACTGATCTTTTTCGCTTAGTCAGCCGAGAACGTTACTGGTTAAGCTTGCGCTCTTTTCCGAATTACCTGACCAAAATAGGCGTTCACCAGTTGGACAAATCTCTCGGGCTGAGCGTCGTGCATGCCGTGTCCAACGTCGTTCCATTTCACGTATCGACCGTTCTCGAGCAGATCATCGGCGCGCCCTGCCTCGGAGTCGCTTATTGCGGCGCCCATATCGGGATTTGCTTGCATCAATAGAACCGGTGTTTTGATCTCGGCGAGCACGGCATCTGGATCCCACATTTCGGCGATTCCTCCTTCAATCGCTGGTACCCAAACGTCAGGATCGACTCTGTATATCGCGTTGGCTCGACGTTCTATGACTTCTTCCGTTGCCGAGTCGTCGATCTTACGTTGTTCTACTTTGTACTCATAAAGGCTCAGGTTCTTTTTGCGAAGCTCGAGTACTTCCTTGAATCGATCGGTTTGCTCGACATAGAGAGGAGGGTCTTCGAGGACCGCGGAAGCAACCAGATCAGGAGTCACTGCGCAAACCCCTGATGATGTAATTGCTCCAAGTGAGTGACCAACGAGAAACGCGGGTTCATCGACTACGTTCCGCAAGAACTCGACGATTTCTATTGGATAGTCGATAAAGCGATATCCCTCCGGAGTTCGACCAGAGTCACCATGCCCACGCAGGTCGACAGCGTACACATGCCAGTCAGTCGAAAGTTGATCAATGACCGGTTCCCAATTCCGCCAGAATCCTCCGATCCCGTGAATCAGTACTAAGGGCGGACCATTGTTTGGACCCTCCGCGTAGTTCACTTCGATAGTACTGGCGACAAATTTCTTTTCGGAATATTGAGTCATACCGTGTCCGTAGTTTCGTGCAGGTTAGCGCGACGTCATTCTGAACTAGATTCAGAATATCGGTCAATTGTGATCGAGCAGCTATCCCGCAGCTGAGAAGCTATTTAGCCCAGAAACGTTTCGCCGCGCGAATGAAGTCGTGGTTGCGTGCGATATGTGGGGAGTGCCCAACTTTTGTCCAGGAGAGCAGGTCAGCGTTCGGAATCAGGCTGATCACTCGCTGTGCCTCGTGATCAGAGAGGATCCCGCCCTTGTCTGCCGCACCGACGATCATTAGCGTTGGGCACCGGATCGACGAGAACATTTCATCAAACGTTTCGATGTCTTCGCCACGACTGATCGGTCCTTCTTCAAGAATAGGGTCCATTTGGAACCACATCTCGGCAATTCGCCTGATGCTGTCTTCCGACGCACCTTCGTACTGTTCTGAAACAGCAGGTATCAGATCTTCTGGCGTTCTCGCTGAACGGATTTGCTGGGCGCGTAATGATCGGAGTTCAGGTTTTCGTTGGCGAGCCTGTTTACGAACTTCCGAGTAAGCTCCAGAGTACGGCTCAACCAGAATCGTTTTTGCAACCAATTCGGGGTGTTGAGATGCAACCGCTGCTGTCACCCATCCGCCAAGTGAATGTCCGGCGAGATACACGGGTTCGTTTGCAATAAAGGGTAACGCAGAGGCAATGTCATCTGCCCACGTTTGGCGAGTCGAGTTGGCACCGTAGCGACCGCTTCGTCCCATAGCTCTCAAGTCGACCGCGAAAAGATGGAAATCCGACGATAGTTTGTCGACGACCCGTCCCCATGTATGCCAGTTCGAACCGTAGCCGTGGATGAGAACCATCTTCGGTGAATCATCTGCAGGCGCGTCCCACTCAGCTACGTTCAGGGCAATCTTGCCTGTGTGAACGTAGCGCTGTGAAACTGTCATAGAGAGAGTCCCGGTTTACCCGAGTACTTCCTTCATCTTGGCGCCAATGAGAGCGGGTGATTCGACGACGTGGACACCGGCAGTTTCGAGAGCTTTGTTCTTCTCGGACGCGAGAGCGGCTTTACCGGTAATGATCGCTCCGGCGTGTCCCATGCGCTTGCCTGGAGGTGCAGATGATCCAGCGATTGCTGCAACGACCGGTTTCGTCACGTGCTCCTTGATGTAATCGGCCGCTAGTTGTTCTCGAATCCCGCCGATTTCGCCAATAAGAACGATCGCTTCTGTTTCGTCGTCGGCCTGGAATAGCTCAAGCACGTCGGTGAAAGTTGTGCCGTGAATCGGGTCACCACCAATACCAACACAGGTTGATTGACCCATGCGGTGCTGAACTAGCTGCGCGATCGCTTCGTAAGTGAGGGTTCCAGATCGAGAGACTACACCAACGTTGCCGGGCCGGACGATGTTCCCCGGAACGATTCCAACTTTCGCTTTGGAAGCTGGGCTTAGGACGCCTGGACAGTTAGAACCGATTAGCCGTGTCGGCTTGCCCTTGATGTACGCCATCACCTTGACCATATCGAGTACAGGTACACCTTCGGTGATACATACTACAAGCTCTAGTCCGGCATCGACCTGCTCTATTATGGCGTCCTTTGCGAACGGGGCAGGGACGAAGATCACGCCGGTGTTCGCTCCGGTTTCTTCAACCGCTTTTGCGACCGTAGAAAAGTATGGCACTTTATCTTCGAATTTCTGACCGTCGCGTCCAGGGTGAACTGCGGCGACCATGTTTGTGCCATATTCGCGAGTTCGACTCGCCTGGAAGCTCCCGTCTCGACCAAGTCCCTGAACCAATAGGCGAGTGTTTTCACCAACAAGAATTGACATTAGTTGGAGTCTCCAAGTTCCAGTAACTTCTCTTTCAAAACCTCGGCAGCTCCAGCAAGATCGGGCGCTCCGGTGATGTTGAGTCCTGAATCGGCAAGAATCTGAATACCTTCTTCTGCGTTCGTTCCTCGCATTGCAACAACCATGGGAACCGTCGCGTTGGTTTCGCGTGCTGCAGCTACGATCCCCTGGGCGACCACGTCTGAACGAGCTATTCCGGCGAATAGATTTACCAGGATCATTTCGACATCATGGTCATCAATGATGATCTTGAACGCTTCTTCAATTCGTTTCTGATCTGCTGAACCACCAATATCTAGGAAGTTCGCTGGATCAGCACCAGCGGCCTTCGTGATGTCCATGGTCGCCATGGCAAGACCTGCACCGTTGACCATACATCCAACTCGACCACCTTCGAGCTTTACGTAGGCGAGATCAGACTGGTCGGCGCGCTGCTCTAATGGGTCTTGCTGGTTGGGATCACGTAGTCCGGCGAGATCGGTGTGCCTGAACAGCGCGTCGTCTTCCAGGTTGATCTTGGCATCTAGCGCAATTACCTGGTCATCTTCCGTGACTACCAGTGGGTTGATTTCCACCAGCGAGCAATCGTTTTCAACGAATACGTTGTATAGATCAGAGATTAACTTAGTTGTGGCTCGAAGTGACTTTGCTGGCACGTCGAGCGCCATAGCGATGTCACGGGCGTGATACGTGGTGAGCCCGATCAACGGATCGCCAGCAACTCTGAAGATCTTCTCCGGAGTTGCTTCTGCAACTTCCTCAATCTCCACACCACCTTCGGTGCTTGCCATGACCACCGGAGAGCCAAGATCTCCATCAATAACGATCGAAAGATATAGCTCCTCTTTGATATCTAGAATTTCGGCAACCATTACCTTTTCGACGGGCACTCCAGCTGCGCCAGTCTGATTCGTAACGAGTCGTGAACCGATCAATCCCTCAGCGACTTCTTGTGCTTCTCCGGGCGAGTCAACCAGCTTTACGCCGCCGACTTTTCCACGTCCACCGGCGTGAACCTGTGCCTTGACTACAACTTTTCCGCCGATGCGGGAGGCGATTTCTTTCGCTTCTTCCGGGGTCGATGCAACCTCAGCTTTAGGAGTGGGGACTCCGAACCTATCGAGGATTTCTTTCGCCTGATACTCGTGGATGTTCACGAACGATTACCCGCTTTATCTACTGTTATTGAGCCCCTTGAAATGCGCAGTGCCGCATAGTTTGGGGTGCTCCTTAGATTCAGAGCCGCTAATCATCGTACCGACGGGTTTGAGCAGTGTCTACGAAATCCGGCATTCCACGGGTGCCTGAAGGTGAGATTGAAACTAAGATTAAACAAAACGAACCCGCCAGAAGGCGAGTTCGTTTTGATTGCATGATTTCAAGAAGTGCTATGCGGTGCTTTCTTGGTATCGAGCGTTGATTGAAAGGCCAATTCTTGCGCTCAGAAGACCAATATCGCTCTTGAACGTTACGAGAATCTGCTCCGGTACTGTAGAAGTGAGCGTCGAGCGACGAGGTTCGATCAACACCGTCGGACTTATGTCGCCAGCTGTAACCGTTCGCAGCAAGTTCTCTGGCTGCGTTACCCGTGATGACTTTTGCGATTTCACCCAATGCTGAGACAGCCATAGGGTCGCGAGCGTCCATGTCTTCGCGAATCATTCTTCGTACAACTCCAGCCGATACTTCGTCGCTAAATCCGTAGAGAACGTTACCTTCGAGTTTTCCGCTGATACTGATGATCGCGGTGATGTCGTCAGTCGTCTACTGGTACGACACAGCTTCCGGGCCGGAGATTTCTAGATCCGTGCCGAACTCTTTCTTCCACACCATCTGGGCTGGACCCAGGAACGGGTTAACAAACTGTTGCCGCTAATCTTCTAGCGCGTCGATGGATTGCAGCACCGCCCGGATGTAGCCGTAGCAGTAGGCAAATGCGACGGTTGCCGAGTTTTCTCCGGAAATTTTGGGTGCGTGGTCGGGCATCAGCATGCCTTTGTATCCCACTTCTTTATAGACCCATGCTGCTTGCAACATGTCCACGTCGCCCTCATCAGGAAAGGTCTCTTCGAACGCGAGTTTGCGCCCGGCGATATTTCTGAAGTGGACGTTGAAGATTTTGTTACGGCTTCCAAACCAACGGATCACATCGAAAATCTCTCTCCTAGGGTCTTCAAGCATTTCGGAAACCGTACCCTGGCAGAAGTTGAGACCGTGCAGCGGGCTTTCGTGCATTTGCACGAACTTTTTCATTCCCTCGACTGTGCCAAGAACTCGGCTTACCCCGCGGTATCCATCAGGGGTGTACGGGTCATGTGGATGACAGGCTAACTTCACACCGTATTCTTCAGCGACTGGAACGATTCTTTCCAAAAAGTAGTCGATTCTCTCCCAGTACTCGTCGGCAGAAACCTCACCCCATACCCCTGGTGGCTCGTGCTGATCGATTTCGTCGTAATAGAAGCTTGATCGAAGGGCTCCACCCCTGCCGCGCCGGGCTTCTGTTCTAGTGATCCCAATTATGAAGAGGCGGTACTTGACTGCCGGTATGCCTGCTTCGCCACAAGCTCGGATGATGTTCTGGCAGGTTTCAATCTCACGATCACGGTCTGGAGAAATACCGAGCATAATGTTCGGGGATTGGTTGTCTTCGGGTTTTGTGCCAATTGGGAGAGCCACCATATCGACGTTGATCCCGTAGCTTTCGACTTTCTCTCGGTATCGACTCAAAACGTCGGTGTTCCACGTTTCGGCAGCGCCTGGTGGAAATCCGTTGATGTGGTTCACGCCCAACTGAGCAAGAACCTCGTAATCGGTGTCGCTATGAATCGGGTACTGAGTCCCAACGAACATTTGTTACTCCGTGAAAGGTGGTTGCGCGTCTATGCAAGGCTTTGCTCGGCAGAACGAGGACCGCCGACCAGTTCAACTAACCTAGTTGAGGCATGTCTCGGCGTTGGCGTGAGGCTGTGGTTGCTCCGCCGGATACGGGCCATGGACCTCCCAAGTGTTCGCCCGATTGAAGGGGCATGGCCGCGGTTCCGGCGATGTTGTTCCAAGTGCGAACACGTAACGCGTGATCGGTTTCGTACTCGTTCCTTGATAACAACGATGGGTGTTCACCGTCGAGGCGTTGTCTGACAGCAGGCAAGCTAGTTGGATCGTGATTCCATGACGGCTCATTGTTCTCCTGAGTCCGGCTAAGCGGGAACTTGATCATGTATCGAACGCGATCACTTTTATTTCCGGTTGCGGCGTGCCATATATCGTAGTGAGTTAGCAGAACCGAACCTGCTTTGACTATTGAGAACGCCTGTCCTCTTAGATTTACCAGGGTGACCATGCTTTCTGGCGAAGATATTCGACGGTGGCTACCCGGAAGTAGGACAGTCGGTCCCATTTCAGCGTCAACATCCTGCGGGTAGTACATGAACATGAGCTGACGTATGTGATCGACATCTCTGTCCTGATGACCGCGACCAAACCGTTCGTCCTGGTGCCACGGTTGCCCGCGAGTCAGCGGCGGATTCATGTGTATATGCCCGCCGGGATCACGAACGTACTTCTGTCCGAGGAGGCTCGTGAGCGCGCCCTTAACCTTTGGATCCTCAAGCACTCCGATGATTTCCGGGAGAGCCTCGACGATGTGTCCACCTGGATTCTCAGGCATCTCACGGAGTGCAGAGATGATGCTCTCGTGGTAATCAGCAGCAAGATCTGGCTCGACGATGATGTAGCCGTTGATAATGAACGATGCTACTTGGTCGTCGTTCAATAGGCCGAGATTGGAAGCACTAGTCATTTTCGCCCACCATACGCTCGAGAATGAACTCGTAGCCAAACGCACCGACCTGCTCTGGATTGATATCGAGTCGTTGATCGGGGAAGTGAACTACTCGCCAGCCGTCGAGAATCGCCTCGTGTACCGATTGGTATGGAATTACGGCATCTACTTCGACCTGTGGAGCATCGGACGTTTCAGGTTCATGTAAGGCAAACCCGACGACGGCAGCTCTGAGACTTCGAGAAACGGTATTTAGGTACAAAACGCGTTGGCGGCTCATAGTGGCGTCGAGTATATCAGCGCGTTAACGTTGAGTAGGCGTGGGCAGCGGGAGGGAGCAGCACATGAGTGCGAGAGCCCGCGGGCGAGAAGGAAAAATGGCGGAGGGGACAGGATTCGAACCTGCGATGCCGTTACCGACATA
>CEUN01067784.1_pt1 | contig 30725 bp, 30 predicted proteins | sample 361501 | NCBI WGS metagenome assembly CEUN01 (sample SAMEA2622801, study PRJEB7988) | marine metagenome | biome: marine biome (ENVO:00000447); feature: marine epipelagic mixed layer (ENVO:xxxxxxxxx); material: "saline water (ENVO:00002010), including plankton (ENVO:xxxxxxxx)" | depth 120 m | reverse complement strand
GAAAACTAAATAAGATTTATTCAATGAAAAATAAATTTTTATTACTTCTTGTCATATTAATCTCCATATCATCGTGCTCAACAGATGATGAAGACTTACCAGAATTAGAACTGAGTGAATATGAAATTGATGTTATCAATTACTTCAAAGATGTTGCTTTAGGCTTTGAATTTGGAAATGCAAGTAGCATAACTAGAAAATGGAATTCTGAGCTGAAAATATTCGTTGACGGAGAACCAAGTACTGAATTAATAGATGAACTGGAGGAGATAATATTGGAAATTAATGGATTAACAACAGACGGATTTCAGATAAATGTTGTAGATCAATTTTCACAATCAAATTATTATATCTTTTTTGGTACAGGTGCTGAATATGCTCAATTATATCCAAGTCAAACTAATTTAGTTGATTCTAATTGGGGGCTTTTTTCAGTTTTTTGGAATGGTCAAAATGAATTTACAACAGGACATATGTATGTGGATATATCTAGAGCGAATTTAACTGAACAAAAACATTTACTACGTGAAGAATTGACACAGTCATTGGGGTTGGCCAGAGATTCTGAAGAGTATTTAGAGAGCATTTTCCAATCAGCATGGACTACTACCAACGAATATGCCGAAATCGATAGAGATTTAATCAGATTATTGTACCATCCAGACGTAAATATTGGACTAAACGAAAATCAATTAGATGAAGTCCTGAGAGAAATTTTAATCAATGAATAGACAGTGTCTGCCTTTAAAAAATAATTTGGACAGAATCTGTCCACATTATTTTTCATTAGTTCTGTATCAAAAAAAGTGATACCAATGGGAACATAAAGTGTTCCTTTCGGGAACACCCTGAAATTTTAATTTATTGATAATCAATTACTTAATAGGTAAGTTCGAGTCCAGTATCACCCACAAATTATTCTCAATTATTAATTGAGACAGAATTTGCATTTGTTTCTTTCTTCATTTTTTCTAATTCTACAATTAATCTCTCCTTTTTCTCATTAAATAAATTTGAGATATCATTTAATTCACTAGGATCTTCTTTTAGATCAAATAATTTAGCTTCATTAGACTCATAATCGAAAATTAGTTTCCAGTCTCCGGACCGGATAGCTGAACCGGGCTTCGACAAACTACCATGGTAATGAGGGAAATGCCAATAAACATTTTCTCTATTAATTTTAGATTTTTCTAATAATCTAGGAATCAAGCTTATTCCATCAATTTTATTTTCATTTCTTATCCCTGCAACATCTAGAATAGTTGGAAAAAGGTCATAAGAAACTGTTATATCATCCACTATTTCCTTCTCAATATTTCCGGGTAACTTAATTAGTTGTGGAATTTTTATTCCACCCTCATATAACCATCCTTTACCTGCTCTAAGAGGATAGACAGATGTTGGAGCAACCCTTCTCAAAGTAGATAAGCCTCCATTATCTGAAGTAAAAACAATTAATGAGTTTTCATATAACCCATTAGCTTTAAGACCATTAATTAATTTCCCTATATTTTCATCAACTGCATAAACCATAGACGCATACTCAGCATCAGTTTGATTTAATCTTGTTAGAGCGTCACCTTCATCTCTTGTTCTTACAACATTATCATTCATTCTTGATAATTTTTCTTTGAAATAATCGACATAATCCAAGTTTGCTTGAATTGGTGTGTGTACATTATAATATGAAAGAAAAAGGGCAAATGGTTTACTTGAATCTCTATTATTAATTAAACCCAAAGCCTCATCTGTCAACCTATCTGTTAAATACTCCCCTTCAGGTCCATCACTAAGTTTAGGGTTTTTATAAGGAGAATAATATCCTCCCATCGGACTACCTTTTTCAAATCCACCAATATTAATGTCAAACCCATGATCTTCAGGATATGATCCCTGAGAACCTAAATGCCATTTTCCGACATAAAAAGTATTGTATCCAGAACTTTTTAATTCTTCAGCAATTGTAATTTCTTCAAGGGGAAGAGCATCTAAATCTTGTGGACCGAGTAATGGTTTATCTTTTGGATCATTTCCTGGAATCCAATCAGTGATGTTAACTCTTGATGGGTGTTTCCCTGTCATTATAGACGCTCTGGTTGGAGAACATACTGGACTAGCAGAATAAGCATTAGTAAAATGGAAACTATAATTAGATAAAGTATCAATATTTGGGCTTTCATAAAATTTACTTCCTGTATAGCCTAAATCATTCCATCCCAAATCATCAACCAAGATAAATATAACATTGGGTGTAGTTACTTCATTAGAATGATCAGTACAGCTATAAAATATTATTGGTATTATAACTGATAAACCAATTAATATTTTATTGATAAGCCCCATGAGCGTAGTCTAGTTTGAATTATAGGGTAGAGAAGAATGATGCAATACTATCTTAACAGTGTCTCCTATTCTTTTGTAAACAAACGAGTACTCTACTTTAGTTATATCACCATTCACATCAGTAAAAAAATAATTACCCATAGCCATACCTATATCTCCATAAATATTAATACTTTCATTTTTAAATTCAACATTAACCCAAGGGTTTAAAGCAAAACCTGAATCCTCAGAAAAACTAGGATTATTACCTATGAAATATGAAAGAGCAGAATCAAAATCATTTCTAAACTGATTTTCAGAAGCTTTTGTAGGCTTGAACTGAACATTACCATTTTGAAAATCATAAAGTTCATGTATAAATTTTGTTGTCACTGATGACGATTCTTCAAAGTTATTTTTAGTTTTTCCAATTTCAACTATTCCATTTGCCCACTTATTTTGATATTCTAGAATTAGGTCTTTCATAAGAATTAAAATGTGTTTACTTAAAAATTTTACTTAAATTAAATTAAAATCACTTCATAACAATAAAGAATTATGAATAAAACAATAAGAATCTTACTTTTTGGTTTGCTTCTTTTCTCATGTTCAGAGGAAGGCACAACCATTGAAAGACAATTTCTTCCATTAAAGATAAATGAGACCTCTGGCCTTGAATATTACAATAATAATTTCTTAACACATAATGACTCAGGTGGCGAAACCATATTATATGAGTTTAATAAGGAAGGTAATATAGTTGATGAACATTTTATTGAAAATTGCGGTGAAAATAATGACTGGGAAGATATAACTGCAGATAATAGAAACATCTATATAGCTAATTCAGGAAATAATTATGGAACTAGACAAAATCTTGCTGTTTTGATACTTGATAAAGAAAATGATTTTGAGTGCACGGGTCAGATACAATTTAAGTATAAGAATCAAGTTAATTTTGAAAGCAGAAATAGGCATCCATACGACTCAGAGGGAATAATTTCTGTAGGCGACGAACTGATCTTATTTTCTAAAGACAGAGAAAATCTTATGACCGAGTTGTATTCCTTACCTAAAATACCTGGTTCCTATGAAATTGAACCTATACATTCTTATCCTGTAAATTCTTTAATTACTGGCGCTGACTATAATGATGAATTAAAATTAGTTGCGCTAGTTGGATATGATTTTAATTGGAACCAGTACTTCTATAAGATAAGTAATTTTGATCTTTCAAATATGGAACAAAGTGTTATTGAAAAGTTTAAAATCCCAGTAGGTAAAGCCCAAATAGAAGCAGTAAAAATTATTGACGAATCCTCTTTCTGGATAACTTCAGAAGATGAAGGAAACGGATTCCCAAGATTATTTAAATTTAAGATAATGTAATATGGAAGACTTATTGATGGTGAGAACATTTAGTATTGTTGGGGGAATGCTTGTAATATCTTCAATTGGAGCAAGACTTAATAAAGCATATGAAACCTTCTGGGAAAAATTCTGGACAATTCTAGGCTTTTTTCTATCACTAGTATTAATAATTAGTTATTCTGATACATTTCCCCATAATCTAATTGCATGTGGTATTTTTTCTGCCTTTGGAGGTTGGAGCCTGGGACCGTCAATTGGATATATTGGAGAAAGGTTTAAATGGAGAAAATATTTAAAGGACAAAGGTGTTAAGTCAAAAGATTTAAATAGACCCTCTGGCTTTTGGGGAACAACTGAAGAAAAACATATAGTATATTATTTTGAGGGAGATGAAGAAAACTATTTTGAATTAAAGTCAGATAAAATGCGTGAGCTTGAGGATGACTTTATAAATAATGTTTTAGCAATTGATGATGATCCATACAATCAATTATGGCAAAATGTTGTTTTTCAGGCAATGATATCTACATGTAGTGCTGTATTTGTAACACTTTTAGTAGTTTACCTGTCTCCCATTGATTTTAGTTTTTTAGGATTAATTCTCTTTATTTCTCTTTGGGCACTGATAGTTATGAGATTACTAAATTATTTTATTTTCAAATCTCCGAAACAGATGCTATATCAAAGTTATGCGGGTATTGTAATTTTCGTATTATACTTAGTTTATGACTTTGATAGACTAGAAAAAGCTAATGCTAGTGGCGATGCTTCGTGGGAAACAGCTGTAGATATAGCTGTATCATTATATCTGGATATTATTAATCTTTTCATGGAAATTCTAACTGCGATGGCAGAGAACCAATAAAAAAAGGGTATGAAAAACATACCCTTTAATATTATTTAACCAAAAAATTATTTTTGATCTTGGTACTTATAGTAGTCACCAACTGGGTACATGACATGTGCATAGGGAGTTCCAGCAAACATTACGTAAGGCTCACCAGAGTTAAAGTCCGTAGTCATCCCGTCTAATGATGCAGGATCCTTAGGCATTCTCATAAGGTGCGGTCCAGACTCAATCCAGTGTCCTTCAGCTGCATCTTCTTTATTCATGACCATAGGCTTGGTGTTGTCCTCACCCATGTCTCCGTGTAACATCCATGCATATCCATCTTTCTCCATAACGTCTCCTGGAACAGTTCCATTAAAATATGCTATTACCCACTTAAAGAATTCAGCGTCACCACAAGCAGGCATTGCCTCGTGTGGATCTACCCAACCATTTTCTGGATCAGACATACCTCTTGGATTAGCTGGGACACAAGTCCATCCGTTTGTACCCTCTCTCAATAAATTACCTCCAGGAGCATCATATACAGCTGCACCTTCAGCAATAAATTCCGGGGCTGCGGTTGAGTAAGCCCATACCTGCCACTCAACACTTGTGTGTGGACCATCTGGCTCACCGTCCATACTCATTCCCATATCAGTATTTTGAGTAGGCGCAGAGCATGCAGCCACAATAAAAATCGTAGCGATTATTAGATAAAATTTTCTCATCTCTTAATAGTTTATAAATTAAAATATGAGATCAATATAAATTAAATTTTGAAGAAGTAAAAAAAAGGGTCAAAAGCAACAAGTAAATTAACCTGAACACTCACCTTCCGACCAGGATGTCACACCATCTCTCCCAGCATAACATGAGTTTGAATATGTCTGGTTATTACACCCGCAAACAGGCTGATATATTTCAATACAAGCTATATCTTCATCTTTGTCATTTAATTGACATGGAGTGGAAGAATCTTCATCTTCACAGCTTATAAATAGAAATGCTAGTAAAAGAAATGATATATTTTTCATAATTAATTTATTTTAAAGTTAGATATAGTATAGCCAATTTCCTCATCTGCAATCATTTCATCCATATCAAAATATATATCGATCGGATAACCATAATTTTCATCAAATTGCAATGAATAGCTAAAAGGATTATCTTCTAATTTCGAATCTATGATATTAAATAACTCCTCTATTGTTTTCACATCCCAATACTCATTCTGTAACTGTTCTAATGTTACAGATTTACCATTAACTTTAAATAAATCATTGTTTTTGATTTCAATATTATTTGGACCGTCATAAATACAATAGCATGATACATCTAAAGAATATTCATAGTTATTAAAATTTTTATTTTCCCACTTTTCCATAGCAGTACTGAGTTCCATACCAGTAGGGTTAGGGCCTAAGGTATCAAGCTTTTCACAAGAAAAGAATAAAAAAATTAATACAAACTTTCTCAAAAAATTGGTTTTAAGTTTATAACGCGAATATAAAATATATATTTTAGAAAGGTTTTATATCAGGATATTTCCCGACATTTCATTTGGTATATCAATCCCCATAATTTTAAGTACGGTTGGGGCAATATCACCTAGCTTACCGTCTTTAGGTGAGTAATTATTCTCAGAAAAGACAATAAAAGGAACAAGGTTTGTAGTATGATAAGTATGAGGGGAACCATCTTCATTTCTCATAAGTTCAGCATTTCCGTGATCAGCTGTCAATAATATAATGTACCCATTATTACGTGCCGCTTCAACAATTTTAGAAACTTCAATATCAACAATTTCACAGGCTTTAACTGCAGCCTCAAAGTCACCTGTGTGACCAACCATATCCGGATTTGCAAAGTTTAAACAAGCAAAATCAAATGATCTTTCATTTACCTCAGAGATAAATTTTTTAGATACATCATGAGCACTCATTTCTGGTTTCAAATCATAAGTAGCTACCTTAGGAGATGGGCATAGTATCCTTTTCTCTAAATTAAACTCTTTCTCTCTCCCACCAGAAAAGAAAAATGTAACATGAGGATACTTCTCTGTTTCAGCTATCCTCAATTGTTTTTTTGAGTTGTTTGATAGAACTTCTCCTAGAGTATTTTTAATATTTTCTTTAGAATATAATACTGAAACGTTACTAAAGCTTTGGTCATATTGCGTTAGGGTCAAGTATTTTAAATTTAGCTTTTTCATGTCAAAAGCATCATTATCCTCCTGAGTTAAAACTTTTGATATCTGACGCATTCTATCAGACCTATAGTTAAAACAAAAAACAACATCATCATTTTTAATTTTTGAAATTGGTTCCTCGCCATCATTTATACATACTATTGGTTTTATAAACTCGTCAGTTATACCTTCATTATAAGATTGTTTTATTGATGACAAAATATCTCTTGAATTAATTCCAATACCATTAACCATAGCATCATAAGATAATTTTATTCTTTCCCATCTATTATCTCTATCCATAGAATAATATCTTCCAGAAACTGATGCAATTGAAATATTTGATCCATCTATGTAAGAAATTAATTTAGCAATTTGGTTATAGCTATCTTTTGGGCTACAATCTCTCCCGTCTGTGAAAAGATGTAAGCAAATTTTTGATAATGAAGTTTTTTTAAGATAATCTAATATAAGATGTAAGTGATCAGAATGTGAGTGAACTCCACCATCAGAATAAAGACCAATCAAATGAAATGTTGAGTTATTTTTAGTTGCATATTCTACCGCTGCAATAAAATCTTCTTTATTTTTAATTCCATCATTTGATAATGATTTATTAAGTCTAATTAAATCTTGATCAACGACTCTCCCAGCTCCGATATTCATATGCCCAACCTCTGAATTACCCATTTGGCCAGATGGTAGTCCAACATCTTCTCCAGAAGCTGATAATTTAGAATTTGGGAATTGATTTAGTGCATTATCATAAAATGGAGTTTTAGCTTTATATACAGCTGACTTATCAGACGCATCTCCAATGCCCCATCCATCCATAATCATAAGAATCACTTTCTCACTCATAATTGTAAAAATAATTATTGAATTTTAGGTATTTACATTATTTTTCAAAAGATTTAGTAATTATGAAGACAGTTGTATTTTGTTTCATTCTATTTTTTAATAACCCTAATTCATTAGAGGATTTAATAACTTCTCTTGAAATAAGAAGTAGTGAAGAGATATCAAATTACTTTGATTCAAATAGCGAAATAATAATTAATGAAAAAGTATCAAAAGGAAATAAATTTCAACTAACAAAGACTCTAGATAATTTTTTTACTGAAAATAATTTAAGAGAGTTCAAAATTATCCATAAAGGAGACACACAAAATAATATAATTTATATGCTTGCTGAGTACTCGTCTAATGACGATATTTACAAAGTCTTTTTAACTCTATTAAAAGCTGAAAAAAAGTATATTATTCAAAAATTTAAAATTGATATTAGAGAATGATTATTAGAACAAAAAAATTTCAAATGAATAAAAGCCAATATATTAAAAAAGGGTTTTTTAATCTTTTAATTGAACAATGGTGGGTATTTATTATATACCTAGGAATTTGCGGTATGCACTATTTTATACCTTCGCTGTGGTGGATTATAGGAGGATCTATAGCTTTATTTTTATATCTTATTTTTTGGCTCATTCAATTTTTTGGAGTAACACAAGTTGAACAAAGTAGTTACATGTTTGAAAGATTATCGTATGAAATCTCTAGTAACCAATTGATGATGAAAATTAATAACAAACAAGGAATGCCAATAAAGTGGGAATCTATTAAAAAGGTAAAGATTCAAAGTGATGGATTTTTATTCAAACTAAATGTTGTTCAATTCATAATTTTTCCTTTCAGAGTATTTAATAATGAAAATGAAATTAGATTTCTTAAAAGCATATTAAATAGAAAGGGTTATGTCAGATAATTTATCTCGAGATGATGCAATGCAGATTGCAATGAAATTTTGTGGATATAGAGAAAGATCGAAAAAGGAAGTAGAAGACAAACTAATAGCAAAAAGTTTTAATCAAAAAATTATTAAAGTTTGTATTGAAAGGCTTGTTGAATTGGACTTTCTAAATAACATAAGATTTTCTAAATCATTTTCAAGAGGAAAAAATAATAACAATAGATGGGGAAAAAATAAAATTAAATTTCACTTAAAAAATAAAGGCTTGACTGATGATGAAATTAACATAGGTATTGAAAGTATAAATGAAGAATCTTATCTTAATATTTTAAAAAAAAACATAGAGCTATACAATAAAAAATTAAAGGAGCCTGATAGAAATAAACTAATTGGACACTTAATTAATAAGGGTTATGAGATGGATCTAATTCTAAGATATATATCATGATCTTAATTTGGAAATACTTATATAATTAACAAATAGTCTAATAATTATTCCTAAAATAAATAAAATGAGAACCTCACTTAAATTTTGAGGGATCCATTTCCATAGAATTAACAACGCTGATAATAAAATACCATAAAAAAAGAAATACCATTTAACAAAGTTTACTTTTTGGTTTTTCAACATAACTACTGCTATGATTATGTTGAAAGGCATTGCCCAAATTATATTGAAATTATATGATGATAGATGGTCAGTAAAAAACCACAAATAGACTAAAAGACATCCAATTATTCCAGAAATTAATAAATATGAAAAGTCAAAAAGAAAATATTTTACTCCATACTTAACTTGTCTAAACGAAAAATAAATTGATAAAATTAAAAATATCAAGAGTACATAAAAAGGACTCAAAAAACCACTTATAAATTCCTCTTTCTGTGAATTAATGATATTAGTCTGTGAAACAATTTTTTTGTTTCCATCTAATAAAGCATCTTCTACACCTTTAAATAAATACTCTGGAAGAAACATTTCCTTATCAAAAGATACATAATCATCAATCTCTGGACCAAGACATATATCAATTCCTAAATCACCCCATTTATTATTTTTCAAGTATAAATCCATAAGCTGACGAAATGATTTATTTTCAGACTCAGACGTGAAGCTTAGACTTTCACCATAAACATTATTAAGAACATCTCTAATTTTTGTAGCGCAATTATCATAAACATAATTATATAGATATGTTCTATTTTCCGGCCTGATGTTCTGCTCTAAAATATTATATAATAATATCTTCTGGGATTCATTGAGGGAAAGAACTTGCTCTTTAATATATCTATCCTCATTAATATAGTATTTTTCAGCAGTCCTGTAATCATATTTAGCAACCATATAAAGGAGTTTGCCATTTAAAAAGTTTACATAAAAATTTGGCTGATTAAAATCAAAAATTCCATAATTATAGAAATGATCAATATTATTTTTTTTATCTACATACCTTATCCCACTGTGACCAAATGCACTGTATAATTCAGATTCATATGGGCCTATTGTTATAATTGAAAACTGTATTTCATCATTTGCCTTAATAGAAAAAGACATAATAAATAATAAAATAATTAAAAAAAGTTGTTTATTTTTTTTTACCATCTATAACTATTACAAACTCTCCTTTGATATTTATATTTTCTAATTTATCATATAACTCCTTTAAAGTACCCCTAATATTTTCTTGATAAATTTTAGATAATTCTCTAGAGATTGAAGCCTTTCTATCTTCACCTAAGAAGCCCATTAGATCATTTATTAATTTTAAAATTCTTTTAGGGGACTCATATATTACTATTGATCGCTTTTCATCTACTAAATTTTTTATTCTTTTATTTCGTCCTTTTTTTGTAGGAAGAAAACCCTCAAAAACAAATCTCTCTGATGAAAGACCTGAATTAACAATTGCAGGAATTAGAGCAGTTGCTCCTGGTAAACAATTGATCTCAATATTATTTTTTATTGACTCCCTAACAATTAAAAAACCCGGATCAGAAATTGATGGTGTTCCGGCATCAGATATTAATGAAACGACCTTCCCATCAAGAATTTGATTAATATGTTTTTGGACAGTCTTATGCTCGTTAAAAGAATGAAATGAAACTAACTGAACTTCTATATTATACTTATTTAGTAATTTTTTAGATACTCGCGTGTCCTCACATAAAATATAGTCTGAATTTTTTAATGTATCTAGAGACCTCAATGTAATATCTTCTAAGTTTCCGATAGGTGTAGGCACAATATTCAACACATGACTTTTATTCATAATAATTCATCTATTTTTTGAGCTAAATTATAATCTTTATCTGTTATAATTGAGCCTTTATCATGAGTACACAATGAAAGTCTAACTGTATTGTAAATATTATAAATTTCAGGATGATGATTATCTCTTTCAGAAATTTCAGCTACTTTATTTATAAAAGATATAGCTTCCTCAAAATCATTAAACTTAAACTCTCTAATTAATTTATTATCTGATTCTATCCACATAATTATAATGAAATAACTCCATCTATTTTTGAAGCTTTTTCATAAATATAAAGTATTTCAGAAGAATTTTTCATTACTGATGTTAGAGTTACAGATGTATATTTACCATTACTAGATTTTTTTTCTAATCGTTCAGCGTCAGGTAAAAGACTAATTACTTTATTTTTTGATTCTGTGGCTACTATAAATTTGAAGTTATAGGATGCAGGAAAATTATACTCCTCTTCAAGAGATTTCTTAAAACTTTCTGAGCCTTTCATGTGCTAGAAAAATTTATACCTTAGATCTTCTATATTAGAAAATTCTTTAACGGCATTATCTACCTTTAGTGAGGAGGTAAATTTATTTGCTTGAAGTAATGATATCCCATAATCTGAATAAGAATTCAGAGAATCAGCTTGACTTATACTATTTAAACTTAAAACAATGATTCCATCATCTATTTTGATTGGTCTTGTCATTTCTCCCTCTTCTAAAGAAAAAGCAATTCCAATGGCCTCAGGAGAAAATCCAACATTTTGAATTGAATTAGTATTGAAATCAATATTAGACATATTATAAATTTCACCTTTATCATAAATTGATTTCAAGTCATCCAATGAACTATATTCTTTAAGTAAATCATTTACATACTCAAACTTTTTATCATCTAATAATTTCTTTTTTACAGAATTTTCAACGTCATCCAATTTTTTTGTTCCTTCATCTTTTATATCATCAAGATGAGCTACTACGTATCCATTATTTAATTCAATAACTTCAGAAATATCATCAGCATCCCTTGAATCATCATATGCCCAAATAACTACATTACGTGCTTCTTGCAAATTGTCAATTACAGTTGAATTTTTATCAAGTTCAGAAACAGTTTGTAAGGTATATCCTTTTTCACTAGCTATTTCTTCAAAATTATTACTTGATTGAGATGCATCAATTTTAAACATTTCAGCAGATCTGTAAATATTGTTTCTTGTATTATCACTAGGAACTAACTGTTTAAATATTGTAGTGACAACATATGTTTTCTTCGTTTTAGGTTGAGTTACATTAATTATGTGAAATCCAAAATCAGACTCAATTATTCTTGGAATCAAACCTTTTCTAGACCTAGAGAAAACAGCATCCTCAAAAGGTTTAGTCATTACTTCCTCGGTAAACCAACCAAGGTCTCCACCAACAGATGCAGAACCATCTTCACTATAAGTACGAGCTGTCTCATCAAAGTCACTTCCGTTCCTTAGAAGAGATAAAATTCTATTAGCCTCGGACCTTACTTCTGATTTATTTTGATCATTAAACCTTAATAGAATGTGCTTTGCTCTTGCCTTAAATTTTTCATCATCAGTTATATCAGAAAGTTTATAAACAAGTACACCCCCATCTTCATACACTATATCTGAAACATATCCAATTTCTTTATTATCAAGTTCAGTAGGGAGTTGATCTATATTAAAACGGACATAAGGATTAAATCCATCTGAATTTAATAAAGCAAATGTTGAGTCGTTTATCTCTCCAGATTTCAAGCTATTTGTAATTTTATCAATTTCAGAAATATAAAAAGCCGAGTCCTCTCCTGAAGATTCTAAAGGGAAATATACAAAGTTTAATGCCCTACTATCTTCTTGTTTATAATCGTCACTGTTCTTTCTTAAATAATTATTCATTTCACTTTTAGAAACTGTGAATAAGGAGTCTGGTACCATGTAATAAGGAACAAAATAATATGAAAGGTCTCTTGTATTTGAAGAATTGAAATATTCAGATTTTGACTGAAGAGAATTCACATTAGTAGTTAAACTGAGTAAGTTATCGTACTTAGTTCTCAATCTCATTGGCTTTAAATTAGATTCAAATGAAAACCAAGCTTGTTGTTGATTAACTGGCTGATTTGATAAATTTTGAAGGTATCCTATAACATTATCAACATTAAATACTCCAGTACTTGGGTCAGTAAATGCCTCAAGAATCATAGGATGAATATTATCCCCCTGAACCATATCAACGGATTCTTTATCTGTAACAACTATACCCAATTCATTATATTGATCGACATAACTAATATCATTAATTAACTTTTCCCAAGCTTGATCACGAATACCAACAATTTCTTGAGTATTGGGGGATCTGCCATTGTTTAAAGAAAAATTATAAGATAATTGCTCAAAAATTGAGTTGAATCTGACTAGATCAATTTCTTCTCCATTAATTTCTCCAACAATGTTTTGATTTGGATTACCAATAGAACTATTTGGACCAAGGATGTCTCCTAAAACAAAAGCAGCAATAGAAAAACCTACCACAACTACAAGGAACTTACCCATCTTATCTCTTAGAGTACTTATTATTGCCATATATTATAATTTGGTTGCCAAAATTAATTTTTTTATAACTAAATATTTACATTCTTCATAAAAAAAACATAAATACATTTAATCAGGTAAAAGCTATTATTAAATGGTATTCTCTCCTTCCTTCGAGTATTACCTATTTTTTAATAAATTATAGATAAAATAAAACACAAAGGATAACATAAAAAAAGGGTAAGAATTGATAATACCAACATTAAAACTTTGAAATAAAGCATAACAGAAAAGAACAGCTGATATAATTAAAATTAAGTACTTAGTTTTCATCTATCTCAATTACTCCAGACGGTTTTAATATCTCATAATCTGAAAAATCTTGATTAGATACCATGCCTTCTCCAGAATGCACCTCGTTACCTGTCTTAATAGTTACAAATTTTTCAGAAATAAATTTTTCATCGTTAGGATACCAAAATAATTCCTCTGTCCTAAGTTCATCATTAGTATTAATATTTAAAAGAATTACATCTCCTACAGCTTTATAATAATTTTCGTCTGGATATTTAATTACATGATTTGCACTAAAAATTGCTGAAACTGAATCTATATTTCTTGAAAAGATATCCATTTTCAATCCATCTGGATAAATTTCTTCTCCAGAAGTAAACACCTGATACAAATCTGATTTTAACTTAAACCTAACCTTCGCCGAATCTGAAAAAAAAGTATTTAAATTTTTTATCTCAATTATTGGTCCACTATAATCTTCTTGTATTTTTTGTGGATTATTAGACGAGCAAGAAAATAATATTAGAATTACAAATAGACGAGACATTAATTTTCTTCATTTTTCTCAAGAATTTCCCTCAACTCTTTTACAATTTGTCTGATCTCATTTTGATCTTTCATTAATTCAACAATATAATACTTAAGCTCTGAAAGACCAGCAGCATTATCGCTTGCTCCACTAGAAGGAGCAGACTGAAGTCTTTCCATCACAGCAGGATCAATTGTTGTCGATGAAGTGTTGTTGCTTGAAAGATTAGCCAATTCGTCTCTAATTTCTTTCAAATCATTTTGAACTGAATTGTTTTCAATTTTTTCAGCTAAATCTTGATATGTTTCTACTATTTCTTCTAAATAACTTTCATCAATAGAAGAGTTTCCAGAACTATTTTTTTTCATTTCTTTAGATAAATCTTTAAGTTCTTTGGAAAGATTATTATCAGAACTACCAGGATTTTTTTTATATATATCTAGTATTTCTTTAGAAAGCTCCTTAATTTCTTCTATCTCCTTTGAAGTAAATGATTTAAATTCATCTAACTCCTTTTTTGTATCATTTTTAAATGAGTTGAACTCTGATCTAGAATCAGCTAAAGCAGTGTTAGCTAATAATTGTAATGAGAAATTTCTCAGGTCATTCACGTCATTTTTTAAATCATCTATGTAGTAAATTAAACTATCTGAATTTAAAGATTCAGAAACCTCTTCGTCTCTTTTCTGTAGATTTACATTAGCAAGAGTTACTTGTCTCAATAATTCAGTAGCAATATCTAAGTTTTTCTTTAAATCTTTAACTTCATCGGAATCATCGTCATTAACAATTACAGTTTCCTTTGATAACCCTTTTTCATCAATAAGAGTAGATATTTTATCTAAAAACTCATCTTCATCTAATGGATTTCCTTCTTCTGTAAGTTGTGATGAAATTTGTTCAGATAAGGTTGAAAGATCACTTTGTAATTCTGAAAATTGGCTTGAAACTTTTGATATATCTCTACCTAAGGACTGAATATCTTCATTATAAATGTTTGTATTATCCTGTAAATCAGCTACAAAATCAACATTTGATGCTAAAATACCCCTGTCATCAGAAGAAAGAGCTTTTGAGACAGAGCTTAAAGCGCCAACCATTAATGAGAGTATAATACATACAATAGATAGCTGAAAAGAAAAATGAGCAAAATTCTTTTTTTTACTCTTATAAATTAAAAACCAATATGCCATTGCTGTAAAGCCAAATACTGCTAAGCCAATAACTATATTGAAGATATATCCTGAGTATAGAGGAATTAAAAAATCTTGAATAACAAAAGCAATACCTGCATTTAAAGCGAGATTCTTTCCAAATAACCTAAGAACAGGTACACTAGATATAAACTGATCTATATTGAAGTTTTTCATTATCGCTTATTCAATGTGACGGTCTCGTTGATCCAACAACCCGTATTCATTGACTCTCCAACTTCCATATTTTCATTAAATATTTCTTCCATCGACGGAAACTGCTCCCTAGCCTGATTTGCCTGAGAGGTTAATCCACCACTTTTAAATATATTATAAGCAGCAATAAATACTAGTCTATCTTGGACCCTGCTTTTCCCTTCTCTACAATCATCGTATGAAGACATATACAGGTTTCCAATTAACTTATAAGCATCAGGATTACTAGTATTTAATGAAATAGACTTCCTTGCATTATCTCTTGATTTTCTTTTATTTCCAATAACCTGATATACCTGAGCTTTTCTCAAATACATTTCAGATTTTTGTGAATTATCTTCAGTACATTCAATTGCAGCATCACAATATTCCAGTGAATTTTCATAGTTTTTTGATGAAAGTTCTCTGCTAGATATAAATTTTGCTACAGCAAAATCCTTCTCAGCAGTAAACATTATTTTAGCAGCTTCTAGTGCAATCTCAGATGATGTACACTTTCCCGTAATACTCAATTGAAATATTTTTTTTGCAAGATTTATAACTTCATCTGAATAACTAATATCAACGGGAGTTAATGTTTCATAATCAGTTTGAGCTATTTCATCAGTAGGTTCAGCAGAAAGCTCCAATAGTTTGGGTCCTAATGTATTTTCTACAAAATTACAATCAACAGTGATAGTAGCAGTTAAAAGTTTATCAACATTATCTTGATATTTATTATATCTTTCTTCATTCTTAGCATCATTTTCTATTTTATAAGAAATAGTCTTAGAAATCATATCATACAATTCCAAAACCTCATCATCAGAAATACTTTTAGAGGTTAATTTATGTTTTCTCACAATATCCATAAATGCTACAACATTACTATTTCCTATTTTATTTCCATTTAATTCAAATGCATCCTTGAACATGTTGAATAACATTTCATACTGACTTTTATCCGATCTGTAGAATGTATAAGCAAAAGTTACTTTTCTATTTTTAACATAGGCTTCTCTTCCAAAATTTTCAATTCTTCCGTCAAAAAGAGATAAAGCTTTATCTACAAGTTCATTTTTCTTAACAGGATCAGACTCTTTGTCTATTAAACATCTATAAATTTTTATTCCATTCTGATAAATTGATACATGTAAATTAGGCACATTTTCAATTAACCAATCTAAATGTTCGACAGCAGCTTCACAATTTTGCTGTTTAAGATAATCTGTATATAAAACATTTTTTTCTTCTGCCTGAGCTTTATTTTCAGGCCAATTCCAACCTGGCTGTGCAATAACACCTGAAGCTGAAACTATAAAGATTAATAATAAAAGTAACTTTTTCATGATATAAAATTAATCAAATTTTCTTTTAATGAACCAAACATTATTTATTGAACTTCCTACAATAAACTTTAAGTAATTTTCTTTTATCGATAATTTGTTGATGTTTCCTCTCTTTCCCGTTTCAATCCCAATATTTACTCTGGAAATAGATCCGACTGGAAGTGACAACCCAAATGTAAGAGCTGTTGTGTTAAACTGATTAGAGTTTATAATAATTGGAGACTTTTTAATCAACAAACCACCCCTATACGTAACTCTTCTAAAAAAACTACTTACATTCTCAGCATCAGGAATAATTTCTATCCCTGAGGATATCTGATAAGATCTTTTATAATTCTTAAATGGATTCTCGAAATAACCACTAGAATTATTCCATGATGATGTTCTAAACTCTAACCCAAAAGAAAGTTTATCAATAATTTCATATGAAACTCCGAAACCTAAAGAAGACGGAATATTAAATTGTGATATTTTGTCATTATAAATAGTATCGACTACTAATACAGTCAATGAATTAGGTATTTTTCTTTCAAGTTGAGAGAATCTATTTGACTCTAAGGATGTACTGAAATCATAAGTAAATCCAATCTTTATAAACTTGTCATCTTTTATTTCTTTTTTATAAAAAAGACCAGTTGAAAATGTATTATCATTAAATGAAGATTTTTCAAAAAGGTTAGAATAGAACTGAGGTTCATTTGAGACTTTAGATGAAATATTACTAGATAATTCTCCAAATATATACGATCCTTTAAATCCAAATGAGAACTCATTATTTAATTTAATTCCATTTGAAAAATAAATTTGAGTTAGTCCGCCTGATCCATCATAATTATAATTGACTAGAGCTGATGTTGGATTTCCATCAACTCCAAAAATTAAATTTTCAGAATATAATTTGTAATTAGTGCTGCTGTATGGATTAAATCCAAATGAAGCAACCCACTTTCCTCCTTTAATAATTGGAACACCAAAACCAATATAATTAATATTACCATTACCAGAAATGTCTTTCGTTTGATTATTTACAAGTTGCCTTACATCGGATGCTATCCCCATCTCAAATGTTGTGAACCTATTATATACCAGAGCTGCAGGGTTTTGATTATTAAGATGCCAGTATGAACCATTACTAATACCAACACCTCCCATACCCAAATTATTTGCAAATGAGTTGTCGTACATTTCACCAATTGGTATTAGCGAACTAAAAGGTGTAGTAACCTGTGCAATTGTTATATTACTTAGAAAAAAAAAGTATATTAGAATCGATTTAAAGCTACTTATTTGCATTCTTTTTTTTTTGTTGAATGCAAAGATGCATTCTTTAATTCATAAATAAAAAATTTAATTTTTTCATGAAAGCTAGAAAATATAATGTGATAGGAGTAATGTCAGGGACATCATGTGATGGTCTTGATCTAGCACTTTGTAGTTTTTGGTATAGTAATAAAAAATGGAATTATAAATTAATCGACTCAAAAGGAATAAACTATGGTATTGATTTAAAGAGAAAACTTGAAGGATGCTCTAAATTAAGTGGATATGAATTAAAAGAATTGGATCTAGAGTTTGGAGATTTCATTGCAAAGGAGATTAAAAAATTCATAGGTAAAAAAAAAAGGAGCATTGATTTGATTTCATCTCATGGCCACACTGTTTTTCATAATGCCAAAAATAAAATTCATCATCAAATTGGAAATCCTTTTTTAATATATAAAACTCTTAATTTTCCTGTAATTTTTAATTTTAGAGAACTTGACGTGATTTTAGGAGGTGAAGGGGCTCCATTAGTTACATTCGGAGAAAGAGAACTATTTAGTGAATATGATTATTGTGTCAATATTGGAGGCATTTTAAATATTAGCCTATTAAAAACTCAAGATATTATTGGCTATGATGTATGTCCAGCTAACATAATCTTGAATAGGTTTTCAAAGAAGCTTGGTCATGAATTTGATGAAGATGGAAAAATCTCAAAAAAGGGAATAAATAACTCTGAACTGTTTGAAAAATTAAATCAATTATCATACAATAAAATTAAAAGTCCGAAGAGTCTCGATTTAATATATATTAAAAAAAACTATTATCCTTTATTTAACAGTTTAGGTTCAGCTGATGTGTTACATACTTTTATAGATCATATTGCATATCAATTAAATGAAAACATAAAAAATAAAAGAGCTAAGGTTTTAGTTACAGGAGGTGGTGCTTTTAATAAGCATTTGATAGAAAAAATAAACCTTTTCAATAAACTTGACACCAAATATACCGTACCAAATAAAAAATTAGTTATTTTTAAAGAGGCTATAGTTTTTGGGTTTCTTGGATTATTAAGATTCTTAGATAAAAAGAATATCGAAAGTTCAGTAACGGGTTCAACTAACTCATCGTCCTCTGGTCTAATTTTAGATAATAAAATTATATAGATATGTATGAATTAATGATTGTAGTTTTTGTAATTGGATATGCTTGTATAACTGTAGAGCATCAACTTAAAGTAGATAAAGCCGCAATTGCATTAATAACTGGAATTCTCTGTTGGACAATTTATGTTTTTGGTAAAGAAGAAATTGTACAACTTGATAATATAAAAAATTACGCTGAAGAAGAATTTTCCAATATTTATCCGGATGAAATAGTACAGACAACTGAAAGTGTTGGTAAATCAACAACAGAAATAATACAGCATTATGTTACTGAAGTACAATTATTTGAGATACTATCTGAAATATCAAGTATCCTTTTCTTTCTGATGGGAGCAATGACAATTGTAGAAATAATTGATATACATGGAGGCTTTAGGGTAGTTACTGATAGGATTAAAACAACAAGTAAGCTCAGATTGTTTTGGATTCTTGGTTTTGTTTCATTCTTCTTCTCAGCTCTTCTTGATAACCTTACAACATCAATAATAATGGTCTCATTAACTCGAAAATTTATAGCTGATCAGAAAGACAGGTGGTTTTTTCTAGGAATGATAATCATAGCTGCAAATGCTGGAGGAGCTTGGTCTCCAATCGGAGACGTAACAACTACAATGCTATGGATAGGGGATCAAATTACCACATACGAAGTAATAACTAAGTTAATAATGCCAAGTTTAGTTTGTTTAATTGTGCCACTTATCATTATGTCACCAAAGGTGAAGGGTACATTTACGAGACCAGATACTGATAAAATGGAAGTATCTCATCACACAACAGACAGAACAAGAAATATTGTTTTTTATAGCGGTGTAGCTGGATTAGTTTTTGTCCCGGTATTTAAGTCAATTACACATTATCCACCTTTTATGGGTATGATGTTAAGTTTAGGGTTTTTATGGCTTCTGACTGATCTTTTACACAGAAAAGACAATCAAGAAGATAAAAGATATTTTTCTGCATATCATGCATTAGAAAAAATGGATGTTCCAACCTTATTATTTTTCTTAGGAATTTTACTTGCTGTTGGAAGTCTTCAAGCTGCAGGCCAACTTGGCCAAATGGCAGTATTTTTAGATAACGAGATTGGAACTGATACAAATAATGGTGTTTATACGATTGGTCTTATTATAGGTCTATTATCAGCAATTGTAGATAATGTCCCTTTGGTTGCTGCTGCAATAGGAATGTATCCTTTAGAAATTGGTGGGGCAGGCTTCTTTGCTCAAGATGGTTTATTCTGGCAGTTTCTTGCATATTGTGCCGGAACAGGTGGAAGTGCCTTAATCATAGGTTCTGCTGCAGGTGTTGCTATTATGGGGCTTGAAAAGATTCCTTTTTTCTGGTATATGAAGAAAATAACAATTTATGCTGTTGTAGGATATTTTTGTGGAGCTGCTGCATATGTTTTACAAAATATGCTTCTAAGTTAATCTTTACACGAGCTTATTATTTGTAATAGGCTTTGTGATGACTCAAGGCCTTTATCACCATGTTTTCCTCCACATCTTTCAAGAGCTTGATTTAAGTTATTTGTAGTTAATACTCCAAATATTACAGGTTTTTCTTTTTGAATTGACACATTCACTAGACCATTTGCTACAGCATTTGATATATAAACATCATGATCAGTTTCCCCTTTTATAATACAACCCAATGCTATGACACCATCTACATTATATTTAGAAATTAGATAGTTTGACATATAGACTAATTCCATGCTGCCTGGAACTTCCTTTGAAATAATATTCTTTTTCTGAACTCCTGATTCTAAAAGAAAATTATAAGAGGAGTTATATAATAAATCTGTTATTTGATTATTCCAAGATGATTTTATAATCCCTACTTTACAATTTTCAAATTCCTTTTCATCATATCTTTTGAATGTAGGTGAATGAAAACTCATAATAGCAATCCTTCAATTCTAGATTTATTTTTTACAGAAGTTTGATATTCAGGTGAATTTTTAAAATCCTCAATAATTTCTTCATATGTATCTAATGCAGAATTTAGATCACCTATTTCCTCATATACAAGCGCAAGCTTTAATAGATAGTTTGGGGTAAAGTATTCATTTGGATTTTCATTTGAAGCTTTTTTAAAGTAATAAATTGCATTTTCTAAATCTGAAATTTCTACATATGCATCCCCAGCTAGTGAGTACGCTCTTGCTTGTATTAATAGATCGGAAGAAGAAAATTCCGTTAAATATTTTATCGCATTTTCATAGTTTCCTAATTTCAAATATGACGCTCCCGCATAAAATTTAGATAGATTAGCTGCGTCAGATAAGCTATATTCATCAATTATTTCAAGAAAACCATAATTGTTTCCATCACCATTAAGTGCTTGCACTAAACTATCTTTTTCAAAATAATAAACAGCTTGAAACATTTCTTCTTGAGCGGTATTGTTCTGGTTTTCTTTAAAGTAAGAAAAGGCAGAAAACCCAAGGATTAAAAGAACAATAACTCCCAATACAGAATAAATTATATTTTTATTATTATTAATAAATTCCTCAGACTTGTTTAAAGTATCGTTTAATGCCTCTGTATTTTCAATTGGAAGTATATTATCGTTTTCTTTTTTTGGCTTTCTAATTTTGACCATAATTTATCACTCTTTTAAAAATGGATAATCTTTTTGTACGTAAATATCATTATAAGCCTCTTCGGGTTCTGGGTAAGGAGAATTCTCAGAAAACTCAACTGATTTTTTTACTTGATCTTTTATCTGTTGATCTATAGTATCTATATCATCTTGTTTTAAGATCTTTTTGGTTAACACCATTTTTTTAACTTGTTCTATTGGATCTTGATCTTTATAACTTTCAACTTCTTCTTTCGATCTATACTTTGCAGGATCTGACATAGAATGCCCTTTATATCTATAAGTTCTAAATTCTAATAATGTTGGTCCTTCACCATCTCGTGCTCTCTTCGCTGCCTTTGCTACTGCCCTATGAACTTTGATAACGTTCATCGCATCTACCGGCTCTGATGGAATATTATAAGATAGTCCTGATTTATAGAGTTCAGTTACATTTGATGTTCTGTCTACTGAAGTTCCCATGGCATAACCATTATTTTCTATTATAAAAATAACAGGTAATTTCAAAAACATCGCAATATTAACCGCCTCATGAAAAGCGCCAATTCTTAATGCTCCGTCTCCAAAGAAAGTAAGACAAACATTTCCTGTTTTTTTATATTTTTCTGAAAACGCGATTCCAGCTCCCATAGGTATTTGATTTCCAACAATTCCATGTCCCCCAAAAAAATGTTTCTCCTTATCAAACATATGCATTGATCCGCCTTTACCTTTAGATATACCCGTGGCCTTCCCAAATAACTCGGCCATGATTTTATCAGGATTAGTACCAAGAGCTAATGGATGAGCGTGATCTCGGTAGGCAGTAATATATTTATCTCCTTCCCTTAAAGCAGAGACGCAACCAGAAGCACAAGCTTCTTGACCAATATATAAATGACAAAAACCTCTAATTTTTTGTTGGCCATATAACCTTCCAGCCATCTCCTCAAACCTTCTCATCAAAAGCATAGACTTAAGCCAATAAATGTAAGTTGAGGAACTAAACTCTTCCTTAACTTTAGATTTTATTTTCTTTTCTTTAGTAGCTGGCATATTTTATCTTTAAAAAGTAATCAAATAAAAATTAATTTATTTACATTAAAATCAATTCCTATTTTTTGCACAAATATATATGCATATTGATAAAATAAAGATTAATAATTTTAAAAATTATAATTCTGCTGAGATAAGCTTTTCTAGCAAAATAAATTTTTTATATGGTAAAAATGGAGCAGGAAAAACAAATTTATTAGACGCAATATATTATTTATCATATGGGAAGAGCATGATAAATAGTTTTGATTTAGAAAATATTAACCACAATAAATCATTTTTTATGATTAGTGGATCATACTCAAATAACAAAAATTATAAATGTACTTTTGAAACGTCTAGCACCAAAAAAATATTTGAAAATGAAAATAAATACGATAATATAAAACAACATATTGGAAAAATACCTTTAGTATTTGTAAACCCATACGATATAAACCTCATTAGAAATTATAGTAGCAATAGAAGAAGATTTTTTGATCAAATATTTTCTCAAACAGATAATAATTATTTAGAAAATTTAATTTCATATAATAGGCTATTAAAACAAAGAAATGTATATCTAAAAAGCCTAAATTCTTTAGATAACATTGATAAAAATCATATTAAATCATACGATGAAAATCTAATTACACTTAATAGATATATTGAAAAGATAAGAAGTGAAGAAATAAAAAATTTTAATAAAATATTTAGTGAAACAGCATCAAAATTGAGTAATGAAAACACAAAACTAAATATTACATACTATTCAAATTTTAAGCAAGAAATGGATAGCGGATCGTTTGATAAATATTTAGAAAAAGATTTTTTTACAAAAAAAACAAATATAGGAATACATAATGACGACTATATCTTTGAAATGGATAAAAAATTAATAAAAAGGGTTGGCTCCCAAGGACAACAAAAAACATTTATAATTGCTCTTAGAATAGCTGAATTTAAAATTTTAAATGAAAGACTTCAAACAGTACCTATTATGCTTCTTGATGACGTATTTCATAAATTAGATGATAAAAAAATAGATTTATTATTAGATTATCTAAAAGAGAATGACTTTAATCAAATTATAATTTCAGATTCCATAAAGAATAGACTTAAAAAAATTGAAAAAAAGATTAAAGAAATAAAAATATTTAAAATAGTCAGTGGTAATATTTATGAAAGATAAAAGAAGATCAAAATTATTATCAATTAAAGATTTAACTCAAGAGTTTTACAAAAAAGAAAAAATTAAAAAGGGTTTTAATGATATTTCAATTTATGAGACCTGGAAAAAAATTACAGATAAAAAAACTCATGAGAGAACTAAAAAATTATTTACAAAAGAAAATAAACTGTTTATAAAAATAAGCTCAGCCCCCCTTAGAAATGAATTATCAAATAATAAAGTGATTTTATTAAGTAAAATAAAAGAAGAACATAATTTTATAGATGAACTTTACTTTATTTAATAATCAAGTTTAAGTTTATTTTGATTTAATAATAAAATAGCAACACCAATAAAAATATATGAATCGGCAAGATTAAAAACTGGCCATAACGATAAATAAGATCCTCCTAATAAGGGTATCCAATCTGACAAATACCCTTCCCAAATATCTATATAGAACATATCTATAACCTGCCCATTAAATAAAGCAAATGGTGCATTGTATGGAGCATTATTATAAATAATTCCATAAAACACACTATCAATAACATTTCCAATTGCGCCTGAAAGAATGAGTGATATACAAATTAAAAGCAAAGGGCTAGTTTTTTTATCTAATAGTTTTAGAAGATAAAAACCAATTAAGAATGATGCAAATAATCTAAATAATGAAAGAATCAATTTAGTATATTTAAAATCAAAATTAATTCCAAAAGCCATTCCTGGGTTTTCAATATGATATAATTTAATAAAATCTCCAATAATAGATATTTCAGTATGCAATGGCATATTTACATGAACTATATACTTAACAAATTGATCTAATAATATCAGAGAAACTATAAGTGTAAAGTATCTTAATTTCATGTTTCTTATACTTTTTTAATTTTAAATTTAACTTCAGTAAGCGCTACTTCATTAGAAGCAATATCAATATCCATAATACTTGGCATATCAATATTATCAGTAGTAATAAGATTAATAGATTGAGTTTCATTACAAATAAAATCCTTATGTTTTAGTAGAAAAGAATTTATTTCTTTTGAATGATTACTTATATAAATTTCAATTTTATCTGTGACCTCAAGTTTTATTTCTTTTCTTTGATTTTGTATTTTATTTATAAACTCTCTTGAAACACCTTCAGCGAGCAAATCATTATCAATAGATATATCTAATGCAATTGTAAAGGTATCATTACTAGCAACTTGCTTACCCTCTATCTGACCAAATAAAATTTCTACTTGGTTAAGTAATAAATCTAATTTTAAGCCGCCATCCAACTCAAGATTAATTGATTCATTTTTTTCCAATTGAGTAATTTCATCTTGTGTCATAGAAGATATTCTCTCTGCTACTATTTTCATATTCTTTCCATGAATTGAACCTAGCTCCTTATAATTAGGCTTAATTTTTTTTGTAAAAACTTTAGAGTTATCATGTACATATTCAATTTCTTTTACATTGATCTCTGATAAAATAATTTTTTCAACATCTTTTATCTCATTTTCCATATCTAATGATTTCATAGGTATTGAAATCTTTGATAAAGGTTGCCTAACTCTTATTTTTTCTTTCTTTCGTATAGAGTGAACCAAAGAGGAAATACTTTGAGCATATGACATTTTTCTTTCTAAAACTTCTGAAATTCTTTCACTATCTACTTTTGGAAACTCTAAAAGATGAACTGATTCAGAGTTTGAAATATTAAATGCATTTAAGTTTTTAAATAATTTTTCAGAGTAAAATGGTATAAAAGGAGATGAAATTATAGAGATTTTATATAAACATTCCAATAAGGTCTGATATGCCATAAGTTTATCTTCAGTTAAATCACCCTTCCAAAATCTTTTTCTATTTAATCTGATATACCAATTACTTAAATCATCATTTATAAACTTATTTATCTGTCTTGATGATTTTGTTGGATCATAATTGTCAAGTTTATCCTCAACGAACTTTATCAGAGAATTCAACTTACTTATTATCCACTTATCTTCATAACTTCTTTTTTCATATGGAATCAATTTTTCATTACCGGTAAATCCATCAATATTAGCATATAGAGCAAAGAAATTATATGTATTGTTTATTGTACCAAAAAACTTTCGAAGTATTTCAGATATGCCATCAATATCAAACTTTAAATTATCCCACGGATTAGAATTAATTACCATATATAATCTTGTAGCATCAGGACCAAATTTTTTAATTACCTCAAAAGGGTCTACTGCATTCCCCAATCGTTTAGACATCTTATTTCCATCTTTATCTAACACTAACCCATTAGATATCACATTTTCATAACTTACCTTTCCAAATAACATTATTGAGATTGCATGTAGAGTAAAAAACCACCCTCGTGTTTGGTCTACACCCTCAGCAATAAACTTAGCTGGAAACATTTTTTCAAAAATATCTTTATTCTCAAATGGATAATGATATTGAGCAAATGGCATCGAACCTGAATCATACCATACATCAATTATGTCTGTTTCTCGATACATTGGTGACCCTTCTTTAGATGCTAAAATAATTTCATCAACAAAAGGTCTATGCAAATCAATATTATCAGAAATATTATTCTTCATAAATCCTAAATCAACTGACTTTTTAATTTCTGATTTCAATTCATTAATACTACCTATACAGATTTCATCTTTACCATCTTTGGTCCTCCATATAGGAAGTGGCGTTCCCCAAAACCTAGATCTACTCAAATTCCAATCAACTAGATTTTCTAGCCAGTTACCAAAACGACCTGTGCCTGTAGACTCAGGCTGCCAATTAATGTCCTTGTTTTTATTAATAAAATCATCTTTAAGTTTAGTGGAATTTATAAACCAAGATTCTAGAGGATAATATAATATAGGCTTATCTGTTCTCCAGCAGTGAGGATAACTGTGTTCATACTTTTTAACATCAAAAGCTTTATTTTCTTTTTTAAGTTTAATTGAAATTTGTTCGTCTGTTGTTAATCCCTCTACATCTGAAAATGCCTTGACCTGTAGACCCGCAAAATCTATAATTTCTTTTACAAATTTACCTGATTTATCAACTATTGGTACATCCTCATTTTTATCATTTTTCACAAAAATCCCAGGTAAATTATTTTTCTTAGAAACATAAAAATCATCAGAACCAAAAGTTAAACTTATATGAACTATTCCTGTTCCCTCGTCGGTAGTAACAAAATCACCTGAAACAACGGTAAAGGCTGGCTTTTCTGCTTTAACATAAGGCAATAATTGATCATAATCAAAGCCAACAAGATCCTTACCTTCAAATGTTTTTAAAATTTTATAGGGCAAGTTTTGTTTATCAAAAATTAATTCTTCAGATGTTTTTAAATTATTAGAATCAAAAAATTTTTCTATACATTTTTCTGCAATAATTACATTAATTTTTGACTCAGTGTACTTATTAAAAGTTTCAATTAAATTATACTTAATTTTTTCACCTACTGCTAAGCCGTTATTAGCTGGCAAAGTCCAAGGAGTTGTTGTCCATGCCAGGAAGTAACAATCACTATCTCCGATTATTTCCTGAGACTTTTTATTTTTTTGTATCTTAAACTGTGCTGTTAAAGATGTGTCCTTAATATTTTTATAAGCACCTGGCATATTAAGTTCATGAGAACTTAAACCAGTTCCTGCAGCAGGAGAATATGGCTGAATAGTATACCCTTTATATAAAAGTCCTTTTTTATACAGCTCTTTTAATGACCACCATATTGATTCGATATAATTATTTTTAAAAGTTATATATGCATCATCTATATCTAACCAATAACCAATACTTTCTGTAAGTTCTTCCCAAGCCTCTTTAAATTGCATGACTGCAACTTTACATTCTTCATTATATTTTTCAACAGAAATTTTATTTCCTATATCATCTTTAGTTATACCTAAATTTTTTTCAACCTGAAGTTCAACTGGCAAACCATGTGTGTCCCAACCACCTTTTCTATAAACTCTATAACCTTTAAGTGTTTTATATCGACAAAAAATATCTTTTATAGTTCTGGCCATGACATGGTGAATTCCTGGCATACCATTTGCTGAGGGTGGTCCCTCGTAAAAAGGAAAAATTTTATCTTCTGATCTACTGCTAATTGACTTCTCAAAAATATTATTTGAGTTCCAATAAGAAATAATTTCCTTACTTACCTTATAATAATCAATTGAAGATTGTTCATTAAACTTTCCTGTTCCCATCTATCTTACTTTTTATAGAAATATAAAATTATACTTGGCAATAAAGTTAAATTGGTAATCATAGCCACAAATAAAATTATTGATGTTAGGACTCCTAACACAATTGTCCCCCCAAAATTAGAAAATGCAAATATTATAAATCCAAAAAAGAGGATAAATGATGTAAAAATCATTGATCTACCAGTTTGGTTTATGGTGTTAATAATAGAATCTTCTAAACTTTTGCTTAGAAGTTCATTTTTAAATTTAGCAAGAAAATGAATAGAATAGTCTACCGATATACCAAAAACAATGCTAAAAACTAATGCTGAACTAGGTTTCAGGGGAATATTAAAATATCCCATAATTCCTCCTGCTATAATCAGAGGTATAATATTTGGAATTAAAGAGATTAACACCATTTTAAAATTCTTGAATAACAGAGACATAATTATACTTATAATAAAGAATGCTAATAACATACTTTGTAATAGATTTTCAACTAAAAAATTAATTCCCTTTATAAAGATTAATGTGGTTCCCGTCATGGCAACCTCAGCTTTTGAATTTGAAAATATTTTTTCAATCTCAGGTCTAATAACATTTTTTACTACAGAATCTAACTTTAGAGAACCTAAATCCGCAACATTTAATGAAATTCTCATTTTCTGACCTATCGAATCCACAAATGATTTAGATAAATTATCATTAGATACATTATTTTCATAACCGTCTGAAATATATCGGAAAATAAAATTTTTATCTCTATTATTTGGAAGGGTATAGAATGAAGGATTATTATTATAATAAGCTTGTCTTGATGCTTTAATAAAAGTAACTAATGATACTGGAGAGGAAACATAATCCTTTTGTTCTAAAAATTGCTCTAGTCTATCAACTCTTTTAAGTAAGTTAAGGTTTTGAATTCCTTTCTTCATTTTAGTATCAACTACTATTTCAAGAGGCATTACGCCTGAAAAATTTGATTCGAAAAACTTTAAATCTTTCATTAAAGAACTCTCCGCAGGTACATCATCTACTAAGAATGAAACTGATTTTATTTTTGATAATCCATAAAAAGAAACAATCAGGATAATAGTAGATACTACAAAAACCCTTTTCTTGTGTGAAAAAGAAATTTCACGAAAAGTATTAATTAAATAATTTATAAACCCATAGTTTAAATAATTAACCTGATTACTTTTAGGTTTCGGCAAAGCCAAGTAAATAGATGGCAATAAAAAAATACTTACAAAGAAAGTAGCCAAAACATTAATACCCGCTACAATTCCAAATTCAGTTAATATTTTTATGTCTGTTGTAGAAAGAACAAAAAAACCTACAGCCGTCGTTAAGTTAGTAATTAAAGTTATTAACCCTATTGTCTTTATCACATATACTATCGCCTTTTTTTTATCTTTTAATTTTTCAATTGAAAAATGATAGTAGTTTAACATATAAACACAATTTGGAATTCCAATAACAACAATTATTGGAGGGAGTAACCCTGTTAATAAAGTAATTTTAAAACCAAATAATGCTAATGTCCCAAAAACCCATGTGACAACTATTCCAATAATAATTAACGGAACAAAAACTGTATCAATCGATCTAAAGAAGATAAATAAAATTATTCCTAATACTATGACAGATACAATCAATAACATTGTGAGCTCCTTTTTTACACTCTCAGCAAGAATATATCTTGAATAAGGAAGTCCGGCATAATGGAGCTTAATTCCAGATTCTGAACTAAATTTTTCACTTGTAGAAATTAAATCATCCATTAATTTATTTCTACTTTCAGAGTTTAAAACATTTTTATCAATTGTAACTAGTAAAGTGAGAGCGCCATCATCATTAAGTATTTTTCCTTCATAAAATTTTTCGTTTTTTATCTGGATTAACAGACTGTCATATTCATCTTGAGAGTTCGGAAAAGGATCAAATATATTTATGAAATTAAAATTTTTCTTTTCATTATTTTTTTTAAGAGCTTGTAATCTTGGTAATCCTAAAGCACCTTTTACTCCGTATATACCTTCAATCTTACCAACATAATCGCTGTATAACTTAAACTGTTCAATATTAAAAATTGATGAGTCTTTCAAACCTATAGCAAATACATTCCCATCCTCTCCAAACGTGTTTTTGAATGAATTATAGTACATCATTTCTTCATCAGTATCTGGTACTGTCTGAGAAAAGTCATAGTTATATTTTACATCTAAGCCTTTATATCCCATAAAGGCCGTGTAAATCAGAATTAAAAAAATGAAAAGCTTTCTGTTATTTAAAACAAAGTGTGAGAATTTTTCTGCCATCAAATTTTCCTTAATAAATTATTTATAGATGTGAATTTAGTGATATGAGTTTGTAAGTTTTTAATAGGAATTCTTTCTTGTTTCATTGTATCTCTATTTCTAATTGTTACTGAATCGTCTTTTAAAGAATCATAATCAACAGTAACACAAAAAGG